>JGI24699J35502_11134157_pt1 | contig 40557 bp, 43 predicted proteins | sample TergutMp193P4_FD_35502 | JGI IMG/M metagenome (IMG submission 35502)
TTGCAATAGAAAATATGATGCCATAATAGCAAATCCTCCTTTTAGTGGCAATCAGGATATGATGCATGTTATGCGGATGTATGATTGCTTATCTAATGACGGAATCTTATTAGCTATAACAAGCAGAGGATATACATTTAGAAACGATAAAAAGGCTATCGAATTTCGCGAATGGCTTGCATCTGTTGATGCTAAACAGTACAGGATAGAGAAAGGCAGATTTAAGGATAGCGGAACGGCTATTGAAGCTAATTTATTAAAAATAAGAAAGTGATGACATTATTAGTTGATTTTGACGGAACATTGCACACGGGTACGTATCCGGGTATCGGAGCCCCCGCTCCTCACGCAATTGAAATGATGCAGAAACTGAAAGCGGACGGACACCGGATAATAATCTGGACATGCAGGGAACAGGAAGATCAGGAGGCTATGGTGGAATGGCTGGCAGAGCATAAAATCCCTTATGACCAAATTAACGAACATGATCCGGAGATGCTCAAGAACTTTCATTATGAATCGCGCAAAGTGTATGCAGATATTTACATTGACGATCGGAATCTAGGCGGCTTGCCTTCATGGCGCGAGATATACGATATCGTTAGTGGCAAGGTGAAGCCGTATTGGATTTATAAAATATTAAAATAGAGATTATGGCAACAATTAAAAATTTTGCCCGATTCTTTTCCCTGTTTAACAAGATGGAAAATCCGGATGACGAATTAAAGCAGGAATTAATCGGGACTTTCACCGGCGGACGGACAACATCGCTTCGGGAAATGAGGACTGATGAATATAACAGGATGTGCGACTCCATACAGGCGGCGCAATATGGACAATGTGAAGCAGATTTCAAAGCCGAACTAAAGCGGTTGCGATCAGCTGTGTTGAAGCGGTTGCAGAAGATGGGTATTGATACTACCGACTTTGCTAAAGTCGATAAATTTTGCCTCAATCCGCGAATTGCCGGTAAAGTGTTCCGGCATTTGTCTAAGGAAGAATTGACAGCTCTGATTCCGAAGCTGGCAGCCATTGCCAAGAAGGATTCCGAAAAACCGGCGGTTAAAAAACTTACGCAATTAAAAACGTATATGCTTAATTAAACGATATTTATTAATTTTAAAATAGTTATTTTATGGAATTGAAAGATTTAAGTCCCGAACAAAGGGAAGCGTTGAAGGCTGAAATGGAAGCCGAAGAAAAGGCAAAAGTCGCCGAATTGCAGCAGCAAAAAGAAGACTACAAAAAATTTGTAGATTCCTACGTTAGAGGTAATATCAAAAAACTGCAAAACTTGAGCAGTGAGATGATGAGGGTTAAAAACGAAGTCTTTTCCGATTCGGAAACGCTGGTTACAATGAAAAACGAGTTATTCAGAGTCAAAGGCGACCGGAGGAGCGATACACTTTCAACACTCGATGGCAAGATGACCATCACACTCGGACAGCGGACGTATGAGGGTTGGGATGATACGGTAGATGCCGGAATCGACATTGTGCGGGAATATATGAAATCGCTTGCCAAAGACGAAAATTCAGCCGCGCTGGTTGAAACTATTATGCGGCTGCTTGCCAAAGACAGCAAAGGAAACTTGAAGGCATCGAAAGTGCTTGAACTCGAAAAGCTGGCTGCTAAAACGATGGATGCGCGTTTTTTGGAAGGCATTGCGATTATTAAAGCTGCTTATCGTCCGGTACCTTCCTGTCAGTTTATAGAGGCAACCGTCCGTGATGAGAACGGAAATGAAACAGGTATTCCGTTGTCGTTATCGGCTCTTAAAAACAAGTAGCATGAATAAGATTCAGCAACAGTTTGACGAACCCGCCGAACATATCTGTCGGGTTATTGAATCGTGCCGGACATGGTTGCAGTTGGAAACCGCTTACCGGTGGGGAACGGAGATAATCCTCTCCATCGGCGACCACATGGTGCAAACAAAAGACAAAAACAAGACTGATATTGTGTCGTGTAAGCAAAATGTCTTGAGGAAAATTCAGGATTGCTTTGCCAAACAACGGCATCGGATTGAGGATGTTCCGGGCGTTGAGTTTATCAATATTCGGGAAGTGCCGGAACACGTGAGCGTTTGCCGGACTTGTTCCGGTCCCGGACACCGGACGGAACCGGCATATCATGAATGTCCGGTTTGCGGAGGAAGCGGAAGGGTAAATGTAATCACAACAGTACGGACGATTATCACTCCGTTTCGGGCAGTGGAATAAACCTATTTATCCTGCCGGTGATTGGGTTTGCCGGCAGGAACTAAAGAAAGTCCTTTGAAATTATTGATTAGTAGTATATTTTATACCATGATTAAGTAATCGTATTAATATTATTAATCAAACGCCTGCGAATTTGATATTTGCAGGCGTTTGTTGTATTGTATTATAAAAAAATACCGTATTTTTGTACTGCCATAAACAGTATTTTATGTCAAAGGGAAGGGATAAAAAATTAATCAGGAAAAGAAACGAAGCATTGCTCCGCCGGTATCACTACCTGACGGAAAAAGAACGTTTGCGTTTTGATGATGCCATACGACTGCTGTCGGAAAAGGAATTTTTCATTTCCGAGGAGCGCATACTGTCGATTATACGGGACTACGGTCATCAAATACCCGGATTAATTGTCTCTCCTGTTCCCAAGGTACGCAAGCCCCGATTGACTGCCGGGCAGTTATCCCTGTTGTTTACTGATATTGAACAATATCATTAACTACGCACTGGTATAATGTTTCATATACCTTAATGCCATGGGGCCGGCTGTAATCGCTGCTTTTTTTGCGAATCAGCGGAGTGCAGTTCCCGGAGCGGAAACATTGCAATTTTCGGTGAATACCGTTGGCAAAGGCTTTCCTGTCTGCCGCTTTTTCTTCCGTTCCACTACCATAGTGGGTATCATCGTAGCAGTCGATTGCTAAGCGAACGGTAATAGAAGCCGTCCCGCGTTGCGATTCGCCGCCCAGTTGTTCCCATATCACTTCCGAAATGGAAATTAACACACAGGGAAAAGTTACCGGATAAGTATCTTCTTCCGTTTCAATAGCTTCTAACTGTCCGTAGTCCTCGTCAATTAGACTTAATTGCGGAAAGTTATCCGCAATGCGTTTTTGAATATCGTTAAAAAGTTGTTCCATAAAAACTAAAAGTTAAAAACTATAATCAAATATTCCATATCTTTTCAAGTTCCGCATCCAGGCGATCGTTTATTTTATCATTCAATTCTTTACTTTCGCCAATGAATTGGCGCTTGGGCATTTGACCTTTAATGTGAACATTTAATTTATCCTTCTTTGTTAGAGCCATGGCTCGCCATCGCACCGCGTCTTCCGGGACGCTTTTAGGAATTTTATCGCCTTTTTTCAATCCCATGGTGCTGTAAAATTTTGCCCATGCGAATTTTCTCATTTTCGTAGTTACGGTCGGATGTGTTATAACATTAATTGGCCCGCCTTCGTTGTGTATTTTGGCGTATGGAGCGTCGTTTTTAATCAGTACGGCATAATCTCCGGGTATGTAACTTACGCTGCTGAACAAATGGTCGCGGTCGCTCAGCAGCGTTTTATAATTATCTTTAGCTCCTTTCTTTTTTCCTTCCCTTCTTTTCGATGGTTTCCATGCCTGCAAGCCATTATTTACAAAACCGCCCTTTTGAAAGTTACTTCTAAAATGCGATACCGCCATATTCCCGGCGATAACCGGCATTCGTCGGCGCATTAAATCGTCCTGTTTTTTAGCTTCCGTTTGAATGTATCTCACAAAATCTCTTAATGTCATAAAAAAGTTGTTTGAATGAAAATTAAACTGTAACTTTGCCGTAATAAATAATAATGTATCATGTGGGCTGAACTTGCAGAGTGCATAAGAAGTCGCTGATGCATTATTATTTTTTTGTTATAGAGTAAAGGAATCTTGAGTAGTCTATCTTCCCGCTACTCCTTTTGTATGCTGTTTCCGCAACGTGTAAATACACTGTTTTTCCATTTATATTGCTCTTAAAAAGATAGAAGCGTTTAATGTCGTCATGCTTTCTTTCTTTGTATAGTTTCACACGTTTAATAAATGTAGCATCAGACAATACGCTATCCAAATTTTTCAGGTCTTCTTTGTTTAGAATGTTTTTAGCCCTCCCAAATGTATCGGAATATAAATGCTTATTACCATATTTGTTAAACCCTATATTTATTTTAACAGCTTGTTTTTTTACCTGAATTATCTGTTGAATTTTTACCTCTAATAAGGGTAACATTTCTTTCAGAAACTTTTCTCTTTCTTGCGCAATAGCGGACTTTATCGGTTTTGTCTTTTTCAGCAACTTCGCCGGGCGTGAACAGTTATAGCAATCTTTTTTTCCGCCGGTATTGAAAAATCCGGACAGTATATTATTAAACAATACCTTCTTTCCCGGCAGCGTGCAGGCTGCACAGGACGGGGGATTGTAGGGATGCGTATCGCTGAACAGCCGTGCATCCTTTCCCGGATTGTTATCCAATCCCTTATCCGGCGCCGGCTGGTCTTTTTCCTCGATAACGCTGGCTCCATGCACGGGATCGTCCGTTGCTTCCAAATGGCACTTGCAGTTCCAGCGGTCGCCGGGCTTGTGCTTATTCCAAAATGGATGATCCTGCGGCAGCGTCAATTTGACTTCCCAGTAACGTTTATGAATCAAATCGGGTGTAGCGCTCGTCGTCGGCATCCATCTGAGGTTGGGAAGGATATCCTTGACTTCTTCAAACTGCCGCCAGTCGGCTGCCCTGTGCGCACGGATCACTGCCGTATCATATTCCGTCCTGAGCCAATGATGCACATTATGGTCTGTGATGCTTTGAACATCATTTGAAAACTGTTCAAACGGTTTTAGTTTACCGTTTTCGTCAAGCAGTTGGGCTGCGATATCATTCTGCATCCGGTGAGTACGGAAAGCGGAGAAGACAGCATTGTTATACCTCAATTCCTGATAGAAATTAAAGTCAGGATCGGTATATTCCCGGCGTCCAAAACCCTCGTCAACGGCTTGGTTGAAAATGTTCCAAGTCTCGTTGAATATTCCTTCATCAATTTCCGTCAGCGTATTGAATTTCTTTTCGTAAATCCGGCGGACGGCAGCTTTTATGACCTCTTCGTCAAATGAAAATCCGGTACTAACTGAATCGGTAAAGGGATGCGTACCGTAGTACAGACTGTTCATTACCATTCTAAAGCCCGGTCGCGCCGGGCTTGGTCGAAAAAATCGGAAAGCCAGTTTGAAAATCTCTTTTTCTCCGCAGGAGTCGGTTCCGGCTCAGGTTCAGATTCCCGTACAGGTTGTTGTGATTTTATTAATTCATTGTAGTTAGTCGGTTTTTCAATGCCAAACTGTTCATACAGGTAATCGTGCGAAATGGGTAAACCCATACTGTGCAATCTTTCGATAATCTCCATTTTTTCTTTCCGGTTGATTTCTTCAGGCTCGACAAATTCAAACGAACCGCCTTCGGTATTCAAACCAAGCGCGGCGAAAATATCCGTCATGTCATAATTCAACAGGTTCAAAATATATTTCTTGTCTGTCGAATTGATCAGGGACTCGCCCTGCTTTTGGATGGCTCCCAGCGCCTGTGTTCCGGTGTTGGATGCTTCGGTGGTCAGCGTATTGCCTAAAAATAACTTGGAAATTTCCGAGTTGCAACGTTCGGTAAACCGCTCATAGAGTTCGGCGCTACCTGTTTTATTGCTGGATTCAATAAACTCCAGATTGCTGCCTTCGGGAAGAATATAAACAGCAGCCCCGCCGTCATTGAAAGCATCATTAAGGATACGGGAACGCGCTTCCTCATCAGTAGCATCATAGGTGTATTTGCGTACAGGCATTCCAAAAATTTCGGAAAATTGCGCCCAATCCGCCATTGTATTGCGTTTATAGATAACGTATGGGGCAGCCTGTGCCAACAGTCCCAAATCGTCCGGGTTGCCAATAAATGCCAAATCGTCAAACTCATCCCAGCTGTCGCCACTTATGTCGGTTTGCTGGTGCATAATCAAACGTTTTACCGGGTCGACATGCTTGCGGGGTATCAAATTGTAATTAATCCATTTGTCGTCCAGAAAGAACTGCATTAATGAAAATCCCCAAATCTGAGCATCCCATGCATCGGAAAGAAAGCGGTAAAACCAGGGCGACCGCAATTGCTCATTAATACTGTCATCGAGGACGCCGTTCCTCATAAAATTTATCGGGATAGAAAGAATTGCGCTTTTCCGTTTATTAATGACCGACGTAAGGTGAGCGTCCATCAGGATTTCGCTGTACATGTCGTAAAGCTTGACGCGCCGGGTATAATCAACATTTTCCGCTCCCTTTATGGCATTCATATAGGTTGCCATGTTAATATAAAAGCGTTGTGGCTGTGTCAGTATAATAGTGCGCGTTCCTGTCTGTCCCGGACGCGGCATGTTTCCACCAACGGTTATTTGTTTATTTTTCTTTCGTGTCATATTAATAATGATTTATTCGTTTATTGTTGCTGCGTGATAAATATGGTGACTTAGCCGACAATTCCTCCGGCGAGAGCAAAGGTGCCCCGTCGATACTTGCCTGTCCCTTGTTTACCTGTTTCAACCACTCCATTGCACGATCGTACCGGTCTTTTGTGATTGGCGATATTTTTTGCGGATTGTGAATGGAAGAGATATTGTAAACCGTAATATCCAAAGCCATCATCAGGATCAGGCTGTTCCGGTTGCTGCCGGTAGCCGAGAATATAGCGTCACAATTGTAGCGGCTGTTCAGGTAGCTGCGCATCAAGGCAATACTCTGGTCTTCTATGATTTCGACAATAGCCTCGTCGTTTCGCACTAATGCGTCTAATATTTCGCGGTGTATCCGGGCATCGTAGTCCGGCGTGTTGATAAATGTACTCATGATTTTACCTCCTGTGTTTGTTTTGTTTTCGGATTGTTTCTCTATCTATGGTTGATTTGGGCTGCAATTCATGCTGCTTTTTGTCAATGATGCGGTTTCCGCCTTCGATACAGTCGGGACCGTCGGCAGGATATGGAAGCGTCAATTCAAAGAGTTTGAATTGATCGATCAATTCCTTCATGTGGGGATTGTCTTTTTCGTCCTCGTTAAAAATAAGCAGTCCGTCGCGGTCAAGCGGTTCGAGATTCGATTCGATACGTGTTGCCTTATCGGTTTTGCGTTCCTCATCGCCTTTGATATTCAGTGTAATATTTTGCTTTTTACGCGCTTTTGCGACAAGCGGTTGAAATACTTGCTTGAAGAAAGGGTCTTGCAATTTATTGTTTTCCATGTAGCAATACACAGGTACGCGACTGGCTACCCAGTGCAATAACTGAATGTACCAGTCAATAAACGTAGCATTCAGTTCCCTGCCTATGAAACCTTTGATAACATATAATTTTCCCCCGGTCTTGCCCAGCAGCCACACTGATTTTGTACTGCTTTTTTTTGATTTATTTTCTCCCGGCGCCGGATCGCCATAAATGACCAGATATTTGAATTTGGGAAGTGCAGGTATTTTTCCGAAGGTACAGTTTTTAAAAATTTTACCCTCGCTGACAGGATTGTTATAATATTCTTTCTGCCCGGATGATGTGGTTATTTTTGAAAGTGCCCGGTCGATATGTTCCTCCGTATTTTTTTCGGGCCAGGTGGAGTTGCCGTTTTTATCCCTGATATTAACTATGTCCCAATGGTCTGCCATTTCCCCGGCGCGGGTAATACAGCAATCTTTTGCGATAATATTTCCACACCACAAAACCAGTGTAGGTTCCGAAACGGATCGTGTCGGATAGAGCGCCTCCTGAAACCACTTCCACTTTTTTTCAATTATATCAGGATTGCGGCATTCTTCGTCGGTATCAAAATCGTCCAGAATTTCCATATCCGGACGGATTTCTTCGTTACGGCTTCCACGCGGACTTTGTCCGGCTCCCAGCGCACGGAAAGCGACTCCTTTCTTTGTTATAAATTCACCTTCCGTCCAGTTGCCCAGATTCATCTGTTCACCGTAATAGGCTTTTATTCGTCCGTTGGCTTCCATATTACCACGATAAGGATTCAGCAGCCGAATAGCGTTATCCAAATTGTTGCTGGTCAGCAATACGTTTTTTTTCCTTTCGGTTAAAGCAAGGTACATTACAATGAACATACAGATGGTTGATTTTGCTAGTTCCCGCGACCATGACAATACCTCATACCACTCCGGATTTTCGATGATCCGTTTGATTGCTTTGATATGGAAGGGGGCAAAGGGATATTTTGCGTACTTTGGAAAAAAGTACTGTATCCATTCGATCGGGTGCGCTTCCAAATATACGCGATGCTTTTCAATATCAGCATCCGACATCGAAGTATCCACAGGCGTAGCGTTTTTAATATCTTCACAAAACGCATTCCATTCTTTTAATGCATTACGGTCAACCTGTTTCATAGATTTTGCTTAATGAATATATCGAACAGTCTTGTAATGTCTTTTGCCTTGTCGAGGTCAATCGGTCGCAGGAACTCAACAAACCGTGTTCCTACGCTTATAATGTCGGCAATACCGGTTTCCGTTTCCATTTTTTTGATTGCTCCGGACAGTTTCACCAGAGTGTCGGCTTCGGTAGTTGTGGCAAAACGCTTGCCCTTTTCCCGACCGGCAACCACTTCATTGATTTCAGCAACCTGACGGTAAAGATTTTTGATTTGTTCCTCACGGGTAAGCGTTATACCGGCTTTGCGTTCTTCCCACTTTTCGCCCTTTACCCACTTGTTCATGGTTACTTTGCTCACACCTACCTTTTCGGCTATTTCAGCCTGTGTAAGATTTTCCTTCAGGTAGAGCATTGCCGCCCATTCTTTCTTTTGTTTTACCGTCAAATCTGCCATGTATATTCAATTATGAATTAAAAATTACGAATTACGATGACAAAATTGATTGAAAAGAGGAACGTAAGCAAATTGTTTCCGCATGATAACAAGTTATAACCGCATGATAACACTATAAAATGTTATCATGCAGACCTGATTTGTAAAACAGACAAATTGCCCTCATTTTTGCATCAAAAAACGCACGATGACAAAGAAATTTTTCAATACAATGATTCCTGATGATGACAAGGCCTGTATTTTCATTTATGGCTATATAGATAATTACGATGGCAAGGTCGAGGATGTTGTTTCCGAATTGTTGGCTATCCAGCAAAAATACAATAAAATCGAAGTACACATCAACAGCAATGGCGGAGAGGTTTATTCCGGCATTGCCATCGTGAACGCTTTTAAAAGCAGCCCGGCAGACATATCTATCTATATCGACGGCATTGCCGCTTCGATGGCTTCTGTTATTGCATTATGCGGTCGTCCACTGTATATGAGTAAATATTCACGGATCATGCTTCACAGCGTCAAAGTCGGCGTTTATGGCGACAAGGAGGATTTGCGTGTTACGATTGAAGAAATGGAATCCCTTGAAAATACGCTTTGCGAGTTGATAGCCGGTAAAATGGGAAAAACGCCGGAAGAAATCAAAGATGAATACTTTGACGGAAAAGACCATTGGATTAGCGCTTTTGAAGCCTTGAGTCTTGGACTTATAAATGGTATTTACGACGTGGAGCCTGTCCCTGATAATTCCACAAACGAACAAATTTACAAAATTTTTAATAACCGTCTGAGTAATCGGACAAAAAAATCAAACAGTATGGACATAAACGAGATCAAAAAACGGGCTTCGTTTGTCAATGCGGCTACCGATGCGGACGTGCTTCGCATTATCGATAATCTGGAAACGGAGTCGGCAAAGGTACCGGGATTGAACGAGCGAATTAAAGTATTTGAGGACAAGGCTGCAGCCGACTTGGATGCGCAACGCAATACCATTTTGGACAATGCTATTGCCGAAGAGCGCATTAAGCAGCCGCAACGTGCACATTACGAAGCTTTGCTGAAAGCTGATTTTGATAATACGAAAGCTATTATTGAAGCGCTTCCGGTAAAAAAACGTATTGTAAGCGTATTGGAAACACCACCGGAAAACCAAACATCTGCGTGGGATGTAAAGATGGATGAAATCCGGAAGAAAAATGGAATCAATTAAAAAACGATTAGTATGGCAATAGTAATTCAAAACACTAATTACAATGGCGAGGTACTGGAGCAACTGCTTACCCTTGCCGCGACCGGTAACGAATTAGTCGAACGGGGACTGATTCATATCGAACCTGGAGTGAGCGAAAAATTCTCCATCCCGCGTTTGAAAACCGGCAAAATGCTTCGCAAACGCGTAGAACAACCGGAGGACGGTGACAGTAAGGGAAATTTCAACTATACGGAACGTGAGTTAAAGCCGGTTGACTTTATGGCGTTTACAACGTTCAACCCGCGTTCCTTTGAAAAAGTATGGCGCAAATGGCAGCCGAAGGGCAATCTTGTTTTCGCAGAGCTTCCTCCTGAAGCTCAAAACGCTTTGTTGAGCGAACTGATTAAAACCGTTCGCTTTGAGTTGGGGGATCATTTTATCAATGGCACGTATGAAGATGGAAGTAACGATGAAAAATTATTCAACGGTATTGTTTACCGTATTATGAATGATCCGGATAAAATTGATGTTACATCTTTTAAAACAGCGATGATTGGTAAGCTTGGCGATTTACGCAAGAAAATCCCTACCGTTTTGCGTGGAAATCCCGGATTGCGTATTTTGATGAGTGTTGAAGACTTTGACAAATATGATGATGAACTGACTGCACAGCAATTCAAAGGCGTGGAATATACCGACATCAGCCAAAGGCGGTATAAAGGAATTACCCTTGAGCCTCTGGCAAAATGGCCATCCGATTTGCTTGTAGCTACTATTTGTGGCATGGGTTACGATACAAATCTTTGGGCAGCTGTAAATTTGCAGGATGACATGGATGTTATCCAAATTGACAAGCTGACTAACGCCGGCGAACGGTATTTCTTCAAGATGTTGATGAAAGCGGATACGCAAACAGCATTCGGTGAAGAATTGATTGTCCTTGACACTCGCGAGGAAGTAGCTGAAGGTTAAACTTTCTAAAACTTAAGAATCATGGCAAAAAAGGTAGAAGACGCAAATATTGAACAACCTGTTGAAGCGATTGTCGAAAATCAGGGACCGGCTATTGTGGAACCGGTCGAATCTCCGGCAGAAAATCCGGAAACGATTCCTGCGGAAGCAGTTGAGACGGCAAACGAAACTCCGAAAACGGCTATTGCGGAACCGGTCGAATCTATGGTGGATAGTCCGGAAACGGATTTTGTAAAAATGGAAGTAGTTGTATTGAAACGCTTCCGGGACAGGTACGATCATCGAACGTGGTATGAAGTCGGAATGACGCTGGATTTTGATGCTGAACGCGCCGGAGACGTCATAGCCCGCGGCTATGCAAAAGCGGCAGACTGAAATGGCAACGATGACAAGGGGATTAAGAAATAATAATCCTCTGAATATACGGCATAATACGGATCTGTTCCGGGGTGAAATTTACCCCGGTGCAGACCGCGCATTTAAGCAGTTTGAGACAGCCGCATACGGTTACCGCGCGGCATTTGTGACGCTTGGAACTTATCTTGAACGGGGTAAAAACACGATCGGAAAGATTGTCCGCTCATGGGCGCCTCCCATAGAAAACAATACTGATGCCTATATCGCTTCAGTCGAAAAGTATTCGGGGATTAGACGCGATAAGGTATTGACGGCTGCTTCTGGTGAAGACTATGTAAAAATAGTTATGGCAATGAGCCGGGTTGAAAACGGCGTCGATGCCGATCAGCGTGCGGTCAGGGAAGGGTTTAACTTGCAGAACAAATTAAAAGGCAATCTGTATGGAAATTCAAATTCTTGATATTATCAATGTCATCACCCCCATTATGGGGATAGTCGTTGGCTGGTTCGTAGGGAGAAGAAAGCAGAAAAACGATTTTCTCTCCGAATTGCAAGCCTCTATCGATCTGCTTGCAGAAAAAAACCGGCAGCAGATGGAAGAGATTGTCAAGCTCCGACAGGACATCGTGGTTCTCCGACAGGAAAACTCGCAGCTGCGGGAAGAAATCGAGCAGCGGCTGAAAATCAAAAAGCCTCTGACAAAGTGTGAATCATGAAACATTTTCTGTTATTAGCACTTTGTCTGCTTCTTTTCTCCTGCAAATCAAAACAGGCAGTTGTTCCTCCGGCAGAATATAAGGAAAGGATTACGGAGCGGTTAGTATCTTATTATCTCTCTTCGGATTCAGCTTATTTGTATGCCTTGCTGGAATGCGACTCGATGAACAATATTACCTTAAGGGAACTGTCGGAATTAAAGACAAAGCGTATGCAGACTGAATTGCAGCTAAGCGGCAACATGCTTACCTACACAGCCAGGACAGAGAGGGACACGGCTTATATCAAAGTCGCAGACACGACAAGCATAATAACAATACCCTGTCCGGTGATGATTCCGATTGAGAAGAAGGTCAATGAGCTTACCAAACTTCAATCCTTTCAGATTAAAGCCGCGTGGGTTACGGAGATTGTATTACTCTGCTTTATCGTATTCGGAGTAATGAAGATAAATATATTTAACATAATTAAAAACTTAATAAAAAAATAGACAAATGGCAAATACAAACAACGATTTTATAAATGGACTGGATCAGTTTATTTTTAATGGCAGCGAGTTTGGCTACATCAGCGAGGAAGGACTCCAGCCGGGCGGTGACCAGCCACAGATGACAGACATCAGGGCAGCGCAGCTGCAAAACGCAATTGTTAAAACCCTGTTGACAACTCCGGGCAACATTCAATTTACCTTTGCGCTTGTTCAGACAGGCAGCAAGGGCTTTAAAGACTCATTTGGAGGTACTGTTGATCCTGCTACCGGCGTTTACAGCGCTCCGGCAAAGATTGCAGCAATGGAAGGACCGGCGACAATCAAATGCTTTTCGGGACATACGATTGTTATCCCGAAAGCCTCTTTGACGGCAAATCTTGCAGGCGCAATCAATATTACGGATGTGCTGAGAATCAGCTGTACCATCAAAGTTTTGACGCCCGACGATGGCGGCAGTCCCTTTCAGATTTATCCTCCGGGGCAGAATCCACCTCAAGGATAATCGGATATGGAAGAGGAACTGAAAGCCTCCGAACTTCTATTAGACATGGGCGTGTCGATACCCCTTCGACCGCTCATGTTTTTTAACAGGAAAAGGGAACCCGGACATATCACAATCCGCCGTCCGTATCTGGGAGGATTGATACGAATGAGCCGGCTAAGGATGAAGACAGGAATAAGACATGAGGAAATGAAAGACTATACGGTAGATCAGAATATCGAGTTTATTGCAAAACATGGCAAGACGGTTAGCTATATCGTAGCCGGGGCAATTGTGAGGGGATATCTGACTTACCCGCTGTTTGGCTGGGCTGTCGCCTGGTGGCTGCGCTGGCGGGTGCACCCTGTCTTTCTTTCCGAGGCAATGTTTCAGTTTTTTGAAAATGCAGATGTACAGCCTTTTACGAATATTATCAAACTGGCGGAGCTGGACAATCCGATGCCTCCGCGTTTGAGCCACTTTCAAAGCGGGAGTTAACGGGGCATACGGAATCCCCCCATAGCCCGTTCGGATTCGTATGGCAGGTAGCGGCAGCAACAGGCTGGAGTGTACATCATATTCTTTGGAAAATTCCATGGCCGACGCTGCTGCTGATGATGACAGACGCTCCTCGCTATGTAAGTGGAGATGAGTTAAAGAAACGGAAGATAGAAGATTTTAGAGAAAAGGTAAAGGGACAAAACGCTCTTGGATTTTTTCAAACACGATTAAGTAACAGGAAATGAGACCGGTTGAGTTAGTATTGATTATGCGGGACAAAACCCGGCAGGCGCTGTTGGCTGCCGGGCAGAATGTGGACAGCTTATCGGGGGACTACGATGAGCTGATCCGCGCCATTCGTGCTTCCGAATCCGCCATGCAACAGTCGGGACAGACCGCACAACGTATTTCAGGCGGTTACGGCAGCCTGCTGGCAAAAATCGGAGGTGCAGCAGCCTTGACCAAATTCGGGCAGGAAATCATCAACGTGCGCGGGGAAATGGAGATGATGGAAAAATCGTTCGAGGTTTTGGCTGGAAGCGGCGAGGCAGCTACAAAGATGCTGACTGAACTGAAAGACGTTGCCGTGAAAAGTCCCCTCTCCTTAACCGCTATCACCGACAGTGCACAGATGCTGATGGGCTATAATATAGAAGCGGGCAAAACGGTCGAGATTATTAAGCAGATGAGTGACATATCTATGGGACAGTCTGACAAGTTTCAATCGCTCATTCTTGCATTCTCACAAATGTCCTCTGCCGGTCAGGTACTTTCGCAGGACTTGAGGCAAATGTCGACGGCAGGCTTTAATCCGCTTGTAGAGATTGCAAGAACAACAGGTAAAAGCCTTCAGGAAGTTACTAAAGAAATGAATAACGGCGCCATTACCGTCGATATGGTAAGCGAAGCCTTCCGGACGGCTACTTCTGAAGGCGGCAAATTCTACGGCATGACAGAGAAACAGGCTGAAGGGCTGGTCGGGCTGCAAGCCTCTCTCACCGATGCATGGACAAACATGCTGAATGAACTTGGCGAGTCCGGTCAGGGCATTATCTCTGAAGGCTACAGGCTGGCTACGTCCTTAGTCGAAAACTATGAAACAATAGGGAAAGTGCTGGTTTCCCTGATTGCAACTTACGGAACCTACAAGGTGGCGGTTATACTGGCTACTGCAACGGAAAAAGGATGGACGGTTGCGCAAGTGGCTCATTATAATGTATTGCTGCTGGTAGAAAGAGCGCAAAAACTATTGAACGCTACCATGCTTGCCAATCCATACGTTTTGGTAGCAACGGCTGTTGTTGGGCTGGCTACAGCTATATGGACACTCCGCGACAATACGACTGCACATGAAAAAGCACAGAAGAAATTGAATGATACATTAGAAGAAGCCAAACAGAAAAAGGAAAATTTCAAGAACAAAACCAATGAATTAATATCTATTATAAAAGACGAGACGCAAACTGTTTATGCGCAAGTCAAGGCTTATGAAGAATTAAAAAAGGTAAAGCCCAATGCCTTTAATGGGATGAGCCGCGAGCAGATAAAAGCCCTTTCTCCGGAAGAAATTCAAAAAGCAATCAATGAGACGACTGATAACATGGATTTTAATGTCGTCAATAAGATGTTTGCCGATGCGCAAAAAAAAGTAGAAGACTTGCAAAAAGCTATGCGTGAAGCCTCCGGCACTGATCTCCGTACTACTCTCGGATTTCAACTTAAAGATGCCATTACGGAAGTTGAGACAGCCAAAAATAAACTGGACGAAATGAGCCGGATAAAATTGGAAGCTGAATTTGACGCAAAGCCGGCGCAGGAAAAAATAGCCTATTACAATCAGGAGATCGAAAAATTAGACACGGAAAAAAGACAGTTGAATACCCTCTTACTCTCAAATAAAGACATTACAAACGAGTGGGAACAAACTAACTGGGAAACAGCGAACAATATAGCCCGTCTGCAAGCAATCAACGATAAGTTAAATGAAATGAAGGGAAAAGTAACTTCCCTGCAAAATATTCCGGCAACCACTAATTATGGGGAGTCCTATCGTTCTGCAAAACAGGAATGGGATACGGCAAAGAAAGAATTGACCGGCATTGAAAAGGATAAGGATAAATTTACAAACGAACAGTATAAAAATGCTAAAGAAAGAGAAGAGAGGGCGAAGAAGGCGTTTGGAGATTTAGGCGGTATAACTACCGTAACCAAAAACCCCGGTGAATCTTCCGCCTCAAAAGCTAAGAAGCAGGCACAGGAACAGTCCGATTTATTAACCAAAATAGCCAGCAGCGAAGCGAGAGCTGACCTCGATAGCAGGCAGCGGGCGCTGGATACTCAACAAAAGCTGCTGGATATTAAAAAAGACGGATTCGACAAACAGCAGCAGCAGAATGAACTGAATTTCAAAAAAGAACTGCTTGCTATCGATAAACAGACACAGGACTTAATTGAAAAGCAGCAGGAAGCGGAACGCCTCAAATGGAAAGAATCGGGCGAGAAAGGAGCGTTTACACCCAAAACAACAAGTGTTGATCAACTCCCAAAAGAGCAGCAGGATGATATCCGGCTTCAACAAAAAATTGCCTTCAAAACATGGACATCCGGCAATCAATCCATGGTGGAGGAATTAACTAAACAGTATCAAACCTACGCCGACCGGCGACTCGAAGTTGAAAACAGGTTTAACGATGACCTGGCCGTGCTGCAGGCAAATAACCAAAATGGCGAAAATGACGAAAAGATTGCCGAACTTGAAAAGCAGAGGAAGCAAAGAATAAAGGAAATCAACGAGGAGGAATCCGCAGAGCTGGTTAAAACGACAGATTTGTTTGTCAGGCTGTTTACAGATGCATCTGAACAGTCGGTTGATCAGGTAAGACGGGTAATTGATGAGGTGCAGGCGCTTTACGATTATCTGTCCACAACCAAAACGGAAGATATAGCCGACGGCTTTGGCTTTACCGCAGAGCAGCTGCGGACATTCAAGACGAATGCGGAGCAAATAAAATCAATTCTTGACGGATTGAAGTCAAAGAAAAAAGAACTTGGCGACCGCAGTCCTGTCGATGCATTTTCGCGCTCGATGAAAGAAGGACTTGGCCTGCTAAAAAAGGGCGGAAATGACAATATAAAACTTGGAATTGAAAATATTGGAGAAGCCGTAAAAGAGTTTTCTCCTTATGTCAAAGAATTTGGGCAAAACCTGGACAGCATTTTCGGGGGCGGCATCGGAAACATGGTTGACGGGGCGACCGAAGCGCTAAACTCTGTGATGAACGTCGCAGAAGGCTTTGCCAAAGGCGGCATCATCGGCGGTATTGCAGCTGTGGTAGGAGAAGCGGCAAAGCTGTTCACCAAAGCAGCAGAAGCGGAAAAGCGGCATCAGGAAGCGCTCAAAGAGATAGCAGATGCAAGACTCGCTTCACAGCGTCAATACAACCTGCTTCTACTCGAACAAAACCTGTTATTGAAAAAGGCGGCGAGCATTTTTGGTGAAAAAGAAATCTCCAAAGCAGCCAACGCACTGAAAGTTTATTATGATGCAGTTGAGCTGTTTAAAAAGGAAATGCAGGGCGAAAATCCCAAAGCTCCAACGGGACCGCTTGCTTTTCTGCACGATAAATCTTATCAAAAGGAACTTGATGCATACAGGCAGGGAATAGGCGCTCTCAATCAAATCAAAATAAAGACAGGACATGAAAAAACCGGGATGTTTGGCTGGGGTAAGGGAAAGGATGTTTACAGTTCAATTCTCGACGTTTACGGCAAAGACAAGCTGCTGAACCCGGACGGTTCCTTAAATATTGACTTTGCTAAAACGATTTTAGACACTCAAACGCTGAGCGATGAAAACAAAAATCTGCTGCAGTCGCTTATCGACCTTCAGGAACAGGCAGAGAAAGCGCAGGAAGCCCTGCGCGATTATCTGAAAGAAACGTTCGGCTCGCTGGGTAATGACCTGATGGATTCCATTGTGGCTTCCATTCAGGACAAAGGAGTGAATGCATGGGAATCGTTCGGAGACGCCGGTGCAAAGGTTATTGAAAATCTGGGCAGGCAGCTGGCATACGAGCTGTTTTTTGCAGACCGGTTTGCAAAGCTGCAGAAGGATTTGGAGGCGGTGTATGGCGAGGCGGGCAATCCGGAAGAAATTGCGCGGAAGCAGTTAGACCTTGTCTCGCAGTTTTACAATACGATTGGCAACGACATGGATGCCGCACAGGCATTTATGGAGAACTGGCAAAGGGAAGCTGAACAGCGGGGGTTTAACCTCTGGAAACAGCAGGAAGACGAAAGTAAAAAATCACAGTCAGGCAAGCCGGGCGCCTTTATGACGATGACGCAGGATCAGGGCGGTGAACTGGTCGGGCTGTTCACCTCGTTTAAAAACCGCATGGCGAGCATTGACGAACAGCTAACCGGCATCAGCGACACGATGTACCGGGCGCTGGATGTTCTGAATCAGATTGCAGAGAATACCTCTTTTTGCAGGCGGTTAGAAGACATGGCAGATAATATGGAGCGGATTATAAGAGACGGGATTAAAGTAAAATAAATATGATTTTAAAAGGACTTTTATATATTAACGGCATAGACGTTTACGATTCCTTTGGGGCTTATCTGACAGAAGATGCGCCGGATAAGTTTACCAATTATTCCGAGTTGCTTTCTCCGCCCAGAACGAAACCCTACATCGCGGTCGATTTCAGGGAAGACGACGGCGAGAAGCTTCCGGATCAGCTTCCGGCTCCTGCCTTTGAAGCGCGCGATGTGACACTCTATTTTGCAATCACGGCAGATACTCCGATAGCATTTATGAATCAATACAGTGCATTTGTGAATTTTCTAAAAGCCGGATGGCTGAACATCCGCCTTCCGGAGCTGAACAAAGATTTTAAAATGTATTACAGGGAGTGCGGAGGGTATGAACAGCTGACGCCAGTGGACGGCTATGTTGCCGCCCGGTTTAAGGTGAAGCTCCGGGAACCGGTACCGCAATTTTAACAGTGTTTGAAAAGCGATTAAAAAGTATTTAAATGAAATTGATTATCAATAACAGTTCAGGAGTTCAGAAGGCGGTCATATCGCCTTCCGGCAATTCCTCGCATACAAAAGAAATCATGCGGGACAGCGTCCTTAACGTTTCCTTTGTCCTTCCGGAATATCTCGAACTGGATGTGAATGATTATATTGAATTTGACGGCGAGCGCTTTACGATGCTGGAAAAGTACCGGCCGGAGATGAAGTCAACAGTCGAATATAAATACGACTGCAAATTTTACGGCATTGAGTCGGAACTGAAAAACGCAGTCGTACTGAAAATGGTCGATGGGGAGATGGATCCGAAGTTTGCACTTACCGACCAGGCAGTCGAACATCTGCGCATTATTGTCGATAATATTAACCGCATTAAAAATACCGGCGCATGGACAGTCGGCGAGGTGGTTTCGTCGGAAACGGTAGTCGTTGAATACGACAATACCTTTTGCTTCGATGCACTGTCCAAAATTGCCGAAGCCTGCAACACGGAATGGTGGATTGAAGGAACAACCATCAACCTCTCGCGCTGTGAGCATTCGCAGGAAATCGAGCTTGGATACCGAAAAGGGCTTACCGGCCTTTCCCGGTCTGAAAATGAGAATGCCAGGTTTTTCACACGCCTTATCCCGGTTGGATCGGCACGGAACATTTACCGCCAGGACTATGGATACTCCAGGCTGCAGCTGCCCGGCGGTTTGAAGTGGATAGAACAAAACCTTGAATATGGTATTAAGGAACAGGTAGAAGAAGCCCGGTTCTCTAAAATATATCCGCGCCGCATCGGAGAGGTCGGAGTGGTAAGGAGCGAAGAGCGGACAGGCGACAGCGGCGAGCCTTTTACCGTTTATTTCTTTACCGATACGGCAATACCTTTCAATCCCAACGACTACGAAATACCCGGACTGGTGAAGCATATCGTCTTTCAAAGTGGCGATTTGAACGGCAGGGACTTTGAGGTTAATTTTGATTCTGAAACCGGTGAATTTGAAATCATTAATCAGTATGAATACGAAAACCAAATTCCCGGCGGTTATCTGATACCCCGCGCGGGCGATAAATATATTCTGTACAACCTGCGCATGCCAACAGAGTATTACGCACTGGCGGAACAGGAATTTTATGAGGCTGCGCTGGCATTTATAGAAGAATACGCACAGGATGTATCTGTTTACCGTTCAAACTCAGACTATATCTACTTTCAGAAGAATAATATAATACTTCGCTTAGGTCAAAGAATAAAACTGCTGAGCGAGGTCTATTTTCCCGAAGGCTTCAGACAAAGCCGGATCACCTCCTTTGCGCGGAATCTGAACAACCCTTATCAATATGAGATAGGCTGCTCATACGCTGTCTCAAAGGGACGGTTAGACACAATAGAAAGCAGCATCAACAGCATCCACGCTGCCTTCAGGGAGCAGCTGAATACAACCGTTTTGCCTATTCTCAAAACATGGGACAGCATTGACCCTTCGGAGTATAATGTCTTCTCATCACTTCGCACGCTGAAAGCCATATCGGATGCCATTCGCCGGCTCGAAACAAGCGTATTTGAAAAATATCTTCGTAAAGACGTGCAGGACGAAGCGGAGGAACAAATTACCTTTAACAAAGGGCTTATCTCGTTAGATACCGTCCGTAGCGGACTGTTTCAGGAGGGTTTTTCAAATGGCTTTGGCTGGGCGATTGAGGCAAGTGGGAAGGCATGGCTAAAAGACATCAATTTGCGGGGCGACCTGTGGGGATTCGGGCGGATCGGCACGCCGGTTTTTGCCTCCGGCTTCACCGGCTGGGGATTTGAGATTGACCTGAACCGTGCCAGCGCCGAAATGGATTACCTGACTGTCAGAAAATCGATGCGCGTTTTTGAGCTGATTATCAATCAGCTTCGCGGCAGTAACGGAAGCATAGTCGTATCAGATTTCAATAAGATTAAAGAGGTTGAAGATAATGGAAGTGTCTGGCGCTGCATCATAGACGATTATGACGGCGAAATGTACATGAACATGCGTGCCGGCGATATTGTCAGATGCCAAATTTTTACAGGAACAAATATTAAATACTGGATTGGGCGGGTAACAGCTGTCGGCAACGACTGGTTTGAAGTTGACAAGACGATGCTGGATGGAATAGACATACCGGAGACCGGGGACGTAGTTTGCCGCTGGAACTCTCTGACCGATATCGACCGGCAGGGACTTGTTTATCTGACTTCTTCCGACTCCAATGCTCCATACATCGATATTCTTGACGGAGGTCCCGAATTAACGGAATTTGAGCGCCTGCGTGCCCGCATCGGACGCCTGACAGGCATTCATGATCCTGCATTCCCTTCGATGCGCAAGTACGGTATCTATACTGATTCGTTCTATGGAAAAGGGGAATTGATACTTCACAGTTCAGGGCAAAGCCTGACAACCATGTTCGCTGCTGTGGACGGAAAGATCACCGCCGAAGTGTCGTCCGCTGTTCAGCTTTATATGACATCCGGCGCCGACAACATACTTAAAAACGCAGGATTCAGCACGGATACCGTATATTGGAATTTTTCCAACAGCGACATCCATTCTTACACCGCATCAGGACAACTGTTTTTCGTTTCCGGCAACCTTTTTATGTTCAAAAACAAGGCTACGGAAATCATATATGATGAATTGGCAGGCCGCCGGGTTTTTAAAATAACAGATAATACGGTTGTACAATTTGAACAGGATTATAATAAAACAGAAGCGGAACGGGATATAAAATATGAATTAATCTTTACCTACAAAATAACTAAAGCGGGTACTTTAACTGTCGGCATCCCGGAGACAGAGCTGTTCCTTTCAGAAGAGAAAGAAGAAAGCAGCTGGAAAACCGAGACCATTGTTGGAAAGTGGAACCAGGCGGGTGATTTCAAAATTGCAATCGAAGGAGGGGAAGTGCTTATCTATAACGTGTCTGTAAAAATTAGCGACAAGGCTTATCTGCTTGATTTAATCGAAGAGTTAAGGGCAGGGCTTGTAATTACGGCAGAACAGGCGAAGCTGTATGCAGACGCTAAATACCTTGACCTTTACGGACGCGTCACAAGTGAATATACTGCTGCCATAACCGTTTCGGCGCAAAATATCAATTTGAGCATCACGGCAATTCAAAACAGCCTGTCGCAGTTCAAGTCCGAAACGGAGACAAGCATTAATCTGATAAACGGACAAATTGCACTGAAGGTTAATCAGATCGATTTTGATGCGCTGGGCAACCGTGTATCGACAGCCGAATCATCGATTGTGCAGCTGGCAAATCAAATCGCGTTAAAAGTCAGTCAAACGGATTTCGATACGCTGTTTGGACGTGTAACTGTTGCCGAATCAAATATCACGCTGTTAAGCAATCAAATAAACGTAAAGGTATCGCAAAGCGACTTTGATGAGTATAAGAATTTAGTATCTCAAACATACGCAACGACTGTCTGGACGTCTAACCTGATCAGCAGCTATGTCCAAAAAGCAGACTATAACGGCGCTACGGTTGCATCGCTAATCAATCAGTCGCCCGATTCCGTTAAAATATTCGCAAACAAAGTCGATATCCGGGCAGGCGAATACAACTCCGTCCGTGATTCCGAATTTTTAACGACAACGTCGATTTGGGTAGCGTCTAATGTCTCGGATACGGGCAGTACGGGTATGTCCAATCCGTTTGGGGTACAAAAAAATATAAAAACCTATCAAATCGGGGCAGTCTATCAGGGCGGCTACCATATCCGGTTCGTCGGCGTGATAATGAAAAACGGGACTTATACATTTTCTGCATACCTCAGAACAGGTAAGGCATGCAGAGTGGTTATGGATGTTGCAGACAATGCCGGCGACCCAATCGACCTGCAGGCAAATGTCTGGAAAAGATGCTTTGTGACAGTTACGGTAAATAATTACAGCTCGTCAACCTATAATTTTGCAGACCTGCTTTTTCAGGAGCAAGGCGGGACGAACAATGCCTCGAATATGACCGTATATATAACAATGGTCAAAGTTGAGGAAGGTAATTTTCTGACCAACTGGACGCTGCATCCGGATGAGATTGCCGGTAATGTGCAGTCGGCAATCAATCAGGCAAAAACTGACCTGCAATCGTCCATCAACAGCCTGCAATCCGGGCTGGGTGCTTTGGCGTGGCAAAATACCGTTTTGGCTGCCATGCAGAGTGAAACGCTGATTGTCGGCGGATATCTGAAAAATGCTTTGATAGACACCGGATGGCTTCGGGCGCAAATCGTAACTGCTGATTATATTGAAGCGCTGACGGTTAATTTTAAGCAGGGGACAATTGGCGGGTTTCAGATTTATCAAAACTATATGGAGGCAACAACTGGAGCTAACAGCAAATATGTGCTGTTTCCGGGCAGCTATATGGCTTTTATCAACAGCAGCTATGGAGTCTGGGCAGGAATTGGAGAAAATGTTCTTCCGGCAACAAGCGCAACGCGGGCAGTTGCGCGTTTTGAAAACAATAATACTTCCGGCTGGTTTGGAGAAAATAACTATGCCCTGATTGTTTCGGCTAAAGGTTCAGCAAACGAAAATCATGCGATTGTAATATCAGCAGGTTATATTTCCGGACTGTCTATAAAAGCGCGGCAAATATCATCCAGTACAACGCTGACCAATTCGGATGTCTATGTTTCGTGCTATAATCAATCATCTGCGATTACGGTTACGCTGCCGGCTGCTCCAGAAACCGGAAAGCTATTTTTCATCAAGCGGATGAATACAGACGGCGTAACGGTCGCCGGAAACGGTAAATCGATTCATTACGCGAACGGAAATACCGCATCCTCTATTACTGTCTCTGCCAGGGGGAACACGGTAATGCTGGTCTATGACGGTCAGTACTGGAATTATGGTCTTATTTCAGGATAATTTTTAAAACAGAAAAGATATGGAAACAAAAAAGGTGAATTTTAAACAATTGGAAGTACAGTTGGAATTGGAAGGTGAGAAGGTTGAAATGGATGTCCGCAAGGATATTGGTAATTTTATTTATCAAAACTCACGTGATCTGGGCGCATTGGAGCTGGCACGGAAGATTTATTTTTCTGATGGCGAAGTGGAGATGACACGGCAGGAAACGGCTGCTCTTACGGGGCTGATTGAAGAAAGTAAAATAACGCTGCCGCTTCGCATTGCACTGCTAAACTTATAAGGAAATGGCTGAGATTGATTATAATGTCATAACGCAGGAAGTGTTAAAAATCCTGCAAAACAGCGGCAGGGATTTGCCCTCTTTGCCTCAGGCCACATCTGTGGCAGGACTGTCTCTTGCGCCGGTATTGAAAGTCGAAGGCGGTACTCAAGTGGCATACCGCATTGACATCTCTCTGCTGAAAGGAGATAAGGGAGATACCGGACAGCAGGGACTTCAAGGAGTAAAAGGTGACAAAGGTGATACCGGAGTACAGGGACTTAAGGGCGATAAAGGCGACAAAGGGGATATCGGAGCGCAGGGAACAAAAGGCGATAAGGGAGATAAAGGTGATACCGGATCACAGGGAACTCAAGGAGTAAAAGGTGACAAGGGTGACACCGGAGCACAGGGGATACAGGGAGTCAAGGGCGACAAGGGTGACAGTGGAGCGCAGGGGCAAAAAGGCGATAAGGGAGATAAAGGCGATATCGGAAATTCTTTCAGGATTTTTGCCCATTTCGATACAACCGCCCAGATGATTGCTGCCTACCCGAATGGTAATTCGATTGATGGAGTGTTTGAAATCGGAACCGCGACGCCCTATGATTATTATTATTGGGAACCTCTTGCTAACCAGTACCGGAATGCAGGGCAATTGCAGGGAGTCAAAGGTGACAAAGGCGACCCTTTCAGGTATTCCGATTTTACGCCTGATCAGCTGAATGCCCTAAAAGGTGAAAAAGGCGACAAAGGTGATACCGGAGGCACAGGGGAGAAAGGGCAAAAAGGTGATAAGGGAGATATCGGAGAGCCGGGACCTAAAGGTGAAAAAGGTGATGCTGGAGCACAAGGCTCTCAAGGCGATAAAGGGGACAAAGGCGATACCGGAGAACAGGGGGAGAAAGGGCAAAAGGGGGAGAAAGGAGATAAAGGTGATCCGGTAAATATTGTGCAAAAAAGCGTTACGCTTTCAGCCGCAAACTGGACGGAGGACACAGGGATGTATATGCAGACAATTAACGACACTGATTTCAAAGCCGATTCTTTTATCAATATAATTCCACCTTTACCCACTTCTTTTGAGCTGGACGTTTTTCAGTCTGCTGAGTTTTGTCCAGCGGCAGTAGCGGAGACAGGGTTTATAGCGTTATATGCAAAAAATAGACCGTCAGCAGATATAACAATAACGTATGTAATACTTTAAACAATGAAACTGACAATTACAAGTACAGACAAAGACGTTACTTTTTACCGAAGCCCGGCAACAGTAACAGTGTATGCAAAGAATACAGTGTATTTCAATGTCAATCCCAAGTCGGTAATTTTTACTGCCTACCGGGAGCGGTTTGAAATTGACTTGAAAGACATTGAAGTTAATGGTGAGCAGCTGACTGTGCAGAACGCAAAGGACTTGCTGTCGGATGCGGTTTTTCGTAAAGCCTCCGAACAGGGTTCGGGTTCTGGAGGCGAAAATGGCACAGATTTGTCAAACTATTATACCAAAAAAGAAGTTGAAAATCTGTTTGAAATAGAACTTAAAGTGCAGGAAATATAATTAACAAATATTTAAAAATCAAAAAATTATGGCAAAAAAACAATTAACGGTAATCGGCAACATCAAACCGATTACTACAAATGCAGTTCCAACCACAGCAAATTTGAAAAAAGGCGAGTGGGCATACGGAACAATCGGCGGTAAAAACCGCATGTTCGGCAATCCCGCCGGTACGGCGATTGTAGAGTTCAGTCCTGCCGACGCAGCGATGAGCGTAAAAGATGTTCAGTACAACGCCACTACAGCTGTACTGACTGTAACTTACACGGACAACACAACATCAGCTGTAAATCTTCCAAAGGAAAACTTTTTGTCTGCTGCATCTTTTAATCCGACAACGAAAATCTTAACTTTGACGCTGGTAGATAATACCACCGTCACGGTGGATATGAAAGACCTTGTCGATGTGTACGAGGCAGCAGCCTCAGGCGGTCTGGAAATCGTAAATGGCAATCAGTTCAAGATCAAAGCCGGAAGTGTAACAGAAGCCATGCTGGAATCGGCGCTGGCTACGAAAGTCAACGCGGCAAAGACAATGACGGCAGCTGCCAGTCAAACAATTTCGGTCGCTGGTACCACAGGTGCAGTAACTGCAACGATTAACGCGTCTGCCGCCAAAACGGAAGGCGGGCTGAAAGTAACCTCCGGAACGCTTGAATTGGATGAAGCAAACATTGAAATTGTTTACTCCGTAACGGAAATTTAACATGGCAAAGAAGCAGTTGTCTTTAAAGAGCAATATCCATTTAATAAATAACGGAAATGTTCCTGCAAATGCAACTCTCCCACGCGGAGAGTTGGCATTTGGAAAAGTAAATGGAAAATCCCGGCTTTATGGAAATTCAGGAAGCGAGATTTTGGACTTGTCCCCTTCGTTCCCGATTCAAAAACGGCTTTGCTCGTCATCAGCAGCTGGGTAGAGATGCAGGGGATGTGGACGTACATTGTCTATGACGCGGATTTTAAGGACGATTCCTTTATCCAGATTATCCCGCCATTCCCCGGCAATTTTGAAATCTTCCAAATGGCGGAGTTTTACCCTGTCGCCAAGGCAAATGCGGGATTTATTACGCTGTATGCGAAAAACCAGCCGGTAGCGGATATGACAGTAACTTATATAATATTTTAAAACAAAAAAATATGGCAACATGTATAGTACAGGGAACAGGAACCGGAGGCGGTCAGTCTTCAATTGATAATTCAGGGTTAATGCTCGACTATTCCGAAGAGGAACAGGAAACCGGCAGGCACTGGCTCGACGGGAGGATGATTTATTCTAAAAGCATTACTTTTCAGGGATGGCCTGAGTATAATAATGGTGGCAAACCCATAGGCGGAGGACTTGCAGTACAAGCTGGAATCGGATATGTTTTGGACGCCGAAGAGGTTGAAGCAGTCATTGGCTGTGAAAAGGTCTGCTATTCAATTGATGGGCAACAGTTTGTTGATGTATATGGAAAATTTGACTTCTCATTTGATTGGGATGAAGACGGGATTTACATTTTCATTCTTCCAATTTCCCCCCATAACGTAATGGATTTTGACGGATGCATCACGTTTTATTACATCAAACATCCGGAATAATCAAGTAAATACAGTCATTCAAAGTTCTAACAAAAAAACTAAAAAAATGGAATTAACAGAAAAACAGACTAAAAAAGTCACACGGCAGGGCCGGATCGGAGACGCTAATGTCAGCGTTGAATTTGAAGTAAGCGAAGAAAATGTGCCTTCCCGCATACAGGTGAACGTGCTGGAAGACAACCTATATGGCGGGGCATGGTATGACGTTGAGCGGGGGAACTTCTCCCTCCAGGCGACGGGTTTGCATTTTGCAAAGCTGGTATTTGAAATCGCAGAGGAACAAATTAATGATATCAGGCAAAAGTATGAAAGTAATCCTCAATAATATCATTCCCTTGAAAGGGTTTGCTGCTCTGAACTTCTTCGGCGTTGTCCTCTTTGTCAGAAAAAATGTTATTCTGACAGAGAGGATAATGAATCACGAGAAGATACATACCGCGCAAATGCGCGAGTTGGGTTATATCATGTTCTATGCGTTCTACGGAATTGAATGGCTTGTAAAACTGTTTAAATACCATTTAAACAGCTATTATAACATTTCTTTTGAGCGCGAAGCGTATCAAAATGAGGGCAACATGGAGTATCTAAAAAACCGGAAAAGATTCAGCTTTATGAGGTATTTCTAAAAAAGCCCCCGGTCGTTTTTAGCAACTCTCACCTCGCTAAAACATTTAAGGTGTACACGCACCACCAAACAGAGGCTATGCCTTTGCCGGGTGCGTGTACACCTTTTTTAATTGTGAGAGACAACAAAATTAATATTAATGGAAGTGGGACAACCGGGCTTGTAGCCCAACAATTAGGACGAAACTATATCGGAATTGAATTAAACCCCGAATATGTAAAAAATAGCAGAGCAACGGATGTCGGATGATGATAAAGCGCTTTTATTAAAATATGGTGGTGTGTGAAAAAAGTTGTACTTTTTGTTTTGAATTTTTGTACTTTTTGTTTTGGCGATTATAAATGCTATCAACTAAATATTTAAGACATAAAAAATTATTGTGTCTTTCTTGTATATTTAAAAATTACAGGAAATGTGGAAGTTACGAATTGCTGTTTAATTCATTTAATAACTCGCTCACTTTTTTATGCAAAACAGGATGCACAAAATCAGGAGCGATTTCATTGAAAGGTTCCAATACAAATTGGCGTTTATGAAAAAGAGGATGAGGTAGTTGAAGATTTTCCGAGTGGAAAATCAAATCTTCATAGACAATTAAATCAATATCAATCACACGGTCGTGATAGTAATGATTTGATTTTTCTTCACGACCAATTTTTTTTTCAATAGACTGTGTTATTGTTAAAATTTCTTCAGGTAGTAACTGGGTCTCAATACAAACTACCATGTTAAGAAAATCGTTTTTTGATTCGTATCCCCAAGGTTTAGTTTCGTAAACAGAAGATATTGCCGATAGATTACCTATTTCTTTCGTAATGTAAGCTATCGCCTTTAATAAATTAATGGGTTTATTTCCTAAATTGGTTCCTAAGGCTAAATAAACCCGGTTCATATAACTAACATTGCATCCCCGTAAACGCCGAAATGATAGCCCTCTTTAATAGCTTCCTGATAGGCGTGCATAACGAAATCGTATCCGCCGAAAGCCGCCGTTTGCATCAGCATGATAGAGAGCGGCAAATGAAAATTAGTGATAAGACTTGTTGCTACAGTAAAATCATACGGGGGAAAAATAAATTTATTTGTCCAGCCTTCAAATGGTTTCAAATGACCGCGTGTCGTCACTGCGCTTTCAACAGCTTTTAATACGGAGAATCCGACGGCACAAACTTGTTTTGAATCATCTTTCGCTTGATTGACAATAGATACGACTTCTTCTCCAATAATCAATTCTTCCGAATCCATTTTGTGTTTTGTCAAATCCTCCACATCAATATCCCTGAAATTTCCCAACCCTGAATGCGCGGTAATAAATGCAAATTTCACTCCTTTTATTTCTAAACGCTTCATTAGTTCACGGCTAAAATGCAAGCCTGCCGCCGGAACAATAACAGCCCCTTCGTTTTTCGCAAAAATAGTCTGATAACGTTCTGTATCTTCTGGAACTACGCTTCGATTGATGTAAGAAGGAAGAGGCATTTCTCCCATAGAGTACAATATTTTCTTAAATTCTTCGTGCGGTCCGTCATATAAAAAGCGGAGAGTGCGTCCTCTGGAAGTAGTATTGTCAATCACTTCTGCTACCATTGAATCGTCTTCACCAAAGTAAAGTTTATTTCCAATACGAATTTTGCGCGCAGGGTCAACTAATACATCCCAAAGCCTTAAATCAGGATTTAGTTCGCGAAGAAGAAAGACTTCTATTTTTGCCCCAGTTTTTTCTTTATTTCCGTATAACCGAGCGGGAAAAACTAAAGTATCATTGAAAATAAAAATGTCTTTATCTCCAAAATAATTCAAGATATCTTTAAATACTTTATGTTCGATTTTACCTGTTTTCGGATGAATAACCATTAATCGCGCTTCATCCCTGTTCTTTGACGGATAAAGGGCTATCAGTTCTTGAGGAAGATTAAATTTAAATTTTGAAAGTTTCATACATTATTAATTTGTTATATTTAATGCACCTATCGCCGGATTTTGATTAGCACATAGCACAAAATTCATCAACCGATATGCACTTATCCAATGTTACATCACCTATCCTTGTTCGCTGCAAAGCTGTTAAGTGCGCTCCTGAATTTAGCGCATACCCTATATCTCGTGCTAAAGCGCGAATATATGTTCCTTTGCTGCAAACAATCCTTATAATTAGTTTATCGCCGCAAAAAGATAGAAGTTCCATTTCGTCTATTACTAATGACTTAGGTTTTAATTCAACTTCTAATCCTTTTCTCGCCAATTTATACGCTCTGTTTCCTTCTATTCTACAAGCCGAAAAAGCCGGAGGTATTTGTTCAATACTTCCTGTAAACTGCTGAAGGACTTTTTCAATCATTTCTTTTGTAATATGATTCGTTTCAAAAGTTTCATCAATTGGAGTTTCCAAATCAAACGACGGTGTTGTAGCTCCCAGCCGCAAAGTTGCAATATATTCTTTGCTCTCATATTGAAATTCTTCAATCTTCTTGGTTGCTTTTCCCGTACAGATAATCATTACTCCAGTTGCCAGCGGATCTAATGTTCCGGCATGACCAACTTTTATCTTTTTTATTTGTAAGGAACGAGAAATTTTAATCCTGATTTTGGAAACCAAATCAAATGAAGTCCAATGTAAAGGTTTATCAAAATATAAAATTTCTCCTTCCTGAAAATCCATATTTTTCAAATTTCAAAATGAAAACCGCAAAAAAGCAAAATCAATATAAGTGAACCTGCAACAATACGGTAATAACCAAACGCTTTAAAACCATGTTTGGTTAAAAAGTTAATGAAAAACTTTATCGCTGCCATTGCTACCAAGAATGCTATTATATTTCCAACAATCAATAAATTAACATTTTCAATTAATAATTGCCTCGATTCGTCTTTAAGCAATAATTTTAATAATTTGTAGCCTGAAGCTGCCGCCATAGTCGGCACAGCCAGAAAAAATGAAAATTCAGCTGCCGTTTTTCGTGAAAACTTTTGCGCCATTCCGCCTACAATTGTCGCCATGGAGCGAGACACGCCCGGAATCATAGAAACACATTGCGCTAAGCCAATTTTAAACGCTTTTGAATCAGTCATCTTCGGTTCATCTTTTTCCGGATAAGTAAACCATTTATCTACAAAAAGCATGAAAATTCCGCCTAAAATTAACATAATAGATACTACCCAAACATTTTCGAGCAAAGAGTCGATGAAATCACTTAACAGCAAACCTAATACCGCGGCAGGAATGAATGCAATAAACAACTTCCGGTAAAAATCCCATGTTTGCCAAAACCTTTTCCAGTACAAAAACAAAACGGACAGAATTGCCCCAAATTGGATAATTACAATGAAAGCTTTGACGAAATCGTCGCTTTTTACACCCAAAAATCCTTCCGCGAGAATCATGTGCCCTGTCGACGAAATCGGCAAAAATTCTGTTATTCCTTCAACAATAGCAATAATGATCGTTTGAAGCCAATTCATAGATTATTGTTTTTTTACTGTTTGATTTTTTTCTTCAGGCTTTTTGAGTATAGCCACTATTACCGATACAAATCCAATCATTGTTACAATCGGGGCTATAACAATTCGCCGTGTATCAAAAATTCGCGGGTCGAATCCGGTTTCTTCCGTTGTTTTTCCTCCCGACATCAACCAAAATCCAAAGATTATGATTGCAATTGAAATCGCTAATATGATAAAGTTTACTTTACCAAATACAAAATTTTTTTTATCCATATTATTTATTTTTTTTATTATTTCTTGTTATATTTATAATATATTAATTCATAATTAAATAAAAAATAAATCGTCTCCTTCCATTCGGAGATATTTATTAACGGCGAAATAAGTAGCAGTGATTGAAATAATAATGCCTAAAATAAATACACTGCCTGCTATAAAAATTAATGAATTTCGGTCAATTATATCCCATATTCCATTAATATCTTTAGAAACATAAAACAAACCCCAATAGAGCAATGCAATTGCGATAACCGATGCAATTACGCCCGAAAGAATCTGTTGTTTAATATAAGGCTTTCGTATAAAACCTGCCGTAGCTCCAACTAATTTCATCGTATGAATCAAAAAGCGATTTGCATAAACCGTTAATCGAATAGTATTGTTTATCAAAGCAAACGAAATAATAAGTAAAAGCGCAGTTAGACCTAAAAGTATAATACTTATTTTCTTAAAATTATCGTTTACCAGCGTCAATAATTCTTTTTTGTATTCTATGCTGCTGATATTCGGTGATAATCCCTTAATTTGATTTTCAACTTCGGTAAATTTTTCCGGATTAGTATATTCCGAACGTAACCTGACGACAATCATGCCTGGTAGAGGATTAAATCCTAAAAATTCTTCAGGATTTTGTCCAATGTCAGCTTCCAATTGTTTTGCTGCTGCAGCTTTTGAGATATATTCAGTTGATTTGACAAAATCAATTGCTTCTAACTGTTTGATTAAACGGTCTGCTTCCGCATCTTTGATATCATCAGATAAAATTATGTCGAAAGAAAGGCTTTCCTTCACATTTGAAGAAAGATTTTTTGCCATCAGAGCAAGTAGAATTATTAACCCCAAAAGAAACAAAACCAAAGAAATACTAATAGTAGCAGTTACTCTTGAGTTAATAAAAGTCGCACGTGAAATAGAACGTTTATTTTTCATCTTCTATTATGCGTGAATATTTTAATTGAAATGTTAAGGATATAAAAACCCCAATTTTGGCACAAAATTATAAAAAATAGTTAGTACTTTTTTCATTTTATTTTTTTTTAACTAAAAAATGATTAGAGTAATGGGGAGAATCATGCAAACTATGAACTAAAAATTATGGATTTTTTCTTGCTTCGTTCCTCATAATCGCAATAACGTCGAAATATAATTAACTTCGTACTAAAACTGGAAATAAATAAATGATTGCAGGTCGGCAGTAATAAACTGATAAATTACAAATATGCAGAATACAACTAAGAGCGCCATCGGAATCAATGGGAGTTGAGCGAAAGCCAGCCGGTAACGCCTTTTCCATCTATCCGGCAACCAATGGATAATTAATCCGATTATAATCAATGAAAACACATAGCGGTATTCGTAAGCCATGCGTCCGATTAATGAAAAATCCCATTTTCCGCCGATTTGATTGACCATGTTTTTTGCCGTATTCCACGCTGTTTGATTGGCTTCTGCCGGATCGAGATTCGAACCGGAACGGAAAAACAAACGAGTAAAAGAAACGAAAACAAAGGTTTGAAAAACCGCCCAAACTGTTTCTAAAGTAGAAAAAGCACGTTTTCCACCCAGATAATTGTAAATCAAACGAACAAATGTTCCTGCAAAAAGACAACCAACCCAAACTAAACCGATAGTTAATGCCGGAGAATTAGAAAAACCGGATAAAACGATAAAAAGAAATGTGCAGGCGGCCAATAGCGATGCACGGAAAGAAACATCTTTGTCTTTCCAAAATTTATAAACCAATATGCCTAATCCATTCAAACCGCCCCAAATTACGAAATTCCAACTTGCGCCATGCCACAATCCTCCCAAGAGCATTGTATCCATTAGATTAAAATTCGTTTCTATTTTTCTTTTCTTTTCGGGATATAAATAAAGTCGGATTCCAATAATTAATCCGGTTATTATAAGGATAAGAGCTACCCACAGATTTCCGGATAAGATAATTGCAATTATAGCAATGGAAACCATGCATAAGTAGGTAGCAAAGGTAGCGTTCCGGTTTCCTCCCAACGGAATGTATAAATAATCCTGCAACCATCGGGAGAGGGAGATATGCCAGCGTTTCCAGAAGTTACTCGGATTAGTTGCTTTATAAGGGGAGTTGAAGTTTTTCGGCAAATAAAAACCCATCAACATGGCTACTCCGATAGCAATATCGGTGTAACCTGAAAAATCGGCGTAAACTTGCAAAGAATAACCGAATAGCGCAACTAAGTTTTCAAATCCCGAAAACATGCCTGGATTTTGGAAAACCCGATCGACAAAATTAGCGGCTATGTAATCGCTTAAAATAATTTTTTTTGCTAGTCCGTTTATTATCCAAAAAACGGCAATTCCGAACTGCCGACGTGAAAGAAAAAACTTTTTATAAATTTGAGGAATAAATTCACCGGCTCTTAATATAGGTCCTGATACTAATTTCGGGAAAAAACTAACGTAAAAAGCAAAGTTTAACAGATTTTGTACCGGCTTAACCCTGTCTTTGAATACATCTATCAAATAGCTGATATTTTGAAAAGTAAAAAAAGAAATGCCTACTGGCAATAAAATATTGCCTGTATCAAAACGGGATTTTCCGCTGATAAGGTTTCCTATACCAGCAAAAATATCAACTACTTTCAGTTGCATTCCAAACATGTTATTGATTAAATCGACGAAAAAGTAGGCATATTTGAAGTAGCAAAGAATTAGTAAATTAATTATTAATCCGATAATTAGGTGCAATTTTTTTTGCTTATACGTTTTGGAAGATACAATAAAATTTGCCTGATAAAAATTAAAAACGGCACTAAAAAACAGAATAAGAACAAATAGTCCGCTTGTTTTGTAATAGAAGAAAAAACTTGTGAAAGCAAGGAATGTATTGCGCAACAGTATTTTATTTTTCAATAGACTAAATCCTGCAAATACGAATGCAAAAAATGCCCAAAAATAGAATTGAGTAAATAAGAGCGGACATTGGGGGCTGAAAATCAGATTGTCTTTTAAAAAATGCCAAACGGAATTCATTATCGAATAGGATTATGCATGGAATAATCAATCAAGGCGTTATAGAATAAATCGCCAATCAATGAATATCCTTTTTGTGTAAAATGTACTTTATCGATTTTCGCCAAGCCTGCTTTTTCCCATTTCTGCATTGAATTTAATCCGCCCATAATAGAAAATAAATCCCAAACTCCGCCTTGATGTTGTTCAGCCAGACGGTAAAAAGCTTTTTGGGCAATCGGCCCGTTGCGATTAACAGCATACTTCCGGCGGGCAATTCTCTGGAATGAATCATTATTGGTGATAAACAAAAATGCGCAATTTGGAGAAACATGTTCAATCTTTTGAATTAATTCATTGTAATTAGCGATGAACGAATCTTCCGAAAAATTCATAGAAAATGTATCATTTATTCCTATTTCGAAAATCACCAAATCAGGAGCAATCAAATATAATTCGTCTTCAAAGTTCTCGCTTTCAAGATATGACGGCACCGATGCTCCATTTACTCCGATAGCATGATATACGATACCATCTTCATCTTTTTCCGTAATGAATCCATTCAGTATAAATGTTTGCGGAATATAATCGTCCTGAACAAAACAAATGGTAAACGAGTCGATTAATTCCGGCAAAGAGAACAGATAGATTTTGGAATCAGGATCGTGTTGGGCTTCAAACAAGGAATCATTGTATTTTAATACCGGGCGAACGGTTGGATTACTACTTTCTGCATATCCGATAAGTTTTAACTCATTGAAATTCCATCGCTTGTCAAATTCATCTGCATTTAATTGAACAGTAATTTCGGCGCTCGGGTCGTAGGTATAAACGGCTATTCCGCCTACGCCCAGCGGAATATCCCTATTTTTTTGTACATTGCGCGCCGATTTCCATTCTCCTTTGTATTTTACGGTATAATTGTTCGGATTATTTGTTTTTGCCACGCTAAACGGAAAAATATATCCGCGCGAGGGCTTTAAATCTCCGTTTATCCTGTCTAAATTTCTTCGCACTTTATTGGAAAATATATCCGCTTGTATATGCGACCCGCCGATATGCATAATATTGAGTTTTCCGGTTCTGAAAAAAAATATAGAATCGAATCGTTGAAAAAAGGCATTGAACCGAGTAGAATCATGTCCGGGTATTTGAATGTGATTCGATTGGTAATTAATCCATGAATATATAGGGACTTCAACCTGAAAATCCTCAGCAGCTAAATTATATAAATTTACAATGACAATTAACAGAAATACATATCGTTTCATTTTTGTTTGTAATTATTAGTAAATTGAAGATAATTATAATAAATCATTAACGATTCGCAAAACATTTCGGCTATTTTATCGGCTCCTTTTTCGCTAAAATGAATATAATCGGGAGCAGCCCAAGCCGGCTTATTGTTCACCCATTCAATCATTGAATTTTCACCGCCCATCACTTCAAACATGTCCCAGAAAGCAGCTCCATTTTTTAAAGCGGTTTCTTTTATGCCTTGAACGGTTTCTTTCAGATAAGGATAAGTCTGCAAGTGTCCATTTTCCATCGTGGACATGTCTGACGGTCCTATGAATAAAATCTTCGCTGAAGGGTATATATCATATAAATAATTGATTTGTTTTGCTATACTATTTGTATATTCATCAATATTTTTTGAGGATTGTATGGAAGGTATCCGATTTCCGCCGAATTCCATTATGATTAACCGGACATTGAGTTCTTTCAAAACAGGAAGAAAAGTGTTTACATCGATTGAAGTAAAAAAAGTGCCGGAACTGCCGCGTAGCGGAATGTTATCGACTGCAACTCCGGCATTTCCGTCTAGCGCAATGGCTGATATTTCAGCATCTCCTGAAAATTGCAATTCTATTTTATGAATATTTTTTTTTAATTCCCAAGTTAGAACGCTTAGTTTTGAGTTTTCATCCTGCAATGTTCGAGTAATCGGGTTGTTATTGCCAGCATTCAGAGATGCGGAGAAGTTTTGTGAGTTACGACTGACAAATACGCGCACTTTTGAAAAATCTTTTACATTTTCGAATGTAGATTTTAGATTCCGCGCAGCAATCGTAATCGTTCCATATTCATAAATTTCAGTTGTTTGACCTAAAATACCATACCGGTTATGTTCGGCTTCATTGAGAAGATTACCGGCAATCGTATATCGTTCCATATTTCCGGATGACGTTTGTCCGACAGAAGCAGAAGGTATAGGTTGAATTGCTGGAATAAGTCCGGGACCGTTTCCTCCGAATTGTTCCTGCAACTTCTGCCTGATGAAGCCGGTTATCCGGTCGGCTTCAATCTGAGAATCTCCATAATGAAGTATATGAATTAATTCATTATTCTTCTTGCAATTATCCAAACTGTAAAAAAGAGAGTCGAAAAACGAAGAATCATTATCAGGAAAATAAAACCGCGCCGGATGATGATTGAAAAAATTCGTATAAAATAATAATGAATCATTATATGCCATTTGTTCGGCATGCGCAGTAGAATCCATAACGAACTGCATACGAAGACCAGATTCCATAATTTCCAGTTTTTCTTTTGCCGTAATATGTTTTTCCCTGTCCATTATTTCTTCCAGAGTAGGGAAAAAAAGCCGCCGTTTTCCAAAAGGAATTCCATCTTTTGGAAAAAAAATGCACAATAAGGCTAATAATATATTTACACCAACGATGAATAGTAAAATCTTATATACATTCATCAATTCAGGGTTTTAATTCTAAAAAAACGATTACTAATCGCCGTTAACCGTTTGTTCTATTTCTTCTATTCTCACAGGTAAGCGTTTTTCATAAACCAGCCGGCAACCGTTGGAAGTAATTACAATATCGTCTTCCAAACGGATTCCTCCGAAAGAATAATAATCTTCCAATTTGTCGAAATTGATAAATTCCGCATTGATTTTTTCCGATTTCCATTTCTCAATAAGTTGCGGAATAAAGTAAATGCCCGGTTCAACCGTCAACACATGCCCCGGCTCCAAACGTTTACCGAAACGGAGGCTTTGGTAGCCAAAGCGGGCATCTCTTTTAATTTCATCATTATATCCTACGAGTGTTTCTCCAAGGTTTTCCATGTCGTGTACGTCCAATCCCATTGCATGACCCAAACCATGAGGCATAAACAAAGCAGGAGCGCCGGCATTCAAAGCATCTTCGGTATCGCCTTTCATTAAACCTAAATCGCGTAAGCCTTCAAACAGAATTTTGTAAGCATTCCGGTGAACACTTTGATAAGTAACTCCGGGTTTTGCCATAGCGATAGAATCATTCAGCGCTTTCAATACGATATTGTGAATATCTTTCTGTTTTTGTGAATATTTTCCTCCGACAGCCGTTGTTCGCGTAAAATCAGAAGCATAATTATTTTTGTTTTCCGCTCCGGCATCGCAGAGCATAAGCCTTCCCGCTTCAAGTATGCCGCTATGGTCGTGATTGTGAAGTGTTTGACCATTCATAGATAAAATGGTAGGGAAAGAAACACGCGGACCTCTCGAAATCGCCAATCCTTCGATTGTTCCAGCAATTTCCTGCTCCGAAACTCCGGGGTGACACATCTTCATAGCGACGATGTGCATCGCATATCCGATTCTGCCTGCTTCTTCCAATTCTTTCAATTCTTCAGGTGATTTAATTAACCGCATATTGATAATTACTTTGGTCAATTCGACTGAAAAATTGCTGTTTACGTCTTCCCGTTTTTTATTTAATAATTCGCATAAAAATAACAAATTATGATATCGATACGGTTTTATGTAATGAATTTTCCTGTTTTCCGGAAGTAGAGTCGATAATTGCGCCAACGGAACTACCGTTTCGATTCCAACTTCGGCTGCCATATCTTTCAACGACGGAAGATTTCCCATCCATATAATATCGTCGATGGTCAATTCATCACCCAACAAATATTCTTTATTTTGGTCGATATCCAGAATATAAATCAAATCAGGCGTGTTGAGGCCTACGTAATAAATAAAAGAACTATCTTGCCGGAAGGAATAATCATTTCCGACGTAATTAACCGGCGCTTCTCCATTTCCTAATAACATAACGATGCCCGACTGCAACGACTCTTTCAGTTGTTCTCTCCTTTGTATATAAATCTTTTTTTCAAACATAATAGTAAAAATTAAAGTATTGTTCAGAATGCAAATATAACAGAAATTTCTTTTACTTCCGCTTAAAAACCGTATCTTTGCCCAATAAATAGATTTCTCATGCAAAATACAGCATTAAAAGGCATTAAAAACATCGTATTTGATTTGGGAGGCGTATTGATTACGCTGGATCGGGAGGAAGCGGTTAATCGTTTCAAAGAAGCTGGATTGGAAAATGCAGAAGAATTATTAAGTGCATATCATCAGAAAGGAATTTTTCTGGAATTAGAAGAAGGTAAATTATCGCAGGAAGAATTTTACGAAGCTGTTCGCAAAGAAGCCGGAAAATTTATCTCTAACGAAACGATTGATTATGGATGGATGGGCTTTATAAAAGAAGTTCCCGAATATAAACTGACTATGTTAGAAGATTTGAAGCGGGAAGGTTATAATATCTATTTATTGAGTAATACCAATCCGGTGATTATGTCATGGGCGTTTTCGTCCGCATTTTCTCCTCAAGGTAAAAGCATTGATAGCTATTTCGATAAACTTTATTTATCTTATAAAATCGGATACACTAAACCACATCCCGAAATTTTCCAGTTTATGTTTAATGATTCCGGCATGATTCCTTCCGAATCTTTGTTTATCGATGATGGCACAGCAAATGTCGAAATGGGTGAAAAGTTAGGAATGAAAACCTATCTTGCCGTGAACGGAGAAGATTTCAGGCATTTGTTTTAATTTTAAGTAAACGGAATCATGGTAATACCACCGGTTACAAACGAATAAGAAATGGAAACCCGATAAAAATAAAAGAGTTAAGCATAAAAAGCTTAACTCTTTTATTTTCAATCGTCGAGGTAGCAGGATTCGAACCTGCGACCCCCTGCTCCCAAAGCAGGTGCGCTAACCGGACTGCGCTACACCTCGTTATTGCGAGTGCAAAGGTAGTAAATAATTATGATATGCAAAAATATTTATTAACAGATTATTTTAACTGTGTCATAATAGGTTGAAAATAAAATTTTTGTGCTTTTACATGAGGACTAATAATAGATAATCTGAAACAAGTAAAATATCAATTTTAGGCTTTATTCTTGATGAAAAAAGCTGAAAAATATCAGGTATGATTAAGTGAAAAGTTTGCATTTTTTATGGGTTTTGAGCTCCGGTTTAAACTGTGGTTTAAACCAAGACTTAAACCAGAAATTGAATGAGTGCAACAGTTAATGTAGTGTGTTACAAATCAAAAACACTATCAAATGTGGAAAACCCTCTTATGTTAAGGGTATGTAAAGATAAAAAAGTTAAATATCAAAGTTTAGGAATTTCGGTAAATCCAAATCATTGGGATTTTCAAAAAAACAGACCTAAGCCCAACTGTCCCAATAGAGAACTTATTCTGAAAATTATTCTTGAAAAAGAAGCTAAATTTCAGAAGCAAATATTGGAACTACAATCAGATGATAAGGAATTTACCGCATCCACCTTGATTGCCCCCAAATCTAAAACAAAAGTAAAGACAGTGGGAGAATTTTATGAGGAATTGATTGCTGATTTAGAATTGGCAAATAAAATTGGAAATGCAAATGTTTACAAAGATTCTTACAATTCTCTTAAATCTTTCTCAAAAAACACATTAGATATTCCCCTTTTCCCATATTGACGTGGATTTTCTGAAACAATATGAGAAATGGCTGAGGCAAAAAAATTGCAAGGAGACAAGCATAAGTATCCTTTTTAGGACATTGAGAAGCCTGTATAATAAAGCAATAGAAGCTAAACATGCAAAAAGAACTTCTTATCCATTTGACGAATTTAAGGTATCTAAATTCAACACCAAGACAGAGAAAAGGGCTGTTTCAAAGGATGTTATTAAAGAAATAATGAATTTGGACTTATCGAATAAAAGTGAATATATGAATTTCAGCCGAGATATGTTTATATTTAGTTATTTATGTGGTGGCATTAACTTTACTGATATTGCTAATTTGAAACAAAGTAATATTATCAATGACAGACTTGTATATTCCAGACAAAAAACAGGAAAGAAAATAAATATTCCGTTATCAGATAGAGCTAAACAGATTATTCAAAAATATTCGGATAAGTGTTCAACCGGTTATATTTTTCCATTTTTGGATGATAACATTCATAAAACAGAAGCTCAAAAGTATA
>JGI24699J35502_11134156_pt1 | contig 38534 bp, 32 predicted proteins | sample TergutMp193P4_FD_35502 | JGI IMG/M metagenome (IMG submission 35502)
CTTTACTCAAAGTTATTCACGTCTTTCTGATAGAGTATATTTTTCTGATAAAGATAGTATTTACACTCGAAAGTTTTTAATAGAGAAAAATAGTTTAATTGACATTACTGATTATACAAGTATCAGTCCTTTATATAATAATATGGGGTATGATATGAAGAATGTTTATAAGCGAATAAAATAAAGAAGCTGACATTGGGTCTGCATCAGGTTTTATTGACTTGAAAACAAATTTTACAGGAAGTTTAATCCCAACAGTTTGACTGCCTCGAAGCAAGTATATGGCATATATACGGATAATTCCATGAATATTAGCGGAGCTGTTTCCGGAACAGGCGAAAATAAGAGTATGGAAGTATTTAATTTCACTAATGGCAATTTTGATATTAAATTAGGCGATAGCAGTTTAGGCATGCTTGCACATGAGTTAAAGCATGCTTATCCGTTTGAGGCAGGGGCTTTCAGTAGCGGACCACAAGGCCTTCCTTTTTATGACCAATCAAATATTGACTTTTTAAATTGAACAAAACAAACCGGACGATTGATCCGAAGAAAGGGCGGATCAATCGTCCGGTTATTTTTAAAAAAGAAGTTTCGATCCTTAAAGATTCACTACGGGCAAATCTTCCACCGTCCTCTGGATTCCGCTTTTCTCCTAACGTCCAGCATGATTTGGCAATTGCGCTTGTAGGTTGGATTATTAACCAAAACGTCAATCGTTTCGTTATCATCCATCTAATCGACTCCGCCGTAATATTTTTTTACCAAATCGGGTTGTACAGGATCAAATGCCCCTACAGGATCTACTATTATCTTTCCCTTTTCTTCTCTAATCTCCTCCATCAAAGGAAGGTTGTCGATGTCGAAACCGGTAGCAAGAAGGATGATTTTAATTTTGTCTTTCAAAGTGTCGTCACTGGCCGCTCCCCAAATCACTTCTATTCCGTTCATATCGGACTTAGCCATAAATTCATTGATTTCATTCAATTCGCTCATCAATAGCTGTTTGGATTCATTGAAATAAATATTGAACAAAATTTTCCGGGCATTGAACACATCGTTGTTGTTGAACAAAGGCGAGTGGATAGCGTTCTCGAAAGCGGCAGCCACACGACCTTCTCCTTCTCCTAAACCGCTATTCATAATGGCAACGCCTCCATTTTTGAACATGGCGCTTGCGTCGGCAAAGTCCAAGTTGCTATATCCAGACTTGGTAATAATGTCGGCAATATTCTTAACCATCAGGGTTAAGATATCGTCTGCTTTTTTCAAGCGATCCGGCAAATTCATGTCGCCATAAATTTCCACCAATTTTTCGTTCTGGATCACGAATAAAGTATCTACGCTTTCGCGCATTTCGACGACTCCTTTCAATGCATGAATCATCTTATTTTTCCCTTCAAATTGAAACGGAATCGTTACGATACCTACCGTAAGCAACCCCCTTTCTTTGGCTGTTTGAGCAACGACGGGAGCCGCTCCTGTTCCAACGACTCCGCCCATTCCGGCAACAACAAGAACCATCTTTGTTCCATCGTTTAAGAACCTTTGCAAGTCCGGTAAACTTTCTTTCGCCGCATCTTTCGCTATTATGGGATCTGTACTTTCAATGATTACCCTTTCTGTTGCTTTTCCTAAGTGCAACTGAATAGGAACTTCACACTGTTTCAATGCCTCATAATCAGTATCGCATGCACTGAAAGTAACGCCTTCTATGCCATCTTTCAACATCCGATTAACGGCATTACACCCACCTCCTCCCACTCCTATGACTTTAATGATAGGCGATGTTACTTCATTTAAGTACCTTTGAAATGCCGCGATATATTCTTTCGCCCATGATGGGCGATTCTTGTGTGGAAAACTAAATTCATCTGTTACTTCATTCATAAATATGCATATTTTTATACAGACAACAATCGTTTAACCATCTCCGAAATCAGCCGTCCTTCCGTTCGCCCTGCCAGTGTGCGCGTAGCGATTCCCATTACCTTACCCATATCTTTAGGCGAAGAGGCTCCTGTTTGAGCAATAATTTCCCGGATGGAAGTTTCCAATTCTTCGGAACTCAATTGTTTGGGGAGATAATCTTCCAAAACGGCTACTTCAGCCAATTCTTTTTCCGCCAATTCCGGGCGATTTTGCTCGGAATAAATAGCGGCGCTATCTTTGCGCTGTTTGATCATTCGTTGAAGAATCAAGACAGCCTGTTCATCTTTTAATTCGCCGTCGGCTCCTTTGGCTGTTTTAGCTTCCAAAAATTCTTTTTTTACTCCCCGCAACGCTTCCAGACGTATTTTATCTTTGGAGAGCATCGCCGCTTTAATATCATTGCTTATAGTATCGAATAAAGTCATAATCTTTTTTTGTTAAGTTGTCTATTGCTTGTTTCCGTTCTGTTAAATAACCTCATTAAAAAACAGCGACTGGCGAATTCTCCACAGCACGCCGAGATTCTGCTTTTCTAATAATATCCAACATAATTTTGGAATTGCGATTGTAGGTTGGATGATTGATCAAAGCGTCGATCGTTTCGTTATCGTCCATTTGATCGATAGAACTGAAAATGAACGGTTTGGGCATAGGCCTTTTGATCAAATTCCGCGAAATTTCTTCACCATAGTATTCCGTGATCATTCGTTCTTCGTAAATGCTGACTTTTTCTTTTTCCATTTGTATTCTTATCTGTTCTTCTTCTTGCCGTCTTTTTTCTTCTTCATCCAGCTTGTTGTCTTCTTCTTCCATTTCTTTCATCAAAGGAAGATTGGCGATGTCGAAACCGGTAGCGAGTACGGTAACTTTGATTTTTTCTTCCAAAGCGTCGTCGATGGCAGCTCCCCAAATCACTTTTATTTCTTTCACCTTGAACTTAATCATAAATTCGTTAATTTCATTCAATTCATTCATTTTAAGCGGTTTGGATTGACTAAAATAAACATTGAACAAAATTTTCCGCGCATTGAATACATCATTGTTGTTGAGCAAAGGCGAATGTAAAGCGCTATCGAAAGCGGCGGCCACACGATCTTCTCCTTCCCCCACCCCGCTACTCATAATGGCGACGCCGCCATTTTTGAGCGTTGCGTTTACGTCGGCAAAATCCAGATTGATATATCCGGGCCGTGTAATAATTTCGGCAATACTCTTAGCCGCTGTGGATAAGGTATCGTCTGCCTTTTTCAAGCCTTCCGGTAAGTCCATGTTTCCATAGATCTCCACCAATTTCTCATTATTGATCACTAACAAAGCATCTACATTCTTACGGATTTCGACAACTCCTCTCAATGCCTGAATAATCTTATCTTTTCCTTCAAATTGAAATGGAATCGTCACGATGCCTACCGTAAGTATCCCCATTTCTTTGGCTATTTGAGCGACGATAGGCGCCGCTCCCGTTCCTGTACCTCCGCCCATTCCAGCGGTAATGAAGGCCATCTTCGTTCCATCGCTTAAGAGTCTTTGCAAATCCGGCAAGCTTTCTTCCGCCGCATCTTTTGCTATCAAGGGATTATTTCCCGCTCCCAAACCTTCGGTGATTGTTTTCCCCAATTGTAATCGAATAGGAACTTCGCATGCTTTCAATGCCTGATAATCGGTATTACATACAATGAAAGTGACGTCTTGTATGCCTTCCTTAAACATGTGATTAACGGCATTGCCGCCGCCGCCTCCCACTCCTATGACCTTAATGATAGGCGCTTCTTGTGTTGGAAAATCAAATCCTGTTAAAACTTCATCCATGATATGTATATTTATTTTTATTCTTATTCTTATTTTTATTTTTATTCTTCTTCTCTTATTTCATCAAAAAGACCTTTAGAAAAATGGGACCACATTTCACGTAAACCTTTTTTTTCTCTTCTTCTGTTTGTATTTCCAGACGGATCCATTATTATCGGTTCCACGACCGGAGGATCAGGTACAGGAATAACCACTTTAGCGCAATTTTCCTTTCCTAAAGCTAATAAACCGAAAGCGCAAGCATTGGCAGGGTCGTCTATGAGGTCGCTCCATGAATCTGTCCAATGAACCAGCGACTTATTTACACAGGCGATCCGTACGGGTTTATTGGTTTTCAAGCGGATAAATTCGTCCAAATTTCTTAGTTGCGATCCGCCACCTGTGATTATAATTCCTTCTCCCATAGATGATTCGCATCCAGACACTTTGATTTGTTCAATGATGTTGGCCACAATTTCGTTGGTTCTTGCTTCAATCACCTTATATAACGGTTCTTCATTTTCAGATTCAATCAAAACGCTTCCTTCGCTCATTTTCAATCCTTCGGCCTCTTCTTCCGGTATGCCCGAAGCCCAAATAATATCCCTGGTGATAGTGTTTGATCCCAATGGAATAGCCACGAGATATCTCAACAAGTTGTTTTTATAAACAGATAAATAGGTAATGCCTGCTCCTAATTCAACCAGAGCGCAACCCAACTTTTTTTCCCGCCGAGTCAATACGGCTTCCGCCGTAGCCAAAGGAGAAATAAAAAAACCGGCAATTTCTATTTTCGCTTTTTCTTCAATGCTTTTTTCTAAATTTGTTTTAAGCGAAGGATGTCCCAAGATCAGTAAAAATTTGGCTTCAATTATTTGGCAAGGAAGACCTTGAGGGTCCACTTCCAAGCGGCCGTCCAGATAATATTCAGGCGAAACAATTTCCAAAATTTCCATCAGTTCGGGTGCATAGTTCATACATCCATTATATAAGGAATTAATGATTCGGTCGTCGACGAATGCTCCATTCATCTCTCTTCGTACCGTATAATATTCTGCATGAATAGATTGCCCTCCCAATCCTACATACAGTTTTTTGACCTTTGCTTCCAGTTTTTTATTCAGCCGCTCGACCAAAGCGGATACTTTCTGAGCCGCTTCATCTACATGATAAATATAGCCCCTGCACATGCAAGCGCCTGACATCTCTTTTTCTGCACCGAGAATGGTTAAAACTCCTTTTTCATCTTTACGAGCAGCTATAGAAAGCATTTTGGAGGTTCCTAAATCTAAGGCTGCAATATATTCTGTTCGTCCCATATTCATTCTTTTTTACTCTTGTTTAGTGCACACTACTTGATTTTTATATTTTAGATTGATTATTGAATATCTGTTCCATCCCATTTTATTTAGACCTTTATTATAAAAAAGTTTCAATTTGTTGAGATTCTCCTTATAGTCCTCCATTTTCCCTAATATGATGCGATGATTGCCCACTCTGGGTATCAATTCGACATCCAGATTGGCTTCAATATTGATTTGTTCGATTTGTGAATTCCAAAATTTATCTTTTTGTAAAAACAAGGCAAAATTGTATAATTGATCTTTGGCATACGCATCGCTGATCCGTCCCGTCGCTAAAGGAAGGTAAGCGGTAAAATCGGACGGCACAGGCATTTTTTCTCCCTCGCTATCAATGAAATAAGTTTCGTTTCCCGTCATAACCCGCAATATCGGGGTCCGTTGAAACACTTTGACCTTAACTGTTCCATCGATCGTTTTGTACGATTCGGCTGTTTTAATCAGCTTATTGCTTTCCAAGGCTGTCTCTATGCTATCCATACTGATCTCGGATATTTTTTTCCCTACCGGATAGAGTTTAGTCTTTTTAAGCAACGATTCCACCAACGAATCATTTAAATATGACTCTTCAGCGGATTTGACTACTTCAATATCCATTTTTGTACATTCTTTATCTATCCTTGCCTTTGGATTCATGAAGATGACGGCAAAAGCAATATATCCTGTCAACAGGAATAGCAACGTAAGGAGCATAATTTTCTTGATCATATTACTACGAGCGTGCCAATAGACTCTGTCATTTTACCGGCAAGTCAGCACATTTTTAATCGGTTCCACTAACAATTCGATATCACCCGCGCCTGCCATTAGCAGTACGTCCACATCACGTTTACTTATAAAGTCCACCAATTCGTTATATGCCACTATTTTCTTGTAAGGACAAGTCACCAAATTCAAAATCATTTGCGATGATACACCCGGAATCGCTTGTTCTCTTGCCGGGTAAATAGGTATCAAAATCACTTCGTCCGACAAAGATAATGATTTTGCGAATTCCTTGTAGAAATCGAGGGTACGAGAATACAAATGAGGTTGAAAAATTACGCATAATTTTCGGTTGGGGTACAATTTTCTTACCGATGAAATGCTTGCTTCCAATTCTTCCGGATGATGGGCATAATCATCGATCAAAACAATTTTATCTGTTTTGATATAAAAATCGAATCTTCTTTTAACTCCTTGGAACGACGCCATTCCTTGTTTGAGTTCTTTTTCAGATACCCCATTGAGATAAGCGACGCCTAAAGCAGCCACTGCGTTTACAATATTAATTTCTACCGGCACGCCCAATTGAATATCGCGAATCGTTGTTTCGGGAGTTACAAAATCAAAATAAATTTCTCCGTTGCCCATTCGCACATTTTGAGCATAAAAATCCGGTTTTTCTTTTTGATTGGGAGCCGCAGCTCCTCCATAACGGTAAAGACGAACATTTTTTTGCAAAGTCGGAAGTATATCGACCTTTTCTTCCATCAGCAACAAGCCGCCTTCACGCACCAGCGACGCAAAATGGGCAAATGCTTCTCTGTAATTAGCTTCTGTTTCATAAATATCTAAGTGATCAGGAGCGACAGAGGTAATTACGGCTATATAGGGCGAAAGCCAATGGAACGAACGGTCGTATTCGTCGGCTTCGATCACTGTCAGATCGCTTCGATCCGACAACAACAGATTCGTATCGTAATTTTTCAATATGCCGCCCAAAAAAGCATTGCAATCAATCGTCGATTGTTTCAACAAATGAGCAATCATGCTGGAAGTCGTCGTTTTACCATGCGTTCCGGCTACGCAAATTCCCCGTTGCGTTTTCGTAATTTCGCCCAATACTTGAGCGCGTTTCATCATCTTGAAACCGTTTTTCCGGAAATAATTCCATTCCGTATGATCGGACGGGATAGCAGGCGTATACACCACCAGCGTATCTACAGGGTTTTTGAATATTTCTGCAATCTGGCGAACATCGTCTTCGTAATGGATTTGCGCACCTTCGGCATTCAACTGTTGAGTTAAAACCGATTCCACTCGATCGTATCCTCCTACATTTTCCCCTTTGGCAAGAAAATAGCGCGCCAGATTGCTCATTCCAATACCCCCAGCGCCAATGAAATAAACATTCCGAAACGCAACTGGCAAAGCGGCATTGGGCAACAGTTTTTCTATCTCGCGCACAATTTGATTGGCCGCATCCGGCAAAGCCATTTTTCGTATGTTGTTCCCCAGCTCCTGAGAGAGCGCTTTGTCGTGGATGACGCGCAAGGCTTCGGGGATCAAATTTTGCACCGCTTCGTTGTCGGCAACCATCAGGGCTGCTTTTTTTCTTACTAAGGCTTGTGCATTTTTGGTCTGATGATCCTCCGCTACATTGGGCGAAGGGACTAAGATGACCGGTTTTCCCACCAAGCAAAATTCGGAGATCGAACCGGCTCCTGCACGCGAAATAATCAAATCGGCCACCGAGTAAGCTAAATCCATCCGGGAAATGAATCCGGTCAAATGAATGGCGCTTTCTTCCTGCTTTTTCTCTTGCGAGGCAAAAATGGACGCCAAGCGCGCTTGCATATCCGAATAATAGTAAGTTCCCGATTGCCAAATAATTTGTATATCGCTTGCTTCAATAGTTTCCAACGAAGCCAGCATACTTTCGTTGAGGGTACGTGCGCCAAGACTTCCGCCCGACAAAAGAATCGTTTTTTTGTCGGGATGCAGGTTGAAATGAGCGTACCCTTCCTGTCGTTTTTCTTCAGTACAAACCAAATGGGTACGAACCGGATTTCCCGTTAACACAATCTTTTCAGCAGGGAAAAATTGCTCCATTCCCTCGTAGGCTACACAGATTTTGGCCGCTTTTTTCGCCAGCAATCGGTTCGTTACCCCCGCATACGAGTTTTGTTCCTGAAGCAAAGTAGGAATTCCTTTTTTTGCCGCCGCTTTCAGTACCGGGCCGCTGGCATAACCGCCTACGCCCACAACAACGTCTGGCCGGAAATCGTCGACAATTTTCCCCGCAAGCGACAAGCTTTTGTTCAGTTTCCACAAAACGGATATATTTTTGAGTAGATTTTTTCGGTCAAATCCTGCTACAGGCAATCCTCGGATGGCATATCCCGCAGCTGGAACACGTTCCATCTCCATGCGGTTTTCTGCTCCTACAAAAAGAATTTCCGCATCAGCATATTTAGCTTGAATTGCATTGGCGATGGATATGGCCGGAAAAATATGCCCTCCCGTTCCTCCTCCACTGATGATTATTCTCATGTTTTTTTCTAATTTATTACTGTTTAAATAACAACTTCGCCCGCTTGAACATCTTCCAATTCATCTTCTGTTTCGTCTTCTTCCTGAAGGCCTTTGGGCGTTTCAAAACGGCTTACGCTTAAGATGATTCCAAAATAGACGCAAGTGATTAAAGTAGACGTCCCTCCCCTGCTAATCAACGGCAAAGGTTGACCTGTGACCGGAATCAGGTTCACGGCAACCGCCATGTTGGCCAATGCTTGGGTAAACAAAATCAAAGAAGAACCCATGACCAGTAATTTTGGAAACAGTTTATTGGTGCGATTGGCAATGATTCCCGACCGGACGAAAAAAATGATGTACAAAAGCATAACAATAATTCCTCCTAATAATCCACTCTCCTCCAATATGATAGCATATATGAAGTCTGAGTATGCCTGCGGTAAAAAATGCCTTTCGGTACTATTTCCCGGCATTTTACCGAAAATTCGTCCATTGGCGATTGCAATGTTGGCATGCGCCACTTGATAATTTCCATCGTTGATCACAAAACCTTCTTCTTTCACATTGGAATCTGCTCCAAAATCCTTGACCCGTTCGATCCACGTATTCGATCTCGGAAAAAATTTGTTGAATGTTTCCATCGGCACATATTTAATGACCAAAAAGAAAATAATTCCCGCCGAAACAAGAATGATGGCCAGTTTACTCAGTTGTTTGAAAGGAATTCCTCCTATCAGCATCATGAAGAAAATAATAATAGCCAACAAAACCGCCGTCGAACCATTGTCGATTAAGATAATGCCGCAAGTGATGCCTGTTGCAATGACAATCCACTTATAACTATTGTCGTCCGGCGTGTCTTTCCGTTTGCTGAGTATATAAGCTGTAAACGTTATCAGACACAATTTAGCAATTTCCGATGGTTGAAAAGAAATTCCGGCAATATCAATCCACCGGTACGACCCATTTACAGGACTTCCAAAGATACGGGTAGCAATCAGCAGAATCCATGCAACCGGAAGACAGAATCCCACAATGATAAAATATTCGGGTTTGATGGAATGAACGCACAATACCAGGATCGCTCCCATTATCAGAAACATGGAATGCCGAAGAATTGGGTTCCAATAATCGGTTCGGAACGTCAACGTACTGGAAGCGCTATATACTTCTACCACTGAAATAAAGCAAAGAATCAAGAATATCATCCCAATGCCTTTGTCTCCTTTGAATATTCTATTTACGAAGTCCATAGTGATCAGAAATTAAAAAATAAATAAAAATAGAGTTTTACAATTTGCAAACGCAAGCTTTGAATTGTTTTCCTCTGTCCTCGTAGTTTTCAAATAAATCAAAACTGGCGCAACAAGGCGACAATAACACGGTATCTCCTTTTTGTGCAAGTTCATAAGCCTGTCTCACGGCTTCATCCATCGAACCGGCATCCCGTATTTGATCTATTTTTCCATCAAAATATGCATGGAGTTTTGCATTGTCGACGCCTAAAAAAATCAGCGCGCGGCATTTCTGCACAACCAAGTCTTCGATTTCTTTGTAGTCGTTCCCCTTGTCTGTTCCGCCTAAAATCAGAACAACCGGAGTTTTCATACTTTGAAGAGCGTACCAACAAGAATTCACATTCGTCGCTTTGGAATCATTGATATACTCTACTCCTTTCACCCGCGCCACTTTTTCCAGCCGGTGTTCTACTCCCTTAAAATTACTCAACGACTCGCGAATATTTTCATTCTTAATGTCCAACAATTTGGCTGCAATTCCTGCTGCCAGCGAATTAAACAAATTATGTTTTCCAGTCAATGCCACTAATTCCTCTTCCATAGTAAATTCACCTTTAGTAGTTGTTATTATTATTTGATTGTTTTCCGTGTAAGCCTTTACTCCTTCTGTTTTTTTTTCTGCAAAAGGATAAAGGGCGACTTGCGGCTTTAGTTTTTCGATTTCATGTGAAACGATGGGATCGTCTTTCCAATAAATGAAAGCATCCTCTTTTGTTTGATTTTGCAGGATACGCAATTTGGATTGAACGTAATTCTGCAATTCATAGCCGTACCGATCTAAATGATCGGGCGTGATGTTCAGCAAAACGGCAATATCCGCCTTGAAATGGTACATATTGTCCAATTGGAAACTACTCAATTCGATGACATAGTAATCGTAATCGGCCTCCGCTACCTGCAAGGCAAAACTGTTTCCTACATTACCCGCCACTCCTACATTCAATCCAGCCTCTTTCAGAATATGATAGATAAGCAGCGTGGTGGTTGTTTTCCCATTGCTGCCGGTGACGCAAATCTTCTTAGCCTGGGTGTACCGTCCTCCTAATTCTATTTCGGAAATAATCGGAATGCCTTTTTCTTTCAGCTTCTTTACCATCGGAGCTTTGTCCGGAATTCCGGGACTTTTGACAACTTCGTCTGCATTCAGAATTTTTTCCTCCGTATGTTGTCCTTCTTCGTAAGCAATCCCGTATTTTTCCAGAATATCTTTGTATCTCTGCTTCATTTCGGACAAATCAGACACGAAGACATCTAAGCCCTGTTTTTTTGCCAGAACCGCCGCACCGGCGCCGCTTTCGCCGCCTCCGAGTATTACCATCCGCCTCGAAGTTGAGGCGTTCACAGAAGGATTGTTTTCCATTATTTTATCTTTTTCACTCATATTCTTTTTTTTTCATATCCCATCTATCGAAAGTTTTAACGCATTTTCAATGTAGCGATGGTCAATACCGCCAGAATAATTCCGATAAGCCAGAAACGAACAACTAATTTCGATTCAGGTACGGGAGCGATTGGATATCGAATCAGCGCGTCCATTCCTACATTTCCCGCTTTCTGAAAATGATGATGCAACGGCGTCATTTTGAATATGCGCTTCCCTACCCCTGTTTTCTTTCGCGTATATTTGAAATAAGTTACTTGAACCATGACGGATAAACTTTCGGCTAAGAAAACTCCGCATAGAATCGGCAACAGAAACTCTTTGTGGATAAGAATAGCAAATACAGCGATGATGCCGCCAATGGTTAAAGAGCCTGTATCTCCCATGAAAACCTCGGCGGGGAAAGCATTGTACCACAGGAATCCCACACATGCGCCAATGAATGCACTTGCAAAGATCGACAATTCTCCCGCACCGGGTATGTACATAATATTGAGATAGGCGGCATACTCCAAATGCGACGACACATAAGCCAATATCCCCAAAGCAACGCCGATAATGGCTGACGATCCTGCCGCCAGCCCATCCAAACCATCGGTCAGATTCGCTCCGTTCGATACCGCTGTCACAATAAAAATAGTAAAGAGAACAAAAATGATCCAAGTCGCGGCGGTTCGGTATTTGGGCATAAATCCAGCCAAGCTGCGATAATCAAAATTATTGTTTTTGAAAAACGGAATGGTGGTTTGAGTGGATTTTACAGCAGACGAATAAACGATTTCCGATTTGCCTTCGGAGCGGTCGATTTCCACATTTTCGCGCATCACCACATTGGGACTCAAGTAAATAGTCAATCCGACAATCAGTCCCAAACCCACTTGAGCGATTATTTTGATTTTTCCGGATATTCCGTCTTTGTTTTTTCGGATGACTTTGATGTAATCATCTATAAAACCCAACGTTCCCAACCAAACCGTAGTAATAATCATCAAGATAATGTAAATATCCGACAAACGAGCCAGCAATAAAACCGGAAGCAGAATAGCATTCACGATAATCACGCCGCCCATAGTGGGAGTTCCTTTTTTTTGCATTTGCCCTTCCAATCCCAAATCACGGACAGATTCCCCGATTTGATATTTTTGCAGTAACCGGATCATTTTTTTACCTGTTACCGTTGAAAGAATCAAAGATAAAATCAGCGCCATCGCGGAACGAAATGAAATGTATTGAAAAATTCCCGCTCCGGGAAAATCTAATTTGTCGAGATAACTGAATAAATCGTATAACATATATCTTGATAGTTAAAAAATACTATATCTATTTTTTTTTGAATAATTACTTTGTTCATTGAAGATTAAAGTTCATATCCGAATATTTCCCGGACAATTACCCGATCGTCGAAAGGATATTTCACACCTTCTATTTCCTGGTAATCTTCGTGTCCTTTGCCGGCAATCAGTACCACATCGCCTGCTTGGGCAAACAGGCAGGCCGTACGAATCGCTTCCCGCCGGTCGGTGATGCAAATCGTTTTTTGCTTTTCTTTTGCATCCAAGCCATTGGCCATATCTCGGATAATGTCGTCCGGTTTTTCAAAGCGGGGATTGTCGGAAGTCAAAAACACTTGGTCGCTCCCTTTTACGGCTTCCTTTGCCATCAAAGGACGTTTGCCTTTATCGCGGTTGCCTCCGCAGCCGACAACTGTCAGTATCTTTCCTGCACTGTTTAAAACTTCGTGAATCGCATTCAGCACATTGGTCAGCGCATCGGGCGTATGGGCGTAATCGACTATGACGGTGTAACCTTCTGGAGAACGGAAAGTTTGAAAACGGCCTGCAACCGGACGAAGCATACTCAACAAAATCATAATTTCGGTGGAGTCCGCTCCCAAAAGCGTCGCAGCGCCATAAACAGCTAACAAATTATATGCATTGAATTTACCTACGAATTGCGTTGTTACTTCCGTACCGTTAATCGTCATCAATGTCCCGTCGAAATGCGATTCCAAAATCTTTCCCTTGAAATCGGCTAAGGATTGAAAAGAATATGTTTGCTTCCGGGCTTTTGTGTTTTGCAACATAAATCCTCCGTTTTTATCATCTTTATTGGTCAAGGCAAAAGCATCAGCGGGAAGTTGATCGAAGAAGCCTTTTTTTGCGTCGCGGTAAGCTTCGAATGTTTCATGATAATCCAAATGATCGCGGGTAAGATTGGTAAAAATACCTCCCTTGAATTGCAGTCCCGCAATCCGTTTCTGCACCACGGCATGCGAACTGACTTCCATAAAAACATATTCGCAGCCTTCCTCCACCATTTGCGCCAGCAAACGATTCAGTTCGATGGCATCGGGCGTTGTATGCGTCGCCGGAATTTCTTTGTCATTCAAATAGTTACAAACAGTCGACAACAATCCGGCTTTGTAACCCAATTTTCTGAAAACGGTATGCAACAAGGTCGCAATCGTTGTTTTTCCATTTGTACCGGTGACGCCTACCAGCTGAAGGCGCTTAGAAGGTTCGCCGTTCCACGCGGAAGCAATGCGTCCCAAAGCTTCAGCGCTATCTTTTACTTGTATGTAAGTGATGTCCGGATGCTGGTTTTCGGGCAAAGTTTGACAAACGATCACTTTGGCTCCCTTTTCGATGGCTTTGTCGATAAACAAATGTCCGTCGCATTGCGTACCCGGGACGGCCACAAACAAATATCCTTCTTCGATTTTACGGGAATCTGAATGGATTCCGGCAACCTCTACCGTTTTATTTTCAATGTTCAGTTTCATCTTTTTCTTTGCGTTTACAAAACAGGAATGTTTTCTATCTTTCTATTTTAGCTGCAATGCCACTGTTTGTCCTTTTACTATATTACTTCCCGGCAAAATGGACTGGGCATAGACTGTTCCTCTCCCCAAAATATTCACTCTCAATCCGAGACTTTCCAAGGCAAACAAAGCATCTTTAGCACCCATTCCCTTTACATCGGGGACGGAGTTGCCATTTATTTTTTTGTTTTCAATAATCAACTGATTATTAGTCAATTCCGATGTGATCCACGCTCCTTCGACGCTATTCTCCTTACAAGGTATCTTTAATTGGTTCAATACCCGTAACGAATTATCCAATAAACCATTTTTCAGTACCGGCAAAATGGGATGGATCGTATCGACCGGGAAGGATGCCGGATTGTAAATGATGTTCTTTGCATACACTTCTTCGGCTATTTCCTTGAATACGGATCCGCAAATAGCCCCTCCGGAGATCGGCCCGTTTCTGGGTTTGCGAACCACGACAATCATGGAGTATTTGGGTTGATCAGCAGGAAAATATCCGCAAAACGATAATTGGTGCGATAATCCCCCCGCTTTGTATCCTGCCGCTCCCTGAGAAATCTGTGCCGTTCCGGTTTTTCCGGCAATACGTACTTTATCCGATCGAGCCGGCTTTCCGGTGCCGTCAGGCATATTCACCACATCATCAAGCATTTGTTGAATAGCGGCTAAGGTAGTCGGCGAACAGATTTGCTTGTTGAGAATCTCCGTCTTTTTCTTTTCGATGGTTTTTCCGTTTTCTTGTATTTCTTTGACAAATATAGGTTTCACTAATTTCCCATTGTTGGCGATGGCATTGAAAAACGACAAGGTATAAATAGGCGGAATCTGCGTTTCGTATCCAAACGACATCCATGGCAAAGTAGTTCTTGACCAGTATGCCGCATTCTTGTCTTTCGGATGGCGGATTCTCGGAACGCCGTAACCCGGAATTTCCAAGTGCATATCTTGGTTAAATCCAATTCGGTCGATTCCTTCCACATATTTTTCGGGGTTGTTTCCATATGCTCTCATGATCAATTTGGCTACGCCAATATTCGACGAGTAACGGATGCTTTTGGAAGCCGTAATCATGCCGTATCCTCCCCGTTTGGCATTGTGATCTTCCAAACGCCGTCCGGCAATTTCAGCCACTCCGTTTCCTACATCTACAGAATCGCCCGGATGGACTAAACCATCTTCCAAAGCGACCATCATTGAAACGACTTTGAAGGTAGAACCGGGTTCGCTCAAATCGGATACGGCATAATTTTTGGTTTCGCCCCACACGCCGTCCCGAATCCTTCCCATATTGGTAATCGCTTTGATCTCTCCTGTTGCTACTTCCATCACAACAGCCGTACCGGATTGTGCGTCGATCTCGCTCAATTTCTTCAACAATGCTTTTTCGGTAATATCTTGTATATTGATATCGATCGTAGAGATAACGTCTTTTCCATTGACCGGTTTCACATCGACCACGTCGATATAGCGTCCATTGATTTTGCGGCGCGTACTGGTTCCTTCCTGTCCTCTCAAAAGTTCATCGTATTGTTTTTCAAGTCCATTTTTTCCGCCGCTTTCCAATTCGCCGTAAATATCTCCGATCGTCCGCAAAGCCAACGTTCCATAGGGATTGGTTCTTTTTACAAATTCCTTGTAATACAAACCTGATTTATTAGGACCCTTTTCGAAAAAAGGCATTTTGCGTATGATTTTCCATTGCCTGTAATTTACTTCTCCATCCAGCAAACGATATTCTCTACTTTTTTTCACTCCCTTCTCTTTGGCTTTGATTTGTTTCTCTTCTTTCTCCCGCATCTTCCAGCCATTCATGATGTGATTTTCGTACTGGACTGCCGTTTTTGTCGGAAACATTTTATTCAATTCTACCGAAAGCGGCTTAACATATTTCTTTAAGGTATCAATATTGATTCCCTCTGCCCAGAAATCGATATACAACCGGTAACGAGATTCGGTAGTAGCCATCAATTCGTAGTTGGAGGAATAAATATTGCCCCGCGTAGCGAGAACTTTGACATTGGGACGGATTTGTTTTTCTCCGATTTTTCTCCATGCGTTTCCATCAACAAACGAAGTATAACATGCCTTTCCTATAATCGGAAGAACAACCAACAGAAAGATAATTACTCCAAAAATGGAATAATAAGTAATGATGGTTCTATTTCGTGATTGTTTTGAAGACATAAAGATCGTTGATTAACAATTATTTATATATTTCAAAAGCCGGAGTGTTGGGAACTCTCAAATCGATTCCTTTTTTCTCCAACAATTCTTCCACTTGCGATAAGCGGCTATTAGAAGTTAACTCGGTCAAAATAACTAAATTTTCGTATTTTATATCTTTTAACCGGCTTTTCAATTCGTCTATTTCGCTCAATTTGTCCATGCAAGAGTATCCATTACTGATATAGATAACAATCAGCAACGCAATAAAGCCAAAAAAACTATTCTGCTTCATCACGCCTTCTTTGGCCAACGCTTCTCCTCGGATGAACTGCATGAACGAATTTCTTTTTTTCTTTTTTTCTTCCCTATTCATATTTTTTCTATTATTCTTAGTTTTGCGCTTCTTGAACGAGGATTGCGCTCGATTTCTTCTTTTCCGGGCACAATCACCTTGTTATTAACTAATTTAAACGGAGAATAAATATTTCCGTAAAAATCTTTTTGTATGTTTCCTTCCATGTTTCCGGTTTTGAAAAAATGTTTAACCAATCGGTCTTCCAAAGATTGGTAAGTAATAACGGCCATTCGTCCTCCTTTTTTCAACAGTTGTCCCCCTTGTTCCAGCATTTCCTGCAAGGCATCCATCTCTCCGTTTGTTTCGCTGCGGATGGCTTGGAAAGCTTGCGCTAACTGTTTTTTTTCTTTTTCTTTTCCGACAAAAGGCTTCAGAATGTCCAGAAAATCCTGGGTTGTTTGTATGGTTTTACGCTCTCTTGTCCGCACAATCGCTTTGGCAATCGCCTTCGCGTCTTTCAGTTCGCCGTATAAATAAAACACACGAGCTAAAGCTTCCTCCCCGTACGTATTCAGGATTTCAGCAGCCGTTTTTCCCGCCCTCTTATTCATTCGCATATCCAGATCGCTTTCGAAACGAAATGAGAAACCCCGCGTTTCATCGTCAAAATGATGAGACGAAACGCCCAAGTCGGCGAGCAAACCATCGATTTCCTTCACGCCGTACCAATCCATGAATGAAGAAAGGTAGCGGAAATTACTCCTTACGAAAGTGAACCGTTCGTCGTCAAAAATATTCCTTTCAGTATCTTCATCTTGATCGAATCCATATAAATGGCCTTTTTTGTCTAACCGTTTCAATATTTCTTCGGAGTGGCCTCCTCCTCCGTATGTCGTATCGACATAAATTCCTCCTGGATGAATATTTAATCCATCCACACTCTCCTTTAATAATACAGGTACATGAAAGAGTGGCGTCTGTACAATCATAAAAAAACTATAGTCCCAGGTGTTTACTAAAATTTTCCTTAAAATCTTCCTCTTCAAATGGAAGCTTCCCCGATGGCATGCGACTCCAGATTTCGATCGTGTGATCCATTCCGATGAAACGGACATCGCTTGAAATGTTGGCCATTTGCAAATAACGCTTAGGAATCAGGATACGCCCGCTGGAATCCATTTCCAATAATTCGGCCCCCATCACGAACTGACGAAAAATTTGCTGCTGTTCTTCATTGTATTTATTCAGCCGCGAACGAAGCTCGATCAGTTCTTCTTCCCAAATATTTCCGGGATATAAAACAAGGCATTTTTGATAGACATCTTTGCGTAAAATCAGGCGTGTGTCTCCTGACGCTTGCAAGATTTTTCGGAAAGCGGCAGGGATAAAAACTCTCCCCTTCACATCTAATTTCGCGTCAATATTTCCGATAAATCTATCCATGTCACTACGCTTTGTTTTCCTGTGTAAAAGTACAAAATATCTCCACGTTACCCCACCTTTTTGCGATTTTTTTTTTTCACCAACTTATGAACAAATTATGAGTGCCTTAATGTGTTGATATATAATGCATTTAAAAGCGGGTATTGGTGTGGGGGACTTTTGTTTTGAGGAAATCCTGTTCAAAATATTCCTCATTCCTCTCAAGGGAAAGCAAGAATTCTTCTGAGACAGGTAATTAAAAAACCTATTTTTAATATAAGAATATGAAAATAATAAAATTTTAAATAAATATTTGTCCTCGTGGACTGAATTCACGGTTAATCAAATGATATTAACGGGACTCTTCTAAACGCCGCATCACGCAGTGACAACACTTGATTAACCGTAGACTCCAGCCTGCGGAGGAAAGAAATCCGGATGGCTTCGGGCAAAGCTCTCGTCCTAACCAGTTTTACACTTTATATCACTTCCATTCAGCGTCCGGAAATTGTTCCTCTATTTCATTTTCGCCGCTATCTTCTTCATTTTCATTTTCTTCATTCTCTTCTGGCCGATACCAATTTATTTTTCGTGAAAAATACATAATAATCCCCAGAATAACAAACAATCCGATGCTTCCGATCAGTAGAGCTACATCTTCCAATTGAAGTATAACATATAGAAAAACATACAAAATGACCAACATCAAAGACAACATCCCTGTTTGCAATCTGTTTTGGAAAATACTGGAACTGTAAGCGGCGATCAACGCAATAGTGGCGATACTGGCTATCAGATAAGCAATAGCAAAATTGATTTGTTCGGAGAGGGATAAAAGCAAACTGTAAAACAAAATTAGGGCAATGCCTACCAATAAATATTGTATCGGGTGAATCCGCTTTTTCGTCAACACTTCGACAAAGAAAAAAACGGCGAACGTCAACACGATAAACATCAACGAATATTTGGCCGAACGCATATTTTGTTGATACTGGTCGACCACATCCACCAAATTCACCCCAAACGAGGCCTGATCAAAATATCCGACTTCATTATCGTTCCATTTTTCTGGAATATTGCGATTAAAACTCAAAATGCTCCATTTAGCCGTGAAACTTGTGTCGCCAAGCGTATATTCAGGCGAAAAACTGCCGATAAATCCCGGCGATTTCCAAGCGCCCTCTATTTCCGCTTTCGACATATTTCCAATGGGAACAAAATTGAGGTCGCCGCTGCCGTTTAGATGCAGGTTGCATTCGTAATGCAAAGGTTCTTCCGATGCAGGTCGAATCAAGTCTTTTAGATTAACGATCAAACTCATGCTTCTCGGGTTTGCCTGAGTTCCAATCTCTGCGGTATACGATTGGTTGTTCACATGAAATACTAATTGGTTTGTAACTCCTTGCAAATCGGAAATCTGCAACGATAAATACGCTTTATCGAATTGAACCGTACTGTTGTCTATTTTCAGTTTATTCAATGCGGCAAATTGCCCGTCGATATGGATTTCACTCTTGTACAAAATCGTTTTATAAATGCCATAGTGACGTTCTTCAGGATACAATTGAGCGGAAATGTTCAGATTTTCAGGCGTTATATGTATTTCGTGCTGTTGCGTCCACGCTTTTTTATCCTTATCCAAACCCGTAGTAATATAAGGTATCGTCAGAATGGGTCCGCAGACCGTTTGCGCCTGACTCCATTTTTCATTGATTCGATTAATTGCTTCCAAACTCCGTTCTTTTCTTTCCAAAATCAAATTTTGAATCATCATATTCGGAATCAACATCAGCAAGGTAAGAACGATTATAATCATAGCTTTAAAAGTAAGCGATTGGGAAAATTTCCCGTCATTTTTTCTTTTTGTTTCCATACTCGTTTTTTGTTTATAAATAGTTTTTGATATAAAAAGTACTTTGTTTTTCAAAGTATAAATGTAAAAAAAATTAATTCATCAATTTTTCCAAAGCATCCAGATGTTCCTTGAAACAATTTCTACCCAATTCGGTAATTTCATATTTTGTATTGGGTTTTCGCCCAATGAATTGTTTCCGCGACTGAATATAATGAATATTTTCCAAAGCCTTCAGATGACTTGCTAAATTTCCGTCGGTGATTTCCAGCAATTCCTTCAGGGTATTAAAGTCCGCCCCTTCGTTTACCGATAAAACGGACATAATTCCCAAGCGAATTCGACTGTCAAAAACTTTATTCAAATTGGATATAATGCTGGTCATTTTTTCTTCAGATCGTATTTAATATACATAGCCAAACCGTAAAAGATATGACAGAGTCCAAAACCGATCGTCCAGAACAAAAGACCATGGTTCAAAAAAATAGCGGCCAACAACCCGCACACAATTTCTGTAATGCCTAAATAATAGATTTCTTCGAAGGTGTATTTGGAAGCATTCAGCAAAGCTAATCCATAGAAAATAAGAGTCAAAGCGGCTACCAAATCCACATGTCCCCGCAACAGAAAGATAAACGAAAAAATACCTCCGGCTATTAAAGGGATGGCCAACTGATACAGTATCCGTTTGGTTGCACTATTAAAAAGTTTTTGATTACTTTTTTTTGCTTTTTTCCACGAAAAAAAAATACCGAAGCCAATGGAGACCAACAATACCAGTAAGGCATCTGTCAACAATACCAACGATTCTCGGATGCGTTCCGAATGGCTCATGGCTGAATCGCACTGCAAATAAAAATAGGCAAAGACGGCGCCGCATGTACCCGAAATTCCCGCCACAATTCCAGATAATCCGCTTAATGAAAGAAATTTACTCGATTTTTCCATCATCTCGCGAATGACTTTTATATCTTCTGCTTGTTTGTTCATTTCTTTATTCCATCAATTAAAAGTACTTTGTTCCGCAAAGTTAATGTATGTTTTTTAAAAAACAATGATTTTGAAATATTTTTTGAAAAAGAAGCCTTCGTACGTCCCGATACGTCATCTGCAAGCTGAAGCATCCGAAAATAAAAAGATAACAGATCAATCCATTCTGAATAATTTTATTGTAACTTTGCAGCTATTCAAAATAAAAAACCAATTAATAAAAAGATTTACAACAGATGCAAATAACAGCAAAACTAATACAAATTCTTCCATTGGAAACAGGAGTGGGACGAAATGGGGAATGGAAAAAACAAAACATTGTCGTTGAAACCGAAGCACAATATGCGCGTAAAATATGCATCAGCATTTGGGGCGATAAAATCCCAACCCAACTGCAAGTCGGACAGTTGCTCACGATCGATTTCGATATCGAAAGCCGCGAATTCAACGGACGGTGGTATACCGATATAAAAGCATGGAAAGTAGAAACGGCGCGGTCGGCGCAGGATCCGTTTGCATCGGAGCCGCCTCCTCGCTACGGAATGCCTGAGCCGCCTCCTGAACCGCCCGCTCCGGATTTTAACGATTTGCCTTTTTGAAAATGAATGAATGTGGAAAGCGTTTCCAGAAACATGCAAGATCATTCGATGAATCATCCTTTCGCTGAACCTTTTCTCAGTCTTGTCGCTAAGGACTTGATTTCTCGTTTTGGAACGGATTTGTCCGGCGTGACGGTCGTTTTTCCAAGCGTGCGTGCAGGTTTGTTTTTCAACAATTACCTGTACAGGCAGGCGCAAAAATCTTTGTGGGCGCCGCAATATACTTCCATTGAACGGCTATTCGAACAAACTTCTTCTTTGCGGAAAGGCGATCCAATCCAACTGATTATGCTTCTTTATGAAACATATATTCAAATTTACAACGCCCATGCGGAGATTCCTTCTACAGAAACCTTGGACGAATTCTTCTTTTTCGGAGAAATTCTCCTCAGCGATTTCGACGATGTGGACAAAAATCTGGTACAAGCAAAATCGTTGTTTATCAATCTGAAAGATTTGGATGACTTGAAAGACGATTTTTCCTATCTGTCCGACGAACAGATGCAACTTCTCAATCGCTATTTCAAACCGATTTTTCAGGGAGACAGCGCCTTGAAAACAGCATTCCGCAATGTTTGGAATCTCTTGGGTGAAGTGTATGTTTCTTTCCGTGAACGACTTAAAGCAGAAAACATGGCTTATCCAGGAATGCAAATGCGCGACGTGATTGAAAACGAAGGTTATGAATTTTCGGGAAAACACTATGCATTTGTCGGATTGAACGCCTTGAGCCAGTGCGAAGAACGATTGCTCAAACGCTTGAAAAACAAAGCTTCTTTTTATTGGGATTACGATCTGTATTATCTGGAAACCGAAGCCGGAAAATTTGTCAAAAAAAACATCCAGCAATTCGGTTCAGCCTTAGACGCCAGTTTGTTTGATACATTCTTACAAGGAGAGAAAATAATCGCTATGGTAGCTTCTCCATCCGAAAGCGGTCAATCGGCGGTAGTGGAGCCATGGATCGATTCCTTGAAAAAAGCGCCCTCGTTTACTCAACCCGATTCGGCGATCGTATTGTGCAACGAAGCTATTCTACCGGTTGTAATGCATGCCGTACCGCCCGAAAAAGTGAAAAATGTCAATATCACAATGGGATTTCCTCTTACGCAAACAGCTATCAGCAGTTTTCTGCAGGTGATCGCCGAATTGCAAACCAAAGGGTATCGTCCAGCAAACGGCTCTTTTGGATACAATTATGTTTTGCCGGTATTGCGACATCCGTATGCTTCGCTCATTTTTCCGGAAGCTGGCGAAGTAGAAAAGGAATTGATCAAAAACAGTATTTTTTTCCCAACACGGGAACAACTTAAAGATCCCTTGCTTTTTTCATACGCTCCAGATACTTTAAGTTTGGCAAAGTATCTTTTAGATGTGATTCAAAAAGTAGGTCAATCTTACGAAAATCAAACATTCGGAGCCGATGCTTACGCCGGATTGTATCAGGAATCTATTTTTCGTGCCTACCAGGTAGTGAATCGGTTGTACGGAATTCTTGCGTCCAGAAACGAACATTTGGAAAAGCCGACTTTTCTCCGTTTATTGAAAAAATTATTATCTACCGTTCAAATTCCTTTTCACGGAGAACCTGTCAAAGGCCTGCAAATCATGGGCGTTTTGGAAACCCGCACCCTCGATTTCAAAAATTTACTGATGCTGAATGTAAACGAAGGCTTCATGCCCGCCGGCGGAACGAACGAAAATACATTTATTCCTCAATTCCTTCGCACACATTTTGGCATGAATACAATTGAATATCAAGAATCAATCTTCGCTTACTATTTTTACCGACTCATTCAACGAGCCGAAAAAATAACTTTGGTCTACAATACGGACAAAACCCAAATGGGCAAAGCCGAAATGAGCCGTTTTCTCCTGCAGTTGCTGGTTCAAGCGACATGGAAAAACAAGATCAAGCGCTTTGCGCTGCAATCGCCGATCCAACCGTGGCAATCGCAACCTATACAGGTACATAAAGATGAAGTTTTGATGAAAACGCTTTACAGCCGGTACGACTTGAATACCCGTCCGGAAGCTCGCCGTTTATCGCCCTCGGCGCTCAATTCTTTTATCAATTGCGGGTATAAATTTTATTTAGAACATATTAAAGGTTTGAAAGACAAAGACGAATTAGTCGATGAGATGGACAGTTCCGTATTTGGATTGATTTTTCACCGCTCGGCTGAATATCTCTACAATGAAATACGCAAAAAACACACAGCCTCAGCACATTGGCCATTTACCGTTTATGCGGAGGATTTGGAATTCTATTTGAAATCGCCGCACCGGATTCGAAAGTTGGTTTTAAAAGCCTTTGAAAAAGAATATTTCAAGGGACGCAGCGTGGTGGAAGAGGATTTCAATGGAGAGCAACTTCTAAACCTGTATATGATTTGCAAGATGCTTGACCGATTGATTCTGTTCGACAAACGGCGCGCTCCGTTCACTATACATGGATTGGAACGGGAAATTGGTAGCATTTTCCTTTTGGAACATCGGAATATTCGACTGAATATTGGAGGAATAATCGACCGTTTGGAAGAAAAAGAAGGGAAGTATTATATTCTTGATTACAAAACCAGCGGGAAGGCCAAAGATTGTCAATCGCTGGAACAACTTTTTGAACCGAAAAGCGACCGCCCCTCCCACATTTTCCAAACATTTGTATATGCTTTGGCTTTATTGCAGAAAAAAGAGATACAGGAGCCTGTTGTTCCAGCGTTGTTGTATATGCAACAAGCGGGCAAAGAAGATTATTCTCCTGTTATCGTATACAACAAAAAAAATGTGGAAGACTTCAGGCCTTTGGCTGACGAATTTAAGCGGCTACTGTTGGCCAAGATCGACGAATTGTTCGATCCCGCGCTTCCTTTTCAGCAAACCGAAGCAGTCAAAACTTGCGAATATTGTTCTTTCCGGGAAATGTGTAACCGATGAGCAGTATGCTAGTAGTCATGCTGATTCAATGTGTTCAATCGTCGCCAATGAATTGACGAGCATAATTTTTGCATATATAATTTTGATCAGATGACGATTTTTTTGTCATTTTTCTTTATCTTTGTATTTTGATAAGGAGGCAATAAAGGCTATTATTATTTTTTATAAAACAAAAAGTAGAAGAAAACAATGGATTTTTATAATCAATTTGTTATCAATCCAGAAAAATTTCGAATTCCTCAATATTCGATCAGTCCATTTTCAACTGAATGGGTGAGAAAGAATTATAAAATATTACAATCTAAACAACCGATCGACAACGATTTACTAAGACAATATTTCGGACGTTTCCTTTGTTTTGAAACTGGACGGTCGGCTTTATCTTATGCATTGTCGCATTACAAATTGTCGGAAAATGATGAGGTTTGCATCATGACAACTTCCCAAAATCGATACATAAGCAGTTGTGTGACAAAAGAAATAGAAAAGTTTTGCCAATGGAGCCGGCAATTATCGGAAAAAACTAAGGTAATATTGGTCAATCACGAATTTGGAACCGCCTACAAATCAATGGATAAGGTTTTGAAATTGAATTTGCCAATCATTGAAGACTTGGCGATGAGTTTATTTTCAACCGATGATAACCAGCAAACTGGAAATTATGGCGATTTTACAATCTATAGCCTGCCTAAATTTTTTCCTTTGCAATGGGGAGGAATTGTAAAAATCAATATGCCGGATTATGAAAAAAAATCAATTAACTTTAATCCTCATCTATCAACGGACTTACAACGATTACTATCTTTTTATTTGAAAGAAGGAGAAAACATCAAACAGCGGAGAAAACATCATAATGCTCTTTTTCAACATTATTTGTCATGCTTAGATTTTAAAAGTAGATTTGAATACAATGATAACGAAACCCCATCCGTTTACATGTGTTCTACGCCTCCTTCTGTCAATTTAGAAGGATTGAAAGTGTTTTTACAGCAAAACGGAGTGGAAGCAAGCGTTTTTTATGGCGAAAGCGCCTTCTTTGTACCTGTGCATCAGAATTTGAATGAGGAAGATATCCTTTTTATAGTTTCACTAATAAAATATTTTTGCGATGATAACAAGTAATATTCAATTAGGAATAGATGTTTATATTGATCCGACTACCTCTATTAACAATGTTACGATCGGAAATCATGTTAAGATTGCTAAGTATTGCAGTATTTTCGGTTCTACCCATCATCCATTGGAAATAGGGGATAACTCTTATATTGGCATGCTATCCATTATCAACGGATATGCAGCCAAAGTAGTTGTAGGAAAAAATGTTTCAATTGCGCAAAGAGTTAATATCATGGCTGATTCTGGACCGAATGCCAGCCCTTTGATGCAGCAATATTATCCAATATTAACGGGAAATATAATCATAGGCGATCACTCATGGATTGGCGCAAATGCGATTATTATGCCCGGCGTTGAATTGGGAGAATTTTGTGTGGTAGCGGCCAATTCATTCGTAAATAAAAGTTTTCCTTCCTATTCTGTTATTGGTGGTAATCCGGCGAAATTATTAAAAAAACTCACCCTTTAATTTCGATTGTAAGATATGTCGACGGATTCTTCACGGAGCGAAAGAAATTTTCCTGTGTCCCGCGACAAATTCTACTTTCGTCTTAAATCTAATTCATATATGTTGTAAGCCACTCCTCTTCCTCCAAATCCATCCTTTTGGAACAACAAGTTATTATTCAGATAATACCCCATTTGTTCTGTCGATTGTCCGAAGTCAAAATAATCGTAGTCTTTATATTCATTATTTATCAAATAATCAAACAGTAAGTCCAATGCACCTAATTTCTTGCCTTCCTGATTTGCAGAAATATACTGAACATGAACTATTTGTTTATTAAGGTATAGTACCGTTCCAGCCAGTATGTCGTTTTGTTTTTGAATAAGATACAATTTAATGTTCTCCGAAAACAAACCCTTTAAATATAAAATTTCATTGAGAGTATGTACCGGCTTTACTCCATATTTTGCATCCAAATTGTCATGTAATATTTTCCAAAATGCTTCAAAATTATCAGAGCAGAAATATTTCAAATCATTGTTGATTGCTTTTCGTATTCCAGCTTTACGCGATTCAACAAATTTCAATTTTTTCTCCAACAAGATCGTTGAAGAAATATTGCAGCCAATCCATTTTGCGTCATTTCGAAATAAAGCATAGATATCTTCTTGAGCGGGATAAGCAGTGTATATATATGGAATAGCTTTATAAATGATTGTATTAATATCATGATTCTTATAATAAAGAATGATACATTCAAAAACATCCAATATGTCAATTACAGACAGTTTGTTGATGTAAATCAGACCTCCATAGGTCAATCCTTGATGAGAGTATACAGCATTATCTTTCACATTTGCTGGAAATACGGCAACCAATTTCTTTTTGTGATAGATCAATAAAGAGAAATCAGTAAAACGGTCGGAATGATAATCCATATAATTTCTGTTAAGCAAAAATGTTCCATTTTTGGAAATGTCTATTAGATTATTCCACTCATTTTTGTCTGCATCTGAATATTTCACGATTTCAAACAGTTCTTTAGCGCTTAAATTCTCCATACTACTTTCTTTTTCTTGATTCTCTCTTTCTTTAAAACAATATTTCTTTAAATCGATTTGGACTGGCTCATCATTTTTTTCAACACGAATCTGTTTTTTATGTCGTACTGCATTGCATATCATCTTCGAAAAAACAGTTCAGTAGTAAAATAGCTTCAATAAATAACATCTTTGATTTCTCATAAAAATATACTGAAAGATAGCCTTTTGTAGTAGCAAGGATTCTCAACCGAACCCTATATCAGTTGCAAAATTAATACAATTGATTTTGATTAAGCAAGAATATTCAATAAATTTTCGAATATCGACATAAATTTGTTATTTTTATTATAATTCTACGTTAACATATCATGATTTATTTTTAAAAGTAACAGAGAAAAGTATCTTTTTCGATTCATTCCAAAATATTTCGCTATTCATTTGTTTTTTCAATAAAAATAGCGGAACTTTACCGATGAAGAGGTTTTTTAATGACACGTCTAATGAAAAAGCGTTAAATTCAAATCAAAAATCATGAAAAAGATTAATTGTATGTTGTGAAGTCGATTGTGCCGCTTGTGAGATAAAAATAGCCACGAGGGCGAGCGACAACGCCTGAAGGGCAAAAACAGCTAAAGTAGGCTTCAAACAATTTCTCTATCCCAAATCTACCTATAGCCAGAGAAAGGGAAGAAGGAGTGAAATTTTCAGATTGCGAAGAACGTGAAATCCGTAACTGCGTTCACGCAAAAAGCTATCAAACGTGTGTCGATTGCGAAGAATTGGAAAATTGCCTCATCGGCAGTAAACATACTTTTTACGATGGATATCCATAAAATTCAGGAACAATTTAATTTCATTGCCCAAAAGTACGATCAACAGAGAAGAAGCTTTATTCCCTGTTATGATGATTTTTATAAAAGATCCATCTCATTATTAAAATATTACAGAGATGATTTCAAAACAATTGTTGATTTGGGAGCAGGAACCGGCTTATTGACAAAAGAAATTTATGAATTATATCCTCAAGCGCATTATGTTTTGATGGATATTTCGAAGAATATGCTAAAAATTGCAGAAGAAAGATTCAAGGGATTAGACCATTTTGAATTTGCAGAATGCAATTATGTAGAAGATATTCCCATAAAAAATTGCGATTTAATATGTTCTGCATTATCCATCCATCACTTGGAAAATGACGACAAAGCGGCATTGTATCATACATTATTTCAAAAATTGAATCCATTAGGATGCTTCATCAATTTGGATCAGTTTGTAGGAGAAACAGAAGCTATAAATGATTTGTATAATGTATGGTGGTATGATTATATTGATCGCAGCGAAATCTCGTCGGAGGAAAAAGAGGCGTGGAGAAATCGTAAAAAATTGGATAAAGAGAATACAATACCCGAAACAATCGAATGGCTAAAAAGCAGCGGATTCAAAAAGGTTGAATGTATTTACAGTTTTATGAAATTTGGCGTAATAATGGCCATAAAATAAAGGAGAAAAGAATATGCAATATCGTACGGATTTAAAATCGGGAAATAAGTTATCAATTATTGGATTTGGGTGTATGCGTTTTCCCAAAAATAGAACCCAGATAGACATCAATCGTACCGAGCAATTAATACTAAAAGCGGTGCAAGAGGGCATCAACTATTTTGATACCGCATACGTTTACGGCGGAAGCGAGGAAACTTTAGGCCCAATACTTGCTAAAAACAATTTACGGGACAAGATTTTTCTTGCAACTAAACTACCGCATGTCAAATGCAAAACCTATAATGATTTTGAGTCGTTTTTTCAGACGCAGCTCAAACGGTTGCAGACCGATCACATCGACTATTACCTTATTCATAATCTGGGCGACACCCATTTGTGGAAAATGCTTTGCGAATTAGGCATTGAAAAATGGATCAAAGAAAAAAAAGAATCCGACCAAATAAAAAATATCGGGTTTTCTTTTCATGGGATTCACAACGAATTTCTAAATCTTCTGGATATATATGACTGGGATTTTTGTCAGATGCAGTATAATTACATCAACACCAATTATCAGGCAGGTACGGCAGGTTTAAAAAGGGCAGCCGAAAAAGGCCTCCCCGTGATCATTATGGAACCATTATTGGGTGGAAAACTCGCAACTGGATTGCCTAAAAAAGCCGTTAATTTATTTAAAGAAGCCAACAGTTCATTGACGCCGGCGGCGTGGGCCTTGCGCTGGCTTTGGAACCAAAAAGAAGTGACCGTTGTTTTATCCGGAATGAACGATATGTCGCAGATAGAGGATAACATTGAAACGGCAAAAAATGCCGTACCGAATATGTTGACGCCGGAAGAAGAGAGAACAATTGATTCTGTCATTAAGGTGATCAGTGCAAGTTATAAAGTACCCTGCACGGGTTGCAATTATTGCATGCCCTGTCCGCACAACGTGAATATTCCGGCCTGTTTTGCCGCTTATAACGTATCCTATACGGTCGGACTGTTTTCCGGCATGCAGCAATATGTGACCAGCGCCAGATTGCTTGACCCTCAAAAAAAATATGCCGCAAGCAATTGTAAGGAATGCGGATCCTGCGAAAAGAAATGTCCGCAGAACATCCCAATTATACGATCATTAAAAAATGTCAGAAAAAGAATGGAACCGTTTTGGCTAAACGCCGCATTGAATTTTTATTTTAAATTTATAGGTTAAATAATGTGCAAAGACATTTATGGACAATGAATTTTCTTTAAAATACCCCGTTGTATTAGTGCATGGAATTATCGCGTATGATAGGGGACGAATAATGCATTTTTGGGGTAGAATTCCTGAAAAATTGAAAGAAAACGGAGTCAAAGTATTCTTTGGAAATACCGATTCGTGGGGTGATTACGAATCAAATGCAAAAATACTAAATGCAACGATTGAAGAAGTATTAGACAAAACGAAAAGTAAAAAAGTAAATATAATAGCCCATTCCAAAGGGGGAATAGATTCACGTTATTTTGTTTGGAAATACAATAATGATGATCGCATAGCCAGTTTGACTACGCTATCGACTCCGCATCGGGGCGCAGAAATAGCCGATTTGATTTATAAGCAAAAGATTGTTCATTCCGACAAAACAAAAAAAACACTCAAGATTTTCGGAAAATTATATGGGGATATAAATCCCGATTTGTATAATGTAAATTATCAATTAACGACTGAAAAAATGAGGGAGTTTAATGAAAATATCGGTATGGATCAACGGGTATACTATCAAAGCATGTATACTACAATGAAAAATTCGTTTGATGATTTAATGTTCTATTACAGCCATCGGTATATACAAAACATAAGCGGCGATAATGATGGAATAGTCAGCGAACATTCAGCTCAATGGGGAAAAAATATCGTAAAAATAGAAGGCGGAATATCTCATGCAGAAATTATTGATCGTAAGAGGAGAAAAATATCCGGAATAAATATTCCGGATATTTACATAAAAATCGTAAAAGACTTAAGCGAAAAAGGATTTTAGCTTTTAAGAACCTAACTCATTCTCTTCGTAATACTTGACAAAAGAACGGATGACGATTTTGTTTCCTCCCGGCGTTGGATAATTTCCTGAAAAATACCAATCGCCTGTGTGCTGGGGACACGCTTCATGCAGTCCGTCCAAGGACTGAAAAACGATTTCCACTTCGGCGTTCGTGTCTTTAGGTTTTAGAATTTTCGCTATTTTCACTGCAATTTCTTCGTCCGTGAATGGACGGTAAATATCTTTCACATAATTAACCACCTTTTCTTTAGGCCAGTCCATTTGTTCCTTGCATTTCCAATAGGTTTCGTCAATCACCTGACGCATATTCCGCTCTTTGAGTAAGGCGATCGCCGCGCGGAAAGCGGCAAATTCGTTCATCTGAGTCATATCTATGCCGTAACAATCGGGGTAGCGTATTTGCGGAGAAGACGAAACGATGACGATCTTCTTGGGACGCAACCGGTCTAATATCTTGATTATACTCTGCTTCAGAGTAGTGCCGCGAACAATGCTGTCGTCTATAACCACCAGATTATCTTTTTCCGCTCGGATCGAATCATAGGTAATATCATAAACATGTGCCGCCAATTCGTTTCGGCTGTCGTCCTCCGTAATAAATGTGCGCAGTTTGATGTCTTTCAGAGCCACTTTTTCCTGACGGATTTTCATCGAGAGAATCCGATTCAAATCAACTTCCGTTAAATGAGGAAGTTGTTGTTTGATCAAATTTTTCTTTTGTTCGTTCAGGTAATTGTCAAAACTCTCCATCATGCCGAAAAAGGCGACTTCCGCCGTATTCGGAATAAAGGAAAATACGGTATTTTCCAGATCATTGTCAATGGTTTTGAGAATCGGCTTCAAAAGCAATTTTCCCAGCATTTTTCTTTCCCTGTAAATATCAGCATCCGAACCTCGCGAGAAATAAATCCGTTCGAACGAACAGGACGTTTTCTGCTTGGCTTTCTGAATCTGACTAATGCCTATTTCGCCGTTTTGTTTCACAATAAAAGCCGTTCCCGGCTCCAATTCGTGAATTTTCTCCCCTTCTACGTTCATTACTGTTTGAATAACCGGCCGTTCGGAAGCAACCACTGCGATTTCTTCATCGCAATAATAAAAGGCTGGACGGATACCGTGCGGATCGCGGAAAGCAAACATATCCGTATTGCCGGTGACGCCGCAAATAACATATCCTCCATCCCAAGTTTCTACCGATCGCCGCAGAATATGGGCTAAATCAATATTTTCAGCAATCGCCTGATTCCGTTCCTGTCCGCCTTGTATTTTGGGTTTGTATAAATCGTAGAGGTGTTGCACTTCCCGATCGAGATAATTGCCCATCATTTCCAATATCATCAATGTATCGGAATACAAGCGCGGATGCTGTCCCTGGTCAATCAATTGTTTGAATATTTCATCTACATTGGTCAGATTGAAATTACCGCACAGCATCAAACTTCTGGAGCGCCAATTGTTGCGCCGCAAGAAAGGGTGAACGTAGGCCAATCCCGAACGTCCGGTGGTACTGTAACGCAAATGTCCCATGTAGACTTCGCCGCAGAAAGGAATATTTTCATACGAATCGGCAATGGCATACCGGTCGATTAATCGCCGTACTTTTTGAAAGACTTCCTTAATAGCTTCGTTGCCCAGCGCTCGTTCGCGGAAAATATATTCCGCTCCCGCTTTCGCTTTTGCATTGACACAACCGATTCCCGCTCCTTCCTGCCCTCGATTGTGTTGTTTTTCCATAAGGAGACAAAGTTTGTTCAAACCGTATTGCCATGTACCGTATCGTTCTACGTAATACTCCATGGGCTTTAATAGACGGACTAATGCAATTCCACACTCATGTTTAAGTTGTTCCATAAAAATAGGAGCCCTTGTTATTAAAGAGCGCCAAAGATACAAATAATTATTGGATTAACTGTCGGATCGTGTTTGCCAATTCTTCTCCGTACAAATCTCTTTGGATTATTTTTCCTTCCGGATCAATCAGAATGGCGCATGGAATAGATTGAACCGAATACAATTTTACAGGGTCCGACTCCCATTTTTTGCAGTCTGACATTTGAGGCCAGCTTATATTCAATTGTTCGATTCCTTTTTCCCATGCTTCTTTTTCTTCATCCAGAGAATAGCCTACGATCTCAAAATTTTTATTTTTATACGTACGGTATAATTCGACCAGCATCGGCATTTCTTTTCGACAGGGAGAACACCAACTGGCCCAGAAATCCAGTAAAACATATTTCCCTTTTCCAGCATAATCAGACAATTGGCAATTTTTCCCCTTAGGAGTTTTCGAGACAATCTCTTTAAATGGACAGCCAGGAAGAGAAGTTTTCATGTTCTGTAATCGTTCATTCGTTTGCTTATACAACTCAGTTTCCTTGAATTCTTTTCCCGCTTGGGACAAAACAGACTCCAATTGATCCAAAGAGAGTCTCCGGCGCCATTTCGAGTTGGCAAAAATTTCCTGTACCTGCACGTCGTTGATGTTGTCTTTGAAAAAACGGGTATAATCCGCTTTTACCTTTTCAAACTGTTCTTCATATTTTTTACTCCATTCTGCTTCCCATGAGGGTGTTATCAAACCTTTATCCTCTTGCCCGCCATATTGTTCTTCCAATTCATCCAAACGGGCTTCACTCTCTAATGCTTTTTGATAAGCGCTTTTCGTATTGCACGAAATGCAAAACAAAATAGGAAAAAGGAAATAAATAATTTTTCTCATAAAAATACGCTTGTTTTTGTTTATAAAATTATTGTATTCAATCGACCCCGCAAACTTACTGAAAATTTCAAGAATTTCAAATCTATTTTTGTGAAACTAATGTGTAAATATGTTACCATTTATGCCAGATATTTTCTACCTTAGCGTCGTATCTTAATAAACAATTACGGATTTATGCAAACGTTACGCTGATGAAAGCTTATCATTTTTTTACATTCGATTTGGGCGCTACCAGTGGGCGGTCGATGATCGCCACCCTCCGGGACGGAACGATTTCTATAAAGGAATTGACCCGCTTTCCCAATAAAATCATTCGCATCCAAAATAAATATTATTGGAATCTATTTGCTTTGTATGAAGCCCTAAAAGAAGGATTAACGATGGCCGCTTCACAAAACGTTCGTCTCGATGCCATCGGGATCGATACTTGGGGGGTGGATTTCGTTTATCTGGGCGAAGATGGCAGTTTGTTGAGCCAACCCCGCTCCTATCGCGACCCTTATACCAATGGGAAACCGGAAGCCTATTTCCGGCTTGTTCCCAAAAGAACAGTCTATGACCGGACAGGCATTCAGATATTGAATTTCAACAGTCTTTATCAGTTGTATGCGGCAAAGTGTGAAGATTATTCGCCTCTAAGAGCGGCCAAAGACATTTTGTTTATGCCCGATGCTTTGTCTTACCTCCTGACAGGAAGAAAAGTCTGCGAATATACCATTGCTTCTACTTCGCAATTATTGAATCCAAGAACGAAAAACGTTGAACGGGAACTATTGGAAGTAATGGGCATCCGTTCTTGCATTATACAGTCGCCGATTATGCCTGGCGCTCTGATCGGCAATCTTTCGGAAAGCGTTGCGAAAGAATGCGGATTGACTCCAATTCCTGTAATGGCTGTAGCAGGGCACGATACCGCTTCTGCCATAGTGGCCGTTCCGGCTGAAAATGAAAACTTTGCTTATCTCAGTTCGGGTACATGGTCGCTTATGGGCATTGAAGTTCAAGAACCCATTATTACGGATGAAACTTATCAATTGAATTTCACCAATGAAGGCGGCGTGGAAGGTACCACCCGTTTCCTGAAAAATATTACCGGTATGTGGTTGCTGGAACAATGCCGTAAAGAATGGGAAGCGGCGGGACAAAAATATACTTATGCCGAAATCGTGGAATTAGCCGCTTCGACGAAAGGTTTTCGGTCGGTGATAGACCCCGACCATCCGTCGTTTGCCCATCCAGAAAGCATGACCAGCGCTATTGTCGATTATTGTATCCGAAGCGGACAAGCCATTCCCGTCCATCCAGCGGAGTTTATCCATTGTATTTTCAATAGCTTGGCCTTGAAATATAGAGACGTTCTGAATGATTTGCAAAAAGTCGCTCCGTTTCGAATCGAAAAGTTGCATGTGATTGGCGGAGGTTCTCAAAACAGGCTCTTAAATCAGATGACAGCCGATGCCATCGGATTACCGGTAGTAGCCGGGCCATCGGAAGCGACTGCTCTCGGCAATGCGATGATGCAGGCAAAAGGCTTGGGAATTGTTCAATCTTTACAAGAAATACGAAAAATTGTTCGCAATTTCGTCTCTCCGGAAGCGTTTTATCCGCAAGTATAATATTGAATTAATTATGAATACAAAACAGTTTTTATTAGCAATTTTGTTATTTGCAGGAATTCTTGCTTCGGCGCAAAATTCCTCTTTATTACCCGATGAAACCTTTATCCAAAAAATGGAAGGGATGGCCGATTCCCTTACGCAACAGCTGAAAGAATGGGAAGTTCCAGAGGCGGGGTTTAACGTAGAAAAATTCGGGGCGGTGGCAGACGGTAAAACCGTGAATACCCAAGCGATACAACGCGCCATCGACGAATGTTATCATTCAGGCGGCGGAACGGTCTGGCTGGCGGCAGGCGATTATGTCAGCGGAACTATCGAATTGAAATCGAATGTAATGCTTTGCATAGCCGAAGGCGCACGGATTGTGGGGAGCGCCAATTTGTCCGACTATCCCGACAAAGTAGAAAGCTTCAAAAGCGTTGCGAGCGAAATGCACAAATACCGCATTTCGTTAATTTATGCCGAAAAAGTCGTCAATACAGGAATCTGCGGAAAAGGAGAAATCTATTTTCGCGGCGAAAAAGAGCATTTTCCCGGACCCGAAACCATTGGGGAATTGGAAGGGCGACCGTTCGGCATTCGAATGATTGAATGTCGAAATGTAGTTGTCAAAGACATTACGCTACGCAATGCGGCCGCTTGGATGCAAAGTTACCTCTATTGCGAAAACTTGATTTTTGACGGAATGAAGGTTTTCAATCAAGCCAATTATAACAATGACGGGTTGGATACAGACGGTTGCCGCAATGTGATTGTTCGCAACTGCTTTATCAGTTCGCACGACGATGCGATGTGTCTTAAAGGAGCAAGCGCTAAGCCTACTGAAAATATTTTGATTGAAAATTCCACCTTCTATTCCACTTGCAATGCACTCAAAATCGGTACCGATACGCAAGGCGATTTTCGCAATATTATGGCTCGAAACCTGATTTTGGGGGGATTGCCCGATTCGTTAAAGTCATTCAAAAATCTTTATGAGTGCAGTACCGGCATTACGTTAGCTACAACAGATGGCGGAAATGTGGAAAATATTCTGATACGCGATGTAGAAATCAACCGCAGCCGCTGTCCTGTATTTCTTTGTACAGGCAGTCGCGGGCGGCGGTGGAACGAAACCATGCAACAAGCCGGTTATCTGAAAAATATTGTCCTAACTCATATAACAGGAAAGGAAAATCGCCGTCAAGGATCGTTCATCACGGGAATTAAAAGCAGTATAATCGAAAATGTATGGATTCAAGATATGAATATTTCAATGATAGGCGGCGGGACTGCTGAAATGTCCCATTTGCCTGTGGTCGAAAATGAAAAAGGTTATCCCGACGCGCAAGAATTTTCGCGTACAGGGCTTCCCGCTTATGGTTTTTACATCCGGTATGCAAAAAATATCGTATTGGATCAAGTAAAAATCACGCCTGAAGCCGAAGAGCAAAGGCCGGAATTCAGGTCGGGAGGAAATATCGAGAATGTAATTATCAATGGTAAACCTTTATAATCTAAGAGTATAATAAAGTATGAAAAACGAACTCATTCAAAAATCGTATGAAATAGCAAAAGAACGCTATGCAGCCGTAGGAGTAAGCATCGAACAGGCTTTAGAAGCGCTGCAGAAAATTTCCATCTCCATTCATTGTTGGCAAGCCGACGATGTAACCGGTTTCGAAAATCGGGGAAATCTGGGTGGCGGAGGAATACAGACCACAGGCAATTATCCGGGCAAAGCGCGAAACAGGGAAGAAATCCAACAAGACATCGAAAAAGTGTTAACGTTGATAGCCGGCAATCACCGTTTAAATCTCCATGCCATTTACGGCGATTTCCAAGGGAAAGTCGTCGACCGCGACGCTATCGAACCGGCTCATTTTATTTCTTGGATGCAATGGGCAAAAGAAAAAGGATTGAAATTGGATTTCAATTCCACTTCGTTCGGACATCCCAAAAGCGGTAATTTAACTTTAGCAAATCCCGAATTATCCATCCGCAATTTCTGGATTGAACATACCAAACGTTGCCGGTTGATTTCCGAGGAAATGGGAAAGTTTCAAAACGACCCTTGTATTATGAATCTCTGGATACACGACGGTTCTAAGGATTTTACCGTGAACCGGCTAAGATACCGTCAAATATTAGAGCAATCATTAGACGAAATATTCGCCGAGAAGTATTCTCACATGAAAGACTGTATCGAAGCTAAATTATTCGGTATCGGTCTGGAAAGCTACACCGTCGGTTCGTATGACTTTTATTTAGGTTATGGGATGAAAAAACAAAAAATGGCGACCCTCGATACGGGACATTTCCATTTATCGGAAAGCGTTGCCGATAAAATTTCGTCATTACTGCTCTTTACCCCTGAAATCATGTTGCATGTAAGTCGCCCAATCCGCTGGGATTCCGACCACGTAACCATTTTAAATGATGAAGTAAGCGATTTGGCTAAAGAAATCGTTCGCGCGAATGCCTTAGATCGAGTACATATCGGTTTAGATTATTTTGATGCTTCGATCAATCGTTTGGGCGCTTATGTAATCGGTATCCGTGCAGTACAAAAGGCCTTTTTGCAAGCGCTGTTGGAACCCATTAGGCAATTGCGCGAATACGAAGCCAATGGCCAATATTTCGAACGTTTGGCTTTGTTGGAAGAAGCCAAAAGCTTGCCATGGAATGCCGTTTGGGATTATTTCTGCTTGATAAACAACATCCCTGTGGGGGAAGAATATATTGCCGATATTCGAAAATACGAACAGGAGGTAACCGGCAAACGAAAATAACAAACGCATGGAACACTCCAAAGGAAGTTTAAAAAGTACAATTGCCGTATCTCTGACCAATTATTTGGATGCTGGTTCGATTGTTGCAGGCGCAAGCGGACTGACGCTTTGGCAAAATTATTTAGGATTGACCGAAATAAATCTTGGTTGGCTAAATGCTTTGAGCGCCAATTGTTTCGGAGCCGCTTTGGGCGCAATCATCGGCGGACGGCTTGCCGACAGATACGGAAGAAAAACCATCTATACCTACAACCTATTGCTCTATATGTTGGGAGTAGGGATCATCCTATTTTCGTTCAATTTTCCGATGTTGCTCACCGGATTTCTGATTACAGGAATTTCCGTAGGCATTGGAGTTCCTGCCTCCTGGACTTATATTTCCGAAACTTCAGAGGCAAACAATCGCGGACGAAACATCGGCATTTCACAGTTGGCATGGTCTATCGGTCCGGCTATCATTTTCTTGCTCGGTTGGCTGTTTTCGCCAACAGGTCCCTTGGGGAATGAAGTTCGCAGTTTAGGAACGATTGTACTCCAAACCAATGATCCAGCCAATCTCAATTTATTCGGTAACCGGCTAATATTTTTTACCTTATTTATTGTAGCGCTTATAGCTTGGCTTTTGCAACGCCAACTTAGCGAATCGGCAGAATGGATTGAACTGAAAGCACAAAAAACGGCGAATAAGGCAGCGCACACCTATAAAGAATTGTTTACCAACATTGTCAATGTGAAAGCCATCGCGTTCTTAGTAGGCATTTACCTGACCTGGAATTTCGTAGCAGGCGCTATGGGATTCTTCATGCCGCACGTTTACGAAACTGCTGGCGGACTAAGTAATGAAACCGCTAATTTCCTGCAAATGGCCATGTGGGGTTTAACGGCGCTGTTTTCTTTTGTTGGCTTTGCGCTTCTGGCCGATAAAGTCAATCAAAGACTTTTGTATGCTTTCGGCACAACGCTCGGCCTTGCCGCTTGGATGATTCTTACTTTTGTTGGAATTACCAATACTACGGCGCTCTGGGCATTTGTAGTTCTTTGGGGTATTCATGCGGGACTCGGCGTTCAGGCGTTTTATGCGCTTTGGGCTTCGGAGCTTTTTTATGCCCGTTATCGCGCTGCAGCTCAAGGAGTGATGTTTTTTATTGTGCGTGGCGGAGCAGCCATTTGGTCGTTTATTTTCACAGATGTATATGCGTC
>JGI24699J35502_11134155_pt1 | contig 38447 bp, 44 predicted proteins | sample TergutMp193P4_FD_35502 | JGI IMG/M metagenome (IMG submission 35502)
CTTTTCATTTCAAATCAAAAAATCAAAGAACGCTTGTATTTTATTATATATCAATTAATTATAAATTATTTTTAAAACTTAACGCACCAGCAGTAATATCTGTTAATGAACAAATTTCAATTTCAAGCGTGTTGTTTGAATTGACAATCTCTCGAAATTCAAGACGGTATTGGTCGTTGATTCGTACGGAAGAAAGTCCCTTTTTGTCGCCTTTCAATTTTTCGTAATGCAAAGAATTATAACCAAACAATTCTTCGATTTTTTCGGCACTGATCAATGCCCTGACACATTTTAAGTACCCGTTGACCACTTGCGGCTGAAAACGGTGTTTTTTGTCCGTTATTTTGCCGGTGTCGTATAATTCACGCAAATACTCTTTTTCAAACTCAACTTTCATATCCGGTATTTGTTCCTTACAAAGGTAATACTATTTTTATCATTCACAAATAAAGTGAATGAGTTTCTTCAAAAACAGAAAGATTTTGACAAAATCCGGATAATCTCTCTTTTGTAAAAGATTAAAATAAAATTTATGAACGTATAAAAAATAACTTTCGAATTTTTGATAATGAAAACCCTGTACGGCTCAATATGGGGCTTGGTATAATAATGAAACAAATAAATAAACAAAGAATGATTTTTATTTTAATGGGAACATCTTCTTTCTATCGAACAACATGTCCGCCACGGCGGAAGAGTAAGGGTAGGGTTAGATCTATTCCTGTGCTATTATAAGGTATTTTTGAAAATAAGGGTTAAAAATGAAAATGAGTTTCAACCTCACAGATCTGTTTTTCAGGGTACCGGCGCAATTCCGGCGCGGCATAAAACAAAAAAATGCCGTAAGTTGTTTACTTACAGCATTTTAAATCTATTATTGCGGAGAGAGAGGGATTCGAACCCCCGGTACCTCTCAGTACAACGGTTTTCAAGACCGCCGCGATCGACCACTCTGCCATCTCTCCGATTAAATGTCTTCTTTTAACGATTGTCGGGGAACCGGGATTCGAACCCGGGACCCTCTGCTCCCAAAGCAGATACGCTAACCGGACTGCGCTACACCCCGTCTTTGTTAAAAGCGCTGCAAAGGTAATGAGTTTTTTCTTTTTGCAAAAATTTTAGACTCTTTTGTTGGAAAAAATATTACGCTAATGTCTTTTGTGTTACATTTGCAATTCTTTACATGAAGCGGACAGGCGTTACGTCGTTACGTCGATCCAATCGTCGGGGCGGGTTTTCGCGGCTTTCGTGGAGTGTAATCGGCGGTATCAATGATCGAAATTTGTAAATATAAATCAATATGTACAGGAGTAAAACTTGTGGTGAATTGCGCTTGACGCATGTAAATGAAACGGTTACGCTGGCCGGTTGGGTACAGCGGATCCGTCGGATGGGCGGAATGACCTTTGTGGATCTTCGCGACCGGTACGGAATTACCCAATTGGCGTTTAATCAGGAGGTGAATGCCGGATTGTGGGAACAGGCGAATGAATTGGGACGCGAATTTGTGGTTCAGGTGAAAGGAAATGTTAAAGAACGTTCGAGCAAAAACAAAAATATTTCCACAGGTGATATCGAAATTATCGTTTCGGAATTGAATGTGTTGAATCCGGCTGAAACTCCGCCCTTTACGATCGAAGACGATACCGACGGCGGCGACGATCTGCGCATGAAGTATCGTTATTTGGATTTGCGCCGGAATGTCGTGCGTAAAAATTTGGAATTGCGTCATCAGATGGCTTTTGAAACCCGCAGTTATTTGAATGAACACGGTTTTCTGGAAATTGAAACACCCGTTCTGATCAGTTCCACACCCGAAGGTGCACGCGACTTTGTGGTTCCTTCACGCATCAATCACGGGCAATTTTACGCTTTGCCGCAATCGCCTCAAACATTTAAACAATTGTTGATGGTATCGGGATTCGACCGTTATTTTCAGATTGTGAAATGTTTCCGTGACGAAGATTTACGTGCCGACCGTCAACCTGAATTTACACAAATTGATTGCGAAATGTCTTTCGTATCGCAAGAGGATGTGCTGCAAATGTTCGAAGGATTGACCAAGCATTTGTTTAAAAAAATAAAGGGATTGAATATCCGATATGATTTTCCGAGAATGTTGTATGCCGATGCCATGAAATATTACGGAAGCGACAAACCGGATACTCGTTTTGAAATGAAGTTCGTCGAGCTGAAGGATTTGACCGAAGGAAAAGGTTTTGTCGTATTCGACGGCACCGAATATGCCGGGGCGATTTGCGCTGCCGGATGTGCGTCGTACACCCGTAAACAGTTGGATGAACTGACCGATTTCGTGAAACGTCCGCAAATCGGAGCGAAGGGATTGGTTTATGTGCGATGCGAAGAAAACGGATCGTTTAAATCGTCCGTCGATAAATTCTATACACAAGATGATCTGAAAAAATGGGCGGAACGTTGCCATGCGAAACCCGGAGATTTGTTGTTGATTTTGTGCGGTGAAACGGTAAAAACACAAAAACAATTGTCCGAACTTCGGTTGGAAATGGGTACCCGTTTGGGAATGCGCGGCAAAGACGTGTATTCGTGCTTGTGGGTCATAGATTTTCCGTTATTGGAAAAAGACGAAGAATTGGGTCGTTTCTTTGCCGGACATCATCCGTTCACAGCTCCGAAAATCGAAGATATTCCGTTGTTGGAGACCATGCCCGAAAAAGTTTGTGCCAATGCATACGACATGGTGATCAACGGAGTGGAAGTCGGCGGGGGTTCCATTCGTATTCACGACAGCAAATTACAGCATAAAATATTTCAATTGCTCGGATTTACCGAAGAAAAAGCTCAAGCCCGTTTCGGCTTTTTGATGAATGCGTTTAAATACGGCGCTCCGCCTCACGGTGGATTGGCTTTCGGATTAGACCGTTTCGTCTCGTTGTTTGCCGGGTTGGATTCCATCCGCGATTGCATCGCATTCCCCAAAAACAACGCGGGTCGCGATGTCATGATTGATGCGCCGTCGGTGATTGATCAGGAACAGTTGGACGAATTAGGATTGATCATCCGTCCGATCGACGATTAAAAATAAAAAATGGATACTTTGCCCGATTATAGTTTATATTAAGTAAATAATATTTTATATTAAAAAAACTTGATTTAATATTTAATTTTATATAACTCTTAATTCTTAACTTTTAACTCTTAACTTTTGATTTTTGATTTTCGACTAAATTAAAAAAGCATGAGAAAATTTGTCCTGTCGGGATTCTGTATTTTTAATTTGTTGATTGTTTCGGATTTGTCGGCGCAACAAGCTGCCGTGGATAATTTTGTGCAGACAAAAGGATTGGAGGCCGCGAATCTCGGTGTGAATGTTGTTGATGTCAAAACAGGGCTTTCCGTTGCTTTTTACAATAAAAATAAACCGCTTGTTCCGGCATCGGTCATGAAGGTGTTGACCACATCGACCGTTTTGGAATTGTACGGCCCCGATTATCGTATTCCGACGTTGTTGCAATATTCGGGAACCATCGATTCGGACGGCGTGTTGAACGGCGATGTTTATGTAAAGGGTGGGGGAGATCCGACCTTGGGTTCCGAATATATCGACCGGGATAAAAATGATTTTTTTGATGCGTGCATTTCGGCGATTAAAAATGCGGGAATCAGAAAAATAACCGGACGGATTGTCGCCGATGAAACTTGTTTCGATCTCGAAGGGGTTTCCGGTAAATGGTTATGGGAAGATTTGGGAAATTATTTTGCTTCCGGTTCTTACGGAATCAGCATTTATGACAATGCCTATAAATTGTACCTTAAATCGGGAAAACCCGGAGAGCAACCTCAAATTTTAAGAACGGATCCGAATGTGGATCAAATCGGTTTTTACAATTATCTTCGTGCTGAAGCCGGAAATAAAGACAGCGCTTATATTTACGGTATTCCGTTTGCTTACGAACGTTGGTTATATGGTTCTGTTCCCGCCGGTCGGTCGGAGTTTGTCATAAAAGGGGATATTCCCGATCCGCCGTATTTTTTGGCAGATTGTCTGAATAAATTTTTAATGTCTGCGGGAATATCCGTTTCCGAACCTCCGGTTACGGGGAGATTGCTGGACATTAAAAACGAACGGCTTGTAACCGATCGGACCTTGTTGCATACGTATTATTCTCCGCCTTTGTCCGATATTATCCGGCATACCAATGTGAAAAGCGACAATCATTATGCCGAACATCTGTTTAAGCTGGCGGCTTTGTCGAAATATACCCGGGCGTCTTTCGGTAATGGAACGGACGTTATTTTATCATACTGGAGAGACAGAGAGGTTTATTTGTCGGGAGTGTCATTATACGACGGTTCCGGCTTGTCTCCGAGCGACCGGCTTACCCCGCAAACGTTGACGGATGTTTTGTCTTACATGAACAACATTTCCCGGTTTGCCGACAGCTTTTACGCTTCCTTGCCGGTTGCGGGAGTGAACGGGACGGTTCGTGCTTTTCTGAAAGGTACGAAGCTGGAAGGCAAAGTGCATCTGAAAAGCGGCAGCATCAATAATGTGCAATGTTTTGCCGGTTATCTTGACAAAAACAACAAACGATATGCTTTTTGTATCATGGCCAATGATTACGGTATTCCTCGTCCGACGTTGAAAAAAGCCATGGAAAAATTGCTGCTGGAATTGGATTGATCTGCTTATGCCAAGTATATATGATACCCGGCAACGGGTAAAGATAATTTTCATTGTGTTGGCGCTGCTTATCGCGTTTATCTTTTTGTATGTTTCGCTTCGGTTGGTGAAGGATTTGTCGGCGGAAGAGAAAAACAAAATCGAAACATGGGCGGAAGCAACGCGGATTTTGGTCGGCGATAACCCTGATGTCGATTTAGTATTGGTGTTGCATGTGATCGAAAGCAATAAAACCATTCCCATCATTGTCTTGGATAAAAATGACGAAGTGCTGATGTCTAAAAATATAGAAAAAGTTTCGTCCGACGGGAGTGTTCCGCGTGAAATCGTCCAAAAATTCAAACGGAAAAACAAATTGATTCCCATCGTGATTGACGAGTATAACACACAATATTTGTATTACGATGATTCGGTGTTGTTAAAACGTCTTTCCTATTATCCGTTTGTGGAGCTGCTGGTTATGGCCGTTTTTTTTATGATTGCGGTTTTTGCGTTGTCGAGTACGAAAAAGGCCGAACAAAATCAGGTATGGGTCGGTTTGTCGAAAGAAACGGCGCACCAGCTGGGAACGCCTATTTCCTCGCTGATGGCGTGGGAAACGCTGTTGAAAGATCGTTACAAAGACGATAAACTGCTGGAGGAAATGGGAAAAGACATCCTGCGATTGAGAACCATTGCCGAACGCTTTTCGAAAGTCGGCTCCAAACCCGAATTGGAAAGAGCTTGCGTGCAGGATGTGATTCAAAAAACGGTGACGTATATGTCGAAACGTGTTTCGGGAAAAGTGGCGATAACAACCGAAATGCCTTCCGAACCGGTTTTTGCGATGATGAGTGAGCCGCTGTTTGCATGGGTCATGGAAAACTTGTTCAAAAATGCGGTGGATGCCATGAACGGGCAGGGAAAGATTTTCGTTGAAATGACATCGTCCGGTAATCGTATTGCGTTGTATGTTTCCGATACGGGAAAAGGCATTGCAAAAAATAAATTCAAAACCATTTTCAATCCCGGTTATACCACAAAAAAACGGGGTTGGGGATTGGGATTGTCCTTGGTGAAAAGAATCATTCATGAATACCATGACGGAAAAATATACGTCGGCAAATCCGAAATAAACAAAGGAACGACATTCTGCATCGAACTGAAAAAAGCATGAGGTCGTTAAAGAATAAGTCGTAAATGTCCGTTTATAAATTACCGATTATGTTTGTGGAAAAAATAGATTTTATATTGATTCAACTTCGGAATCTGGAAAAAATGATTGTCGATGTTCGAAATGCCAATGCTTTCCCTCCGATGTTTTTCGATAGGATCGAAAATAAGGTGGTCGAATTTTTAAAACAATTATATGCCTTAAAAATAGAGAGCGAGACAGTAAAATCCGGTATTTCAGATGTATCGGAAAATCAAGAGGTTAAACCGTCGAAAAGCAAATTGCAGGATTCCGGATCTGTTCCGATATTGAACAGTAAACACGCTTCCGCTTCTTTTTTGAATGAAGCGATCGAAAAGCAAATACTTCGGGATATTCGACGGGGATTCAATTTAAACGACAGATTCAGATTTTTGCATGATTTATTCGGCGGTGATGTCGAAAAAATGGATAAAGTTTTGAATGAATTGAACGAGTTGGATTCGTTTGAGGATTCTGTCGCTTACCTGAATACCGGATTAAATTGGAACATAGAAGATCCGATCGTTACCGGATTTATCAATGTCTTGGAAAAAAGATTTAAATAAATTACGAATCAAAAATTACGAATTGATAGGACAATATTCATCAATTCTTAATTAATTAAAATTGATGGGCAAATTATACATTGTTCCCACGCCGGTGGGAAATTTGGAAGATATGACTTTTCGGGCGATCCGGATATTGAAAGAGGTCGATGTCGTTTTAGCCGAAGATACCCGCACGACGGGTGTTTTGTTCAAACATTTCGAAATATTGACCAAGATGCATTCTCACCATAAGTTTAACGAACACAAAGCGATCGACGGAATTATCCGGCGATTGTCTGCGGGAGAAAATATGGCCTTGGTGTCCGATGCCGGTACACCCGGTATTTCCGATCCGGGTTTTCTGATTGTCAGAGAATGTGTGCGTGCAGGGATTGAGGTGGAATGTTTGCCCGGAGCTGTAGCTTTTGTTCCGGCATTGGTGGTGTCGGGGTTGCCGAACGATCGTTTTTGTTTTGGAGGATTTCTCCCCCAAAAGAAAGGACGAATGACCCGTTTGCAGGAGTTGGCTTCCGAATCCCGAACTATGTTGTTTTACGAATCTCCCTTTCGCCTGGTAAAAACATTGACCCAATTTGCCGAAGTTTTCGGTGAAGACAGACAAGGAAGTATTTCGCGCGAAATATCCAAACTTCACGAAGAAACAATCAGAGGTTCCTTGTCCGAATTAATTGCCCATTTTACCGAAAATACGCCCCGCGGCGAATTTGTTCTCGTCATTGCCGGTAAAGCCGACTGACCGGAAATGCAAATACCCGCATATATGCATCTATGCCTGTAGTTTTTCACTCTGTAATTTTACAACATCAATTGACAATTACAAATTACACAGTTATCGTAATTCGTAATCGATTTCGTATCTTTGTATCGTAATAATCATTAAAAATTGTAACGGTTATGGCAATGCCGATCAGAGGTATACCGGTGCTGGAGGGCGAAGCAGCCCGCCGGTTCATAAAGGAAGCAAAGGAAAACGAAAAGAAGCGGGGAACACAGCCGCTCTCGGAAGAAGATAAGGCTGCGTTTCGAGCAATTATGGAAGATGCCAAAAAGCGAGGTTTATTTGTTTTTTAGAATGTATGGGATTCCTTTCGAACAATTGTAAGATTTTTCCGCATACCGGTGAAATGTTGAAGCAGAGCCGAACGTTTTCGTGCGGTGATGGGGATTTGGATGATTTTTTCCTTCATGATGCCGTTAAATATGAGCAACAGTTGCTTGGAAAATCGTACTGTTATCGTTTGGACAGTGATAATTCTATCGTCGTATGCTTCTTTACTCTGTCTAATTCGAGCGTTGAAGTCCGTACCCTACCCAATAACAGGAAAAGGAAATTTACTGAAAATATTCCGTACGAGAAGAATTTGAGCAGTTATCCTGCCACTCTGATAGGCCGATTAGGTGTGGATAAAGAATTTGGCGGTAAAGGCATAGGCACCGAGTTGATAAAATATATCAAACAATGGGTGCTCCTTCCCGGCAACATAACGGCTTGTCGCTATCTCACTGTTGATGCCTACAATAACGAGGTGACATTGAAATTCTACGAAGCGAACGGGTTCGGAACACTGTTTTCATCGGACAAACAGGAGAAAGAACATGTCGGCCTGCCGCAGGAAAAAGAACTTAGAACAAGACTGATGTATTTCGACCTGATGTTGATTTAGATAATCTGTCGCAGTGGGAATACAAGCCCCCTAACCCTGAAGGGAAGGGATAGTGGAGAGGTTGTTGCGGCAAAGGCTGAAAGCCTTCAATCAACAGAGCAGGGTAACACCCAATGTCATCAAGTTAAGAGGTAGAATCATTTTAATCAACAAGATAAATATCGTTTGTAGTCTGTAATCTGTAATCAATGCCATAGGCATTGTATATTGGTATGTATTGTCCTGTCAGGGACGATAGGGTTTGAAGGCTTTATTTTTTCTATCAATATACAAGCTCTAACGGGCTTAAAAATAACATTGTTCACTTGTTTTACTCGTTGATTTATAAATAATTATTCCTTAACTTGATGACATTGAGGCGATGCCGGTTATGCTCGGAAGATTTATAAAAGGTTGATATGGTAAGATAAAAGCCTTATTCTTGAAAAAGTTCGTTTAATAGCAAGAGGATAACATCTAACTACCACCCTTATTCCATTTTTAAATCATTGTCAATAAGGGAAGTTAGAGGGTAACACTGGAGCTACTGAGGGAACTTCCGGAAAATAAGGTTTTTACGTGATTAAAATCTTCCTAACAGGCCGGGCAATGCTCTGCGCCATTGATTGTAAGAGCTTTGCCTTTGTTCTTACAGGAACAAAATATCGGTAAAGATGATGCTTTTTGATAGTCAATAACGAGGATCAGAATCGGAATCACAAAAAACAATAATCCTATTTCACCATCCGATTCTTATTCCATCATCCAATTCTTAACTCTTAATTCTTAACTCTTAACTCATATTTTGGTGATCGGATTATTTTTTGTATTTTCGGAGGACTAAATATGTTGCAAAGGCGTAAAGAGGCGAAATTTAAATTCTTGGCTTTGCATCTTTGCGGTTGGAATAATAGACAAATGCATGATGAATGTTTTTTAACTTTTTAATCCTATTAATTACATGACAACAGAAATTTTATACCAGGGTTCCATGCCTGTGGTGGTGGCAAATTTGGAACAAAACGAAGTGCTTCGTGCCGAAGCCGGTGCCATGGTGTATATGGACTCGACCATTGATGTGGAAGGAAAAGCTCAGGGTGGATTCGTGAAAGGATTGGGACGGATGATGACGGGAGAATCTTTTTTCCTTCAAAATCTTAGAGCAAACAGAGGGAAGGGTAAAGTAATGGTTGCGCCGGTCAATATCGGTAATATTGTTGAAGTGGAGATGACCGGTAAAGCGTGGTTGTTGCAAAAAGGTGCATTTCTTTGCTCCGAGCCTACCGTTACAACCGGCGTAAAAACACAGGGGTTGGCCAAAGGGTTTTTCTCGAAAGAAGGATTTTTCATCATTCGTGCCGAAGGATACGGAAAATTATTTTTGGGTTCTTTCGGCTCCATTCATAAAATCGAACTGAATAACGAAGAAATTATTGTGGATAACGGCCACATGGTTGCATGGGAAGAATCACTGACTTACAGTCTTGAAAAAGCAAACAAAGGACTGATGTCGAGCTTTACAAGCGGTGAAGGACTTGTTGCCCGTTTTAAAGGAACGGGAACGATCTTCATCCAAACACGTAATTTCAGCGGATTTTTATCCCATATCGGAACAATTAACGGTCGTGGTTCCGGATTATTGAGCCGATTATTCGGATAACAAATAAAAGGGGAAAAGGTAAAATGTTGTTGCACAATACTTTACCTTTTCCCCTTTTACTTTCCTTTATTTACATTTTCCCCAAAATTTGTTCCAAATGATATTCGTCCGTTACCAAGACTTGACGGGCTTTGCTGCCTTCGAAAGGACCGATGATGCCGGCTGCTTCCAATTGATCGACGATGCGCCCCGCTCTGTTGTAGCCGATGGAGAATTTTCGTTGAATTAATGACGTCGAACCTTGTTGATGAATCACGATCAATCGGGCGGCTTCTTCAAACAACGGATCCAATCTCGACATGTCGACATCCAAGTTACCGCCGTCTTCGTTGTCTCCGACATATTCGGGCAGATAATATGCTGTCGGGTATGCCTGTTGATGCCCGATGGAATCCGCAATTCCTTCCGCTTCGGGTGTATCCACGAATGCGCATTGTACACGAACCAAATCCCCTCCCTGAGAAAACAACATGTCTCCGCGTCCGATCAGTTGATTGGCGCCGGGACAGTCCAAAATGGTACGTGAGTCGATCATGGACGATACCCGGAAAGCAACTCGTGCCGGGAAATTGGCCTTGATGGTTCCGGTGATGATATTGGTTGACGGACGCTGTGTCGCAATGATCATGTGGATTCCGACTGCCCGGGCCAATTGTGCGATACGCGCGATCGGCAATTCCACTTCTTTTCCCGCGGTCATGATCAAATCTCCGAACTCGTCGATGATTACCACGATATATGGCATGAAACGATGTCCTTTTTCCGGATTCAATCGCCGGTTGATAAATTTTGAATTGTATTCTTTTACGTTTCTGACGTGCGCTTTTTTCAACAGGTCGTATCGGTCGTCCATTTCTTTGGTCAACGAATTTAAGGTTTGCACCACTTTGGTTACGTCCGTGATAATGGCTTCTTCTCCGTCGGGCAGTTTGGCCAAAAAGTGTCTTTCGATGCTCGCGTAAATATTAAATTCAACTTTTTTGGGGTCAACCAAAACAAATTTTAATTGCGAAGGATGCTTTTTGTACAATAAAGAGGTTATAATGGCATTTAATCCGACGGATTTTCCTTGCCCGGTGGCTCCGGCAACCAAAACGTGCGGCATTTTACACAGATCGACCATGAAAATTTCGTTGGTGATCGTTTTTCCCAATGCGATCGGCAGATCATACGTGTTTTCCTGAAATTTTTTGGAAGCGATAATGCTTTGCATCGACACGATCTGCGGTTCCTTATTTGGAACTTCAATCCCGATGGTTCCTTTACCCGGAATGGGAGCGATGATCCGGATGCCCAATGCGGAAAGACTCAAGGCAATGTCGTCTTCCAAGTTGCGGATTTTGGAAATCCGCACACCCGGTTCCGGAATGATTTCATACAACGTAATGGTCGGTCCGACCGTTGCTTTTATCGAAGTAATTCCGATGCCGTAATGCCCTAACGTTTCGATAATTCGTTTCTTGTTGGCATTTTGCTCGTCGCGTATTTCATCGGGCGAAATATTTCCGGTATCATACCTTTTCAATAAAGAAATCGCCGGCGGCTGATAATGCGACAAATCGGCCGTCGGATCGTATTCGCCCAATTCCGAGGCATCATATACTTCGTCGTCATCGTCGTCATCTTTTTTATTGACTCCGCTTCTGAACGCCATGTCTTCCTGTTCCGTAATCAAATATTCTTCATCTTTGGGAACGGTAATTTCGAATTGGGTGGTATCGTTGTCGGCACCGTTATTGCTTTGAGCGATAATTTCGTCAACGTTCTTTCGGGAAGTCATGGAAGAAGCGGAAACAGGTTGTCCGGTTTTTGCCGGATAATAATCGTCTTCCGGAATCGATCCGAATTGATCCGGATTATAATCTTCCGCCGATTTTTCCCGACCGGTTTTTTTTCGTAAAAAATCGAATTTGGCCGTAAATAATTTACGGAAATAATGAATGGTGTTTTTATTCACAAACACCAGAAATATAATCAGAATACCGAGAATCAACAGGAAAGTTCCCGGAACGCCGATATTAGCCTTCAACCATAAACTTAAATAATATCCGTGAGCGCCGCCCAAATATAAAAAGGTGTCGTTGTATCCCGAAATAAAGAAGAACCCGAAAAACAAGGACCCCCAGATCAAAAGAATGACCGAGTAGAAAAAAGAGCGGATCAGCGAAAAATATTTAACTTTCATCAATCTCAGGCCCAGCGCGACCAAAAAGATGAATCCGGCAAAAGAGGATACGCCGAACCATTTGTTAATGAACAGATTGGCGATATATGCTCCTTGTACTCCCGTCCAGTTTTGAATATCATTTTTGACGGACGACAACGCCGACATCGAGATGTTTTCCAGCTTGCTTTGGTCTGCCGCACCCGTGAAAAAGAAAGATACAAATGCCAAAAACAGGTATACGCCGAACATTAAAATTAACAGTCCCAATACAAAATGCGTTCGTTCATCTTTTAAAAATGTTATGATTTTTGTAAAAACGGAGGGCGTTTCCGTTTCTTTCATATCTTTTTTCTTTTGTGCCATGATCGAATGTTTGAATTGCAAAGGTATAAAAACTTAAGGATGCGGCAAAAAACGATTTAACAGATAATAAATTCTGCCGTTATACTTAACGAAAATTATCTGACAAGGACAAGGAGATGAGATCCGGTTGTATTTTTAATCGGTTGGTTTTCAGCGGGAAGTTTCTTTTCCTGAGATCAGATTGTCCAAAACCTGTTGCTGCATCTTGATTTCGTTCCGCTGTAATTCCATTTCCGTTTGGTTTTCGTGAGCTTTGGTTTCGAGTTCCGTCATTTTTTTGACAATGGTGACAGAATCTTTTACCAGCGAAGACAGTTTTTTTTGTGCTTTTTCCAGATTTTTTCCCTGATCGCTTATTTGTATCTGATAGTGCATGTCTTTGGCTGTGACATTAAAATTGTTCAAATATTTTTTTACGTTATTATATATTTGGGGATTATCGGTTGGACTGACAAAATCGGCGTTAATCTTTTCGACGATGATGTAAACGATGCATTTGTCCGGACTTTTTTCATCGTCTTTTTTCACTGTGGTGTAAATATTGATGTTTTCGTTGCTGAACGGAGAAAACACCACCCGTTCGTACACCTTGAATCCGTTAAGGGATTTTCCTTTTAATCCGTGTTGTTTGAGATCCTCATCCAATGCCGCTCCGGCAACATCCGAAGGAACATTGGCGATTAATGCGACGGCCGGACATTTTAATTTTTTATAGTCGATGTAAGTATCGTAGGCCTGTGAAAATGATTCAGCCGGGAAACAAAATAAAAAACAACAGCCGATAATGATGCGCGGGATATTCATGATCATTCGAGTTAATGGTTGATTCTTTGAATTTATCAGTTGCAAAAATAAGGATTTTTCGATTCAAAAAATGCACAAATATCTTTATATGTGGTAATCAACTCATTTTCAGTGACAATAAAAAACTTGACGGCCATGATTTATTTTCCGAAAAGGGAATCCACGAACTCTTTTCTTCGAAAGACTTGCAGATGTTCTATGCCTTCTCCCAATCCGATATATTTCACGGGGGTTTTGAACTGATCCGATATGCCGATTACCACGCCGCCTTTGGCTGTTCCGTCGAGTTTGGTGATGGCCAGGGCATTGACTTCTGTTGCCGCCGTAAATTGCCGGGCCTGTTCGAATGCGTTTTGTCCGGTCGAACCGTCCAAAACCAGCAAGATTTCGTGCGGCGCATCCGGAACGACTTTTTGCATCACATTTTTTATTTTGGTCAATTCGTTCATCAACCCGATTTTATTGTGCAGGCGTCCTGCCGTATCGATAATCACGACATCCGCATGGTTCGCTTTGGCCGAATTTAAGGTGTCGTAAGCCACGGAAGCCGGATCTGCTCCCATTTTTTGTTTGATGACAGGAACGCCCGCCCGTTCTCCCCAAACAACAAGTTGTTCGACGGCCGCCGCCCTGAAAGTATCGGCTGCTCCCAAATAAACCGATTTTCCTTTTTGTTTGAATTGGTAAGCCAGCTTGCCGATGGTGGTTGTTTTTCCGACGCCGTTTACGCCGACAACCATGATGACGTAGGGTTTGGAGGTTCCTTCGGGGATGGAAAAATCTTCGGTGTCGCCGGTATTATTTTCGATCAGCAAATCGGCGATTTCTTCCCGCAACACATTATGCAGTTCGGCGGTGTTGACATACTTATCTTTCGCTGCCCGTTTTTCGATGCGTTCGATGATTTTTAACGTGGTTTCCACGCCTACATCGGACGTAATAAGTACTTCTTCCAATTCATCCAGTACATCGTCGTCTACTTTCGACTTTCCGATCAAAGCGCGGGAAAGCTTCGAAAAAACATTTTCCTTGGTTTTTTCCAGCCCTTTGTCTAAAATTTCTTTTTTTTCTTTCGAGAAAAAATTAAAAATCCCCATCGTATTTGTGATTTACTACAAGTTACTCTATTTTATTTAAAAAGGAAAAACCTCCTTTTGAACCGTTTGCTTCAAAAGGAAGTTTTTTAACAACCGTTATTAATATCGTCTTACGATTTGAAAAATTCGTTTGCGGTATCTTTGGTCACCATTTCTTCACGAAATGTGTAAGATCCTGTTTTCGGCGATTTGACCATTTTAATAACTTTTGAAAAGTTACGGCCGTCACCGGTTCTCAATGTTGCAACTGCTTTTTTTGCCATAGCTTATCTTATTTAATTTCTTTGTGTATGGTTACTTTTCTCAGAATCGGATTGTATTTTTTCAGTTCCAACCGTTCTGTCGTGTTTTTTCTGTTTTTGGTGGTAATATATCTTGATGTTCCCGGCATGCCGCTGTTTTTATGCTCGGTACATTCCAATATGACCTGAATTCTGTTTCCTTTTGCTTTCTTTGCCATTGTTCAATCTCCCTGTTTATGCGCCAAGATAGCCTTTTTCGGTTGCATCTTTGATCGCGGCGTTTAATCCTTTTTTATTAATTGTACGTAAGCCTGCGGCTGAAACGGTGAGACTGATCCAACAATCTTCTTCTACCCAATAGAATTTTTTGGTGAACAAATTGACGTTGAATCTCCTTTTCGTCCTCCTCTTGGAGTGGGACACATTGTTGCCGACCATTGCTTTCTTCCCGGTGATTTGACAAACTTTTGACATTTTATCCGTAGCTTTTATATTATACTTTTATATCTTCTAAAATCGGTGTGCAAAGATATACAATTTTATTTTTTCTGCAAAGAATCGGAAAAATAATTCCGAAAATAGTTTATCCTTGAAATAGCCCGTTTAAAATTGTTGCAGGTCGCTCAATTTTTTGTAAAATCCGTCTTTGGCGATCAATTCTTCGTGTTTTCCGCGTTCGACGATTTCTCCTTCGTACAGGACACAAATTTCGTCGGCGTTGCGAATGGTCGATAAACGGTGTGCAATGGCGATGGTTGTACGGTTTTTCATTAAATGTTCGAGCGCTTCCTGCACCATTTTTTCGGATTCCGTATCCAATGCCGAAGTGGCTTCGTCCAAAATCAAGATCGGGGGATTTTTCAGAATCGCCCGCGCAATGCTGATGCGTTGTCGTTGTCCGCCCGATAATTTCCCGCCCCGGTCGCCGACCATCGTGTCGTATCCGTTTTCCGTGGCCATGATGAAGTCGTGGGCATTGGCTATTTTGGCGGCTTCCCGGATTTGTTCCGGTGTTGCGTTTTCCACGCCGAAGGCAATGTTATTTTTGAACGTGTCGTTGAATAAAACGGCTTCCTGATTTACGATTCCCATGATGGAACGGACATCATGAAACGTTGCATCTTTTACATTGACGCCGTCGATCAGCACTTCGCCCTTTTGTACATCGTAAAAACGGGGAATCATATCGACCAGTGTCGATTTTCCCGAACCCGATTGTCCGACCAATGCGATGGTTTTCCCTTTCGGAATGGTCAGATTGATATTTTTCAATACCCAATCTTTTTGATATTTGAACCATACGCCGCGAAGCTCGATTTCTTTGTTGAACGTGTTGATTTTGACCGGATGATCCGGTTGTTTCAGGTTATTTTCGGACAGTAATATTTTGTCGACACGTTCCATCGAAGCCAATCCTTTTTTAATGGAATAGGAGGCTTTTGAAAATTCTTTGGCGGGATTGATCAGACTGTAAAAAATGACCAGATAAAAAATGAAAGCCGAGGCGTCGATCGAACTGTTATTATGAAGAATCAAGGTTCCGCCGAACCATAAAACGATGGCGATGGTTACGGTTCCCAGAAATTCGCTCATGGGATGTGCCAATTGATAACGTTGATTGATCCGGTTGTTTGTTTTACGAAACGTATCGGCCGTCGATTCAAACCGGTTTTTCATTTTTTGTTCCGCATTGAATGCTTTTATAATACGCAGTCCGCCCAATGTTTCTTCCAGTTGCGTCATCAAATTGCTCCATTGTTCTTGTCCGATGGTGGTGGTTCTTTTTAGAGTTTTGCCCACGCGCCCCATGATGAAACCCGCCACCGGCAGAAGAATAAGCACGAATAAGGTCAACTGCCAGCTGATCATAATCATGGTGGTCATGTAGATGATGATGAGGATCGGATTTTTAAATAACATGTCTAAGGAAGTGATCACCGAATTTTCCACTTCATTCACATCTCCCGACATGCGTGCGATGATATCGCCCTTTCGTTCTTCGGAAAAGAAGCTCAGCGGCAATTGGATGATTTTACCGTATAACTGATTGCGAATGTCCCTCACCACGCCGGTGCGTAAGGGGGTCATGTAATAGAGCGACAGATAAGCCGTTCCTGTTTTAAAAAAAGTCATGACCGTAAGAAACAGCCCCAATATAAATAAGGTGAAACTTCCGCTGTAATTGTCGATCATGGAAGAAATATACCAATAAAAATTATTGATGGCCATGTCTTTGAAAGAAACTCCCGGCGTGTTCCAGGCAATGAAGCCGTACACCTTTTCATTGATTTTGAATAGAATCTGAAGAATGGGGATGATCAATGAAAACGAAAATACATTTAAAAACCCGGAAATGATGTTATATAGGATACTTAACCAGAGTTGTTTCTTGTATGGAGGAACAAAACGGAGGAGAACTTTGATGAAATCTTTCATGTATATAAATATTTTGCGGGACGTCTTTCTCCCGGGAAATTAGAACGTGCAAAGGTAAATTAAATTCTTTAGAATAATAATTGTACCTTTGTTGGTGTTTTAAAATCCGGATTGAAATGGTCGGTGGTCGAAAGTGTTCCTGTACACGAACGGATCAAAACGCAACCGGGTGATTTTAATAAGTATATCGAAAATTACAAAATATCTTTGCGTAATTTGGCTGAATGCGGAATCAGGATTGTCACCTACAATTTTATGCCCGTGCCGGAATGGACGAGAACAGATTTGGCGAATTTCGGAATCGCAGAAAAGTATCCATCCCCATGCGTCTCGACCACGGACATCAAATGATCGATGACCTGAAAAAGAAAACCAATCCCGGTTATTCCTGTATCGGCCGTCTGCGTGGTTTGGCTGAATTACACGGGTTGGAAATGGGGATCGCCAAAAGGTTGTTCAAATGAAACAGGATCAGGTGTAAAATAAAAACATCGTATCATAACAGACCGATTTAAAAACAGATCATTCGGCAAATGAAAAAAATGCATCGTAGGGGCGTCCCTTATGGATGCGTGATTCTTCCCTGCCTCAACTTGATTGAAAAAATCAAAAAAAAATTTAGAAGCAAATATTATGAAAACAACAGCAGTAAAGTTAAAGACAACAATCCTCATTGCTCTTGCGGCGTGGAGCATAACCGGTTTTGCACAAGTTAAAACAAAGCATGTGACGAAAGACGACGGCAATTGGGTTTTAATCAACGGCGTAAAATGGGCAACCCGCAATGTAGGCGCACCCCATACTTTTGTACAAAACTTCGAAGATTACGGCGGTTATTATCAATGGAATAAAGGCACAACTGATTTTCTGCTTAATGACGACTTCTATAACAGCGTTTATGCAAACTCAATGTTCTGGTTGCCCGGCAACGACCCCAGTCCTGTGGGTTACCGGGTACCGACTTTGGCTGAAATAGGAAGTTTGACAAACACAACTTATGTAAAATATGAATGGACTACACAGAACGGTATATCCGGCGGAAGATTTACCGACAGAGCGACCGGTAGCAGTATTTTTCTGCCTGCCGCCGGTTACCGCTACAGCAACGACGGCACGCTCTACGGCGACGACTACCGCGGCTACTATTGGAGTAGCACGCAGGGCGACAGTCGCTACGCGTGCGACTTGGGTTTCGGCAGCGGCGGCGCGGATTGGAGCTATTGGAACTACAAGTCGGACGGTCGCTCGGTGCGTCCTGTCGCTGAATAAAAATTCACCCGCCGTGGCGGACATGTTGTCCTTTATTATTTTATTCAAAAGGACATATTGTCCGATAGAAAGAAAATATTTCAATCAAAATAGAAACATTCTTGTTATTCTCGCACAGATTATACAGATTTTGAAAAATGTCCGGTAAAAAAATCCGTGAAATCCGTGAAATCCGTGCGAGTCTTTTAGTGATTTGATATTGAATTTGGCAAGAAATATATTTTAAAGAATCCGGAATAATATATTTACCACCCTTCCCATCCCTATCCGATTTCCCGATGGTTATCAATTTTGAACGTATATTGTTGTTCATTCCGCCATTTTTGAATTTCAACTTATTGTACTGTTTTTTCCGATAGTTTTTTATGCTAAGTATTGATTCCGGCAAGTTCGTCGCTTACTCTTGCTTCTGATACTTGTGAGGATACTACTCCGAACAAATCGTCATTTCCGGTATCATACCAAAATATGCCGACACCGTGGAGAATCTTGATTATCAAGATTATTTGCCATAACATTCATTGCCCGATCCGGTGATATTATGTTTTGTGTACGAAGCGTATTATTTTCCATCATTTAAAAAATTCATGTCGGGATACAAAAATAATCAATCCTTTTGAAATGTGGATTATTTTCCGGCCTGATACGTATTACTTTTATGTTGAATTTCTTTTCTCGTTCAAAAGAAAATCGTACCTTTGCAGCCCTGAATATGATCGTAAGAGTGTAAAAGTTTAGTTCTTAGGAGCTTACTGCTTCATGTGTCGGAAGCATACAATCCGAAAGGGGAAAGAACAAAATTCATTATTTTGACATTAAATTAACATTAAAAAACAATAAGCAGTGGATACTTTAAGTTATAAGACCATTTCTGCAAATAGCGCAACGGTAAATAAAGAATGGGTTGTTGTAGATGCAACGGATCAGATACTCGGACGTATGGGATCGAAAGTTGCCAAGTTGTTGAGAGGTAAATATAAACCGAATTTTACTCCTCACGTAGATTGCGGCGATAATGTGATTATTATCAATGCGGGAAAGGTGAAATTGACCGGAAATAAATGGACGGATCGTATTTATTTTTCGCATACCGGTTATCCCGGAGGGCAAAGACAAAACACACCTCTTACGTTGCTTAAAAAAGGTGAAAAAAACGGCAGAAAAGGGAAACATGCTTTGTATATCAAAGTGATTAAAGGGATGTTACCCAAAAATATTTTGGGGCGCAAATTGTTGAATAATCTTTATGTATATTCGGGACCGGAGCATCCTCATCAAGCTCAACAACCTAAACTCATTGATTTAAACACTCTTAAATAAGCTATATGAACGCAGTAAATGCAATAGGAAGACGTAAAGCCGCTGTGGCTCGTGTGTTTGTGAACGAAGGGAGCGGAAAAATTACCGTAAACAAACGTGAATTGGTGCAATATTTTCCTTCCGGAATTCTTCAATATGTGGTGCTGCAACCGCTGAATAAGTTGGGTGTTGCCGAAAAATATGATATTCGGGTCAATTTGGACGGCGGCGGGTTCAAAGGACAAGCGGAAGCGCTTCGTTTGGCGATTGCCCGCGCTTTGGTGAAAATCAACGCCGAAGATAAGCCGGCTCTGAGAGCCGAAGGTTTTTTAACGCGCGATCCTCGTGTGGTTGAACGTAAAAAACCCGGACGTCCCAAAGCCAGAAAGAGATTCCAATTCAGCAAACGTTAATCGGGATGCCGGTTTTTCGTTTGGAGTTTAGTATCTAAATTGTCAAGACTTCCGCGACTGTGTTTCGGGGCTACTTGATGATTCGATTCAGAAAAAGAATGTAAACGATTAAAAAAACAACTGTATGCCAAGAACAAATTTTGACCAATTATTGGAAGCCGGAGTACACTTCGGTCACTTGAAAAGAAAATGGAATCCGGCCATGGCTCCGTATATTTTTATGGAACGCAACGGGATTCATATCATTGATTTGCATAAAACGGTTGCTAAAGTGGATGAAGCTGCCGAAGCACTGAAGCAAATTGCAAAATCGGGACGGAAAATTCTTTTTGTCGCCACAAAGAAACAGGCGAAACAAGTGGTGGCTGATAGAGCTGTTGCGATCAACATGCCTTATGTCATCGAACGTTGGCCGGGCGGTATGCTCACCAATTTTCCCACCATTCGCAAAGCGGTGAAAAAAATGTCGTCCATCGATAAAATGACGAAAGACGGTACTTTCGATAATTTATCGAAAAGAGAAAAATTGCAAATTACCCGTCAGCGGGCAAAATTGGAAAAAACATTGGGCAGTATTGCCGATCTGACTCGTTTGCCTTCTGCTCTTTTTGTTATTGATGTGATGAAAGAAAACATTGCCGTTCGTGAAGCCAACCGTTTGGGTATTCCTGTTTTCGCGATGGTGGATACCAATTCGAATCCGAATGATATTGATTTTGTTATTCCGGCAAACGATGATGCCACAAAATCCATTGAAGTGGTTTTGGATGCTGTTTGCGCGGCAATAACCGAAGGGTTGGAAGAACGCAAGGCAGAAAAAATCGATGTGCCGGCGGCGGCCGGAGGTGACGAAGAAGCGCCCAAAAGAGAGCGTAACCCGAAACCGGCCAAGAAAGAACGGACAAAAAAAGAAGACGGAGAGGCGTTGAATGCCAAAATCGTCGACAAATTTAAATCGGACGACGACGAATTATAAAAATATAAATAGAATAGAAATATTATGGCTGTTACAATGGCAGATGTTACGCATTTGCGTAAAATGACCGGCGCCGGAATGATGGATTGCAAAAATGCCCTCAATGAAGCCGGTGGTGATTTTGACAAGGCAATGGAAATTATCCGGAAAAAAGGACAGGCCGTTGCTGCTAAACGTGAAGACCGGGAGGCTGCGGAAGGTTGTGTTTTGGCGGCGGCGGAAAATGCTTTTGCCGCTGTGGTCGCATTGAAATGTGAAACGGATTTTGTGGCTAAAAATGCTGATTTTATCGGTTTGACTCGAAAGATTTTGGATTTGGCGATGGAAAAACAACCGGCAGGCAAAGATGAGCTTTGCACTCTTGTGTTGGATGGTCGTTCGGTTTCCGACTGGATCACCGAAAAAATCGGGGTTACCGGAGAAAAAATGGAATTGGGTTTTTATGAATATATAAAAGCGCCGGCTGTTGTTTCTTATATTCACCCGGGAAATAAATTGGCTACGATCGTGGGTTTTAATCAGGCATTGGATAATCAAACGGCAAAAGATGTTGCCATGCAGGTTGCCGCCATGAACCCCATTGCTTTGACCAAAGATCTTGTTCCGGCTGATGTGATCGAAAAAGAATTGGTCATCGCAAAAGAAAAAGCCCGTGAAGAAGGCAAACCTGAAAATATGGTCGATAAAATTGCCGAAGGTCGTTTGAATAAATTTTATAAAGAAGTTTGTTTGTTGCAACAAGAGTTTATCAAAGATGCAAAAATATCGGTGGATCAATATTTGAAAAATCACGATAAAAATCTCGAAGTTACCGGTTTTAAACGTGTAACATTGAATGTTGATTAAAGATTGATTCATCTCTTTAAAAAACCAAAGACGGAAAAATTCTTTTCCGTCTTTGGTTTTTTAAGACGAATAGCGTTTATCTTTCCTGGGTTCTTCTTTTTTGATGCTTTTGATGGAGCAGGGAATCCTCTCCTGCAAACAGAAGCTGAATATTTTGAGTTTTATGGTTTTTACATCCCGGTAAGGCAAGTTGGAAAAATGAATGATATTGTCTTTTCCTGATTTGGAATGCAGAAACACTTGCAAGATATTGATCTCCACTTTTTTGACATCTTTCCAGTAAATTCGTCTGACGCCGGAATGAGCGGATAATTTTTCTTCTATTCCTTCGTCATCAATGATAATATATTTTGAACGGCGGAGAATGATTTCGACCAAAAAGAGGATGCCTGAAATAAAATACAATCCTGAAATACACCAAAAGAAGATGCCGGCTTGCTCCACCCGGCAAAAATACAGCGCTGCCAAACCGATCGCAATATGAATTGCTCCCAAAAGGATGGATTTCACCTGTTGTTTTTTGTTTTTGGAATAATCGATTTTCAATACGTGCATCTCATTATCATTTTAAAACAAATTGGATACAAAAATAGCTTTTATAAGCTCTGTTTTTACGAAAATATTCCTAAATCGACAATTCAATGAGAATAATTGTGTAAGTTTGCTGAAACTTATTCCTTTTGATGATTGTTTCTTCTTGTTGAGGTTACATTAACAGACGGTTATGACAAAATTGAGAAAGTATTTATACCTTCCGGCTTTATTGTACAGGCTTGTTATATCTTTAAGGAACAGGTTGTTCGATGCAGGGATATTAAAAGAAAGGAAATTCGGTGTTCCGATTATTGCTGTCGGAAATATTACGGCAGGCGGAACAGGAAAAACTCCTCATACGGAATATTTAATCCGGTTGTTGAAATCACATTACCGGGTTGCCGTTTTGAGCAGAGGATATAAACGGAAAACATCCGGTTTTGTTCTTGCGGATGAAAAATGTACTCCCAAAATAATCGGCGATGAGCCTTATCAGCTGTATCGAAAATTTCCCGATATTTTGGTGGCGGTCGATGAAAACAGAAGGCGGGGCATCGAAACATTATTGAACATGGAAAAGGAAAAAGCCCCTGAAGTCATTATATTGGATGATGCTTTTCAGCATCGGTATGTAAAGCCCGGACTTTCGATCTTGTTGTCTGATTTTAACCGTCCGATTTACGAAGATGCTTTATTGCCGGTCGGGTTGTTACGGGAACCGTTGAAAGGGAAAGAGCGGGCGGATATTGTGATTGTTACGAAATGTCCCGAAATGATTAATCCTGTCGAGGCTCGAATGGTCGAACGGAATTTGAATTTATTTCCGGATCAAAAGTTGTTTTTTACTTCTTTTCGTTACGGAAATTTAAAGGCTCTTTTTCCCGGAGCCGGGCAAAATGACATTGAATTGGGTTCTTTGGCGAAGAATACGACCGTTTTGCTGGTTACCGGAATTGCTTCGCCCCGGCCGGTGGCGGATAAAATAAAAAGTCTCGGATGCCGATTGGAACATCTGATTTATCCGGATCATTATTGGTATACAAAAAGCGATTGGAATATGGTCAGGGAAAAATTTTCCGGGATTAAATCCGAAAAAAAAATAGTGATGGTGACCGAGAAAGATGCTGTCCGATGGATTGATTGCAATTTTGACGATGGCGATTTTAAAAAAAATATCTATTATTTACCGATAGAAGTTTATTTTTTACAGCAAAAAGAAAATGAATTTGACCATTTAATTCGAGAATATGTTAGAGCAAATTAAAGAAACCGCGGCGTTTCTTACGAAAAAGTTTGGCCGGATTCCCGAAACGGCTGTTATTCTGGGTACGGGATTGGGAGAATTGGTTCAGGAAATGGTGGACAAACAAGAGATTCCGTATGAGGAAATTCCTCATTTTCCGGTGTCGACGGTCACCGGTCATTGCGGAAAATTATTGACGGGGAAATTGGGTGATACGTTTATTTTGGCCATGCAAGGCCGTTTTCATTATTACGAAGGCTATTCGATGCAGGAAGTTACGTTTCCGGTGAGAGTGATGAAGGAATCGGGCGTCAAGACATTATTTGTCTCGAATGCTTCGGGTGGGGTGAACCCCGATTTTGAAGTGGGCGACATTATGGTGATCACCGATCATATCAATTTTTTTCCCGAACATCCTTTGCGGGGAAAAAATGACGATCGATTGGGACCCCGTTTTCCCGACATGAGCGCTCCTTATTCCAAACGGTTGATAGCTGCCGCTTTTGAAGCTGCCGCCCGACATCATATCCGGTTGAAAAAAGGGGTGTATGTCGGTACGCAAGGCCCGACTTTTGAAACTCCGGCCGAATATAAGCACTTTCGGATTATCGGCGGAGATGCCGTCGGGATGTCGACCGTGCCGGAAGTGATTGTTGCCGTTCATTCAGGCATGGAGGTCTTTGCTTTGTCTGTGATCACGGATATGGGGGGTGTCGGAGAAGTGATTGAAGTTTCTCACGAAGAAGTGCAGGCGGCGGCTAAATCGGCTCAACCTAAGATGACGCTGATTATGAAAGAATTGATGAAAAAGGTATGACTTTTAACGATTATTTCTTATTTTTACAATTCAAAATTACTTGAATAATATAATGGATAATTCCGAAAGAACTGAAATCGCTGATTTAGGAGAATTTGGGCTGATCGATCGGCTTACTCAAAACATTCAATTGAAAAATGCCGGCAGCAGGAAAGGCGTCGGTGACGATGCGGCGGTTGTTTCTTGCGAAAACGGATTGTTGACGTTGGTGACAACGGATTTGTTGTTGGAAGGAATTCATTTTGACTTGACGTATGTTCCGTTGATGCATTTGGGATATAAAGCGGCTGTCGTTAATATTTCCGATATTTACGCCATGAATGGGACGCCTAAGCAAATTACCGTATCCTTGGGTATTTCGAAGCGGTTTTCCGTTGAAGATTTGGAGAATTTTTATACCGGACTCGAAACGGCTTGCAATGAATATGGCGTGGACATTATCGGGGGAGATACGTCTGCTTCTTTGACGGGATTGGCCATCAGCATCACTTGTTTGGGGGAAGCCGCCGAAGATAAGATTGTTTATCGGAACGGTGCCAAGGAAGCCGATTTGATTTGTGTGTCGGGTGATTTGGGCGGTGCTTACATGGGGTTACAATTATTGGAACGGGAAAAGCGGATTTTTGCCGGTGAAACAGGCAGTTTTACTCCTGATTTTACGGGAAGAGAATATCTGCTTGAACGTCAACTGAAACCGCGTGCTCGTCGGGACGTTATTGAACGGCTGGCCGGAAACGATATTTTGCCGACGGCCATGATCGATATTTCCGACGGATTGTCTTCCGAATTGCTGCATATTTGCAAACAAAGTATGGTCGGTTGCCGGGTGTATGAAGAACATATTCCGATCGATTACCAAACGGCCGTTATGGCGGAGGAATTTAATATGAATTTGGTGACGGCGGCTCTGAACGGGGGAGAGGATTATGAATTATTATTCACCGTTCCTTTGTCTATGCACGAAAAAGTATCGACATTAAAAGAAGTTAAAATCATCGGGTATATCACCAACAGCTCGTTGGGAACGCACTTAATTGCGCGGGACGGAACCGAACACCGATTAAAAGCGCAAGGATGGAACTCTTTGTAATTGAATTTTTAACGTTTGATTTTTTGATTTTCGTATAAAATCCGCATGAATGACGTTCACCAAAGAGAATGACCATGATTGCGGCTTCCATACGACCTTAGTGTAAGAAATAAAATATTTTCCTATGAAAACATTTATCGGTATCATCACGTTTTTTATTTTGTCCGGCGGGTATGTTTTTTCTCAACAGAATGATAAAAAAGCGCGGGAAATATTGAATGGCGCATCGACGGCCTTTGCGAATGCGGGAGGCATTAAAGCGTCTTTTGTCTTTACGCTTGAGAATACGAAAGCGAAAACAAATGAGTCGTTTAACGGAATGATTTCGATGCTGGGCAATAAGTTTGTCGTCGAAACCCCCGATTATATTGCCTGGTATAACGGAACCAATCAGTGGGTATATATGAAAACGAGCGAAGAGGTAAATATGACCGCTCCGTCGGAAGACGAAACTCAAATGATCAGTCCGTCGGCGGTGTTGACCATGTATCAAAAAGGATTTAATTGTAAATATATCGGAGAAAAAATATCCGGCAACAAAAAGGTGGATGAAGTAGAGCTTGTTCCGCAGAAAAAAAATGAATGGAAAAGGCTTGTCATCCAAGTGGATAAAATAACCCAATTGCCGGTGTCGATCCGATTGTACTATGTCAACGGAATCGCCAACCGCATCGAAATCGCTAAATATCAAATCAAACAACAATTTTCGAGCGGGATGTTTACGTTTGATAAAAGTAAGTATCCGAATGCTGAACTGATCGATTTAAGGTAATATGATCAATGAAAAAGTGAAGACCGTATTCATTACAAGAGCAGCTCTTGTCGGCATATTAATGGTCATATTGTCGTTTTCTTTTTTGGGTGAAAAAATGGCCGTTAATGAAGGGGCAGGATGGGATGGCGATTTTTATCGTGAATTTGCGCGAAGCTTCGATACGCAAATAAAGGAAGGAGGCTACTCCATTTATACCATACAGCGTATAGCTCCTTTTGCCCTTATTAATGTGGTGTATAATTCTTTCGGAATATCAAAAGACAATGCTTCATTAATGGTCGGGGTCTGTATTCTGAATATTATTTCAATCATCATCTCGGTTTGTTATTTCTTTAAAATCTCAACGTGGTTTCGATTTTCATCGACGATTGAGATGATCGGGTTTGCTTCTTTGTTTTTTACTTTTCCGGTATTGAAAAACAGCGGGTATAATCCGTTTTATACCGATATTTTTGCCTTGACGGCCATGTTGGCGGCGTATTATTTTTTCCTGAAGAAAAGGATGATAAAGTTATTGCTTATCGGCATATTATCCGCATTTATTTGGCAGACGAGTTGGGTGATCATATTGTTTCTGCTTTTTTTCCCGAACCAAAAATTTAATCTCGTCGACAAATCAGTAAAACAGACGAAAGGGGTATCGGCTTCCGGCATTGTGTGTAAAATCATTGTTCTTTTATATGCCCTTGCTGCCCTGTTTTTTATGGTCTATTTTTTATATATTAAACAAAGAGACCTTTTGCCGGTTTTCTTTGCTTTTAACAATGAAAAGAAGCCTCTTCTCCTTCTCGGATTTTCGTTGCTGCTGTTTTTGATTTTCATGTATCGAACGATGAAAGATGTTCGTTTTGATTTGTTTGTTTGGTTGAAAGCATTTTTTAAATCTGTAAAGCCCCTCAATATATTGTTGTTTTTATCGGCATATCTTTTGATGTTTGCTTTTCAATATAAATTGTCGAATCCGGAAATTCATTCTCCGTATACCATTTACAGTACCATTTACCGGTTAATCGGGGAACCGTTGTTGATGCCGTTGAGGTTTTTAGAAGCTCATTTCGTTTATTACGGTTTGTTGCCTGTTTTGGTCGTTCTGTGCTGGAAAAGAATTTTACCGTTATTGGGGAATTACGGAACCGGATATTTTTTTGCGATGGTGTATTTTTTGATTTTCGCCACTCAATCTGAATCCCGCTTCAGCATCAATATGCTTCCTTTCATTGTATTTCCTCTGCTTGTTGTTTTTTCGGAACTGCAATTTAAAAAATGGGTACCCGTCGCTTATATCATCATTCAAATCATTCTTTCCAAGTGTTGGCTCCGGATTAATGTTGACGGAATCGTGGAAGGATTTGCGAAATTTGACTATCTGAATTTTCCGTCTCAGCGTTTCTTTATGGAATACGGGAATTTTCAGAATAATGAAATGTATGGGATCTTTTTTGCTCTGATGATTATTTTTACCGGTATCGTGTACGTTTGTCACAAAAAAAGGTATTTGTATGTGAAGCAGTAAGGGAAAAATCAAGCGGGGATTTTGGTGAATCGGAATACTTTTCCTACTTTTGCACCTCGTTTCCGTAAAGGCAAAAAAGAGAACAGGATTTTTTGTTCCGCCTTGTTGGAGGTAACCTGTAAAAATAAAAAAACAGATGTACGTAATTGTAGAGATTCAAGGACAGCAATTCAAAGCCGAAGCCGGCCGTAAATTGTATGTTCATCGTCTTGCCTCGAAAGAAGGCGACGTGGTGGAGTTTGACAAAGTATTGTTGGTTGACAATGACGGAGCGGTAAAGATCGGATCTCCGCTTGTGGAAGGCGCTAAAGTGGTTTGCGAAGTGCTTGCGCATATGAAGGGCGAAAAAGTAATCGTTTTCAAAAAGAAAAGAAGAAAAGGCTACAGAAAACGCAACGGTCACCGTCAGTGTTTTACTCAAGTGAAAATTAATGAAATAGTGGCGTAACGTTTAAATCAGATAGAAAATGGCACATAAGAAAGGCGTCGGAAGTTCGAAAAACGGTCGCGAATCGGAAAGTAAACGATTGGGAGTGAAAATATTTGGCGGTCAGTTTGCCAAAGCAGGAAATATAATCGTTCGTCAAAGAGGAACGGTTCATCATCCGGGCAGCAATGTCGGTATGGGCAGAGATCATACCTTATTTGCATTAGTTCCGGGAAAAGTTGTTTTTTGTAAAAAAAGAAACAATCGTTCGTTCGTTTCCGTGGAGGCTGTTTCCGTGGAAGTGTAAACGGTTTTACAGAATGAATCCCTTGGATTTTAATTCTTGGTAATTCTATTTTCAATACAAAAAGACGATTGAAGTTGTTCAGTCGTCTTTTTTGTTTTTCCGGATTTGGGGAACTTATTTCCCTTTATCGATGTATCCGTTGAAAGAGATGCTTTGCCTGTCGTTGCTGGTTATGTTTAATGTCGCATTGCCTGTTGTTCCGATGTTCAATGATATTTGATAATTGCGTTGAACACTTTTGGTTTTTATCATAACTTCCCAGTTGTTTTTTTTCTTTGTGATGTCATACCTGAAATTGTTGCTTTTGAATTGAATTCCTCCTTCATCCGGATCTATGGGGGCTACGTATGCCCTTCCGAAATACGGGAGGTAGGCGGTGATGGTATCTTGACTTACTGCAAATGTATATTCCGAAGTAAGATAGATACTTCGTCCATTCATCGGGTAGGCATACTCTGCTACAAATACATAATTCCGGCTTTCGACCATTTGCGCCAAGGCTTCCATTTTAGCCGTGTCTATGGAGGATGTGCCACATGAGGTGATGACAAACAACCCTGCTGTTATTATTATATTTTTCATATTCCGGACGATTTAAAATGCCTGCTCGGCAGGTATAAACAAAATATTTCTTCTTGCAAATTTAGATGTTTTTTAAAAATATTAATAAACTATTTTGCTTAATTTTACTTAAATAATTTTTGCTTTCACTTTTTTCTCGATTTATGTAAAATACGTTATTTTTGCAACCCTTTCGGGTGGTTAGATTTGATCATGAATTATGGCTTGTATTTTGCATGTGGAAACGTCCACATCTGTTTGTTCCGTTGCTTTGTCTGATGATGGTTCCGTTCTTTTTTCAAAAGAAAAAACGGAAGGAATGTCTCATGCAAGCGTTTTGGCGCCTTTTGTCGATGAAGCGGTCAACTTTGCCCGCGGGAAGGGAATGACGATTAATGTCGTTGCCGTGAGTTGCGGCCCGGGATCTTATACCGGGTTGCGGATCGGGGTTTCGTTGGCGAAAGGATTGTGTTTCGGATGGGAAATTCCGTTGATTGCCGTACCCACACTTCAGGTTCTGACGATGGCGGTTTTACGGGATCCGGCATTTTCTGATTTTCTTTTTTGCCCGATGATCGATGCCCGCAGAATGGAAGTTTATACTGCGCTTTACGATAAAAAATTGCGTCCGGTGAAAGGGGTTTCGGCTGAAATCATCGACCGTAATTCTTTTTTGAATGAATTGTCGGAGCGGAAGATTGTTTTTTTCGGTACCGGCGCCGAAAAGTGTAAAGCCGTGATTCAGCATCCGAATGCGATATTTTTGGATGATGTTTATCCTTTGGCAAAAAATATGTTACCTTTGTCGGAAGAAAAATTTTTCCGGAATGACGTTGAAAATGTCGCTTATTTCGAGCCTTTTTATTTGAAGGATTTCGTGGCTACCACGCCGAAAAAACTTATTCCGTGATTCCGGAGAGTTTCCGGTTTATCTTGGCATTGAAAATAAACACTTCCATCATACATCACATGAAGTATAATACAAAACTTAAGACTTTGGTATTGCCCGAATACGGACGAAATATTCAAAATATGGTCGATTATGCTGTAGGTATCGAAGACAGAAAAGAACGTCAAAGATGTGCAGAGTCGATTATTAATACTATGGGGAATTTATTTCCTTATTTGCGGGATGTCAATGATTTCAGGCATAAGTTGTGGGATCATTTGGCCATTATGTCCGATTTCAAATTGGATATCGATTATCCGTATGAAATCATGAAAAAAGAAAATTTATATTCCCGTCCCGCAAAAATTCCTTACAAGTCAGGTTCGATTATGTATCGTCATTACGGAAGAACGCTCGAACAAATGATACAGAAACTCGGAGCGCTCGGCCCCGGGCAGGAAAAAGACGTGTTGACCTCTTTATTGGCCAATCACATGAAAAAATCTTTTCTGACCTGGAACAAAGAAGTGGTCGATGATCCGAAAATCTTCAAAGACCTCGACGAAATGTCGTACGGAAAAATCAGAATCGACAGAGATTTACTGAAACTACGCGAGTCCAGAGACATTTTGCAGCGGAAAAACAAAAAAAGATAGGCGGAAGAATGGCGTTGTTTGTCATAGAAGGGGGACATAGTTTGCAGGGTGAGATTGTTCCTCAAGGAGCGAAAAATGAAGCTTTGCAAATTATTTGCGCCATTTTGTTGACTTCCGAAGAAGTTACGGTGAATAATATTCCGGATATTCTGGATGTCAATAATTTGATTCAATTGCTTCGGGAATTGGGCGTGAAGGTTGAACGCTTGTCGGAACATTCCTATACTTTTCGTGCGGATGAAGTAAATCCCGAATATTTCGGTACCGATGCATTTTTTAAACGGAGCGCTTCTTTGCGGGGTTCTGTTATGCTTGTCGGGCCGCTTTTGGCGCGTTTCGGAAATGCTGTTTTACCGAAGCCCGGCGGTGATAGAATCGGACGGCGCCGGTTGGATACTCATTTTACGGGAATTCAACAGTTGGGAGCCGTTTTTGATTATAACGCCGAAAAACAATGTTATTGTATCTCGGCAAAGAAGTTGCGGGGTACTTATATTTTATTGGATGAGGCTTCCGTAACCGGAACGGCGAATGTGTTGATGGCTGCTGTATTGGCCGAAGGTACGACTGTCGTTTATAATGCTGCGTGCGAACCTTATGTTCAGCAACTTTGCAAGATGCTGAATGCGATGGGCGCCGATATTTCCGGCGTGGGATCGAATTTGTTGACGATAAACGGCGTGAAAGAACTGCATGCCTGTGAACATACATTATTGCCGGATATGATAGAAATCGGCAGTTTTATCGGCATGGCGGCTATGACGGCCTCCGAAATTACGATAAAGAATGTGATGTATGATCAATTGGGAATTATTCCGAGATGTTTCCGGCACTTGGGAATTACCGTAATACAAGATGGTGACGATATTTATATTCCGAAACAGGAGTTGTATGCTGTCGAAAATTTTATGGATGGTTCGACCATGACCATTGCCGATGCTCCGTGGCCGGGACTTACTCCGGATTTATTGAGTGTATTGCTGGTGGTGGCCACTCAAGCCAAAGGGAGTGTGCTTATTCATCAAAAGATGTTTGAGAGCCGGTTATTTTTTGTGGATAAATTGATTGATATGGGAGCGCGGATTATTTTATGCGATCCTCATCGTGCCACGGTAATCGGAAATGCGAGGGAATATCCTTTGCGGGCGGCCAATCTCGTTTCTCCGGATATTCGTGCGGGCATCGCTTTGCTGATTGCTGCCATGTCAGCGCAAGGAACCAGTACCATTCATAATATCGAAGAAATCGATCGCGGGTATGAACAGATCGACAAACGGTTGAACAGTCTGGGTGCGAGGATTACCCGTTTGTGAATCAGACAATCACGGCAACAGGATAATAAAAAAAGTCCGACAGGTGTTTCTCCCGTCGGGCTTTTTCACTAATCCAAAATTGCAAAATGAAAACAAAGTAAGCCTTTTATCGTTAAACGACTTTTATGATTTGATACCAAATCTGTCCGTTTACAAGAACAGGTTTGTATTGAATGCCTGCTCCGACATAATAAGTTTCACCGTTGATGTAAACGGTTTCACAACCGTTCGGGATAAATTCCACAATGGCGCCTATGGGCGGATAAGCCACTTCGTAGAAGTCATTGACCCGAGTGTAAAATGTTCCTCCGAAGTAAAAATACGGGCGATTGCCGTAATAGACGGTTCTGTATTCTGCGGGTAATACACTGACGCGGACGCCGAACGGTGCGATGGCAATGCTGAATCCTACGCTGTTATTCCAACGGTAAAAATATCCTCCGTTGTAATAGTAATCGATGTTGTTGCAATGGTAAACATTGTAGGAACGATTGTTGTAATAATAATTGCCGCTCGAGTAATAATATCTGTTGTTGCGGTTTCCGTTGCCGGGATTCCGATAACTATTGTTCCCGTAGGTGTAATCGTATCCGTAAGCCGTTTCCCTGTGATTGTTTTGAGATCCTTTGTTGACGCCGGTTCCGGTTCTGTTTCCGGAAAGATAATTGTACGTTTTGGTATCGGAATTATTATGTTCTCTCGGGGTTGAACCGGATGCGTTATTGTTTGAGCTGTAATTTTGATTCGTTTTGCCGGTATAATCGTTGCTGCTGCGTTTGTTGTTATTGGTTTGGTTGTAGGAATTTTGGGAAGATGATTTTTCCGCATTGTTTTTCGAAGATGAAGCATTGCTTCTGCCCGTATTTTGCGTACCGTGATTATCACTGTTCGATGATGACGACCGTGCGCTTTCGGAAGAGGAAGCACGTCCCCTTTCGGAATTGTTGCCGCTTCGCGAACTTTGACGTTGGGCGGCAAGATCGGAAAATGTAAATCCTAAGGTGAATAATAGGATTGCTGTATAAATGATGCTCCTTTTCATGATGTTGCTTATTAATTAGAGTTATTGTATTATTTTCAGGGAATATTTTCAAATGCCGCAAAAACGACATTCTTTACTAAGACTAATTATATTCCCGAATGTTTAATGGATTGAGCATTTTTAAGAAAAATATTTAATATGTTAATTGTTAGTGTGATACTTGATTTCTTGCCATTATATTCCGGATTTCAGGATATTATTTGAATTTTTTTTGTTAATATTGCACGTGGAAATTGACGAATTGTTAAGTTTTATAAATAATTGTATATGAATAAGAAAGTAGAAAAAGCATTAAATGCTCAAATTAATGCCGAAATTTGGTCGGCTTATTTGTATTTGTCCATGTCGACGCATTTTGCATCGGAAGGATTTAACGGTTTCTCCGGTTGGATGAAAAAACAATATGGAGAAGAAATGGAACATGCCTTCAGGTTCATGGATTATATCGTGGATCGCGGAGGAAAGGTTGCTTTGGCGCCGGTTGCGGAAGTTCCCGTAAAATTCGGTTCACCGCTGGAAATTTTTGAACAAACGTTGGAGCATGAAAAAGTCGTTACCGATAATATTCATAAGCTGGTGGATTTGGCGCGCTCCGAAGAAGACAAAGCTACGGAAAGTATGTTGAAATGGTATGTGGACGAGCAGGTGGAAGAAGAAGCTACGGCTTCCGGTATTGTGGATAAACTGAAATTAATCGATAAAAATATATCCGGATTATTTTACATGGATTCTCAACTTGGCGTGAGATAATATGATATTTTTACATAATTTGTATTATTTTAATGAAACTGAAGTCCTATAAATCCGTATGTAATCATACACATAGAAACAGTGTAAAAGCTGTATTAAAGGGATAAAGACGGTTTTAGATTCAAAGTGAATACTACATTATGATAAGAAAAAATAAGGATGATATTATGTTAAATTTAATTTTTTAGTTACCTTTGGCGCAAAATTTTGGTCGATTCTTTGATTTAATATTTTTGTGCCTTTTTTTGATTTTATTAATTTAAATAAAAATGAAAATGAGAAAATTATTTTTGTTTGTTTTAGTGGCTGCACCCTTTTTGTGCATGAATGCGCAAACAAGTGAAACTTCCTCCGGAAAACCTACTTTTTTGAATACCGGAGGAAATTGGTTTCTGACGGTTTCGGGAGGTATCTCTCATTTATTCAGTGAAGGAAGTGGACGTTTGGATCTTTTTGACAACGTTCAACCGACAGTCGGCCTTTCCCTCGGAAAATGGATGACTCCTGTTTGGGGATTGCGTTTGAGCGCTACCGGCGCTAAATTGAAAGGTTATACCAATTGGAATGAAACCGCCGGTAAGGAGAGTCTGTGGTACAAAGGGATCAATTATCCGAGTCCGTACAGCGCGAGTGATACATATATTCCTGCCGGTTATTATCCGAATTATGTGAAAGAAACGTTTTTAGGTAAACAAAAAAATGATAAAGACGGGAACAACGGTTATCTTTATGATGTACCTTATATTAGCGGTGGGTTAGATTTATTGCTTAATTTGAGTAATGCATTCTGCGGTTATAGCCCGAATCGCGTGTTTAATTTCGTTGTATTCGGTGGTATCGGTTATGCTCACACATTTAAAGATGGAGATAAAGGAGATGGACGTACCGCTGTGAACAATATCATGGAAAAAGGTGGTTTTATCGCTGATTTCCGTTTGAGCGACGCTATTAATCTCGGTTTGGAAGCCAATGCGTTAATTTTACCCGAAAATTTCGACCGTCAAGTAGGCGGCAGCAACAATCATGACGTTGTAGCAAATGTGATGTTGGGCATTACCTATAAATTCAAGCCGCGTAATTTCGTAAAAGCTGACTTGAAAGATCAACGGGAAATTGATGCGTTGAATAACGAAATCAACAGATTGCGTGATCAAAACAATGAATTGAGCAAACGTCCGGTTTCTTGTCCGGCATGTCCTGAATGCGCAGCATGTCCGGAACCCACAGTGATCAAAGAAACCAAGAAAGTGTTTGATTATCTGCCGAAACCTGTATTCTTCCGTATCAACAGCTCTGTTATCGATGATGCTCAATGGTCGTCTATCGAAGAAGCCGTTCGTTATTTGAGAACAACTCCGGACGCTAAATTGAAAGTCACCGGTTATGCCGACAAGAAAACAGGAACTCCCGCAGGGAACAAAAAGTTGTCTGAAAAACGTGCTCAAGCCGTTTATAATGCAATGGTCAAAAAATATAACATTGACCCGAGCCGTATCCAAACAGATTTCTTGGGCGATGAAGTTCAACCGTTTGGAGAAAATGACTGGAACCGTGTGGTTGTGTTTGTGAAAGATTGATTTCAAAGTGAATGAGTAAAAAGCAAAAAGCCGATTCGAAAGAGTCGGCTTTTTTCATGTTCAGATTTCCGATCTGTAATTTTTCATGCCGGATGGTAGTAGCTGCCGGCAGCAGGTATTTGGCGTCGCTGAAAGACGCGATAAATTGTATCTTTGTTCGAAATTTACCGAACATTTCGGACGTTTTTTAAGGCAAAGATTATATTCTTCAAAAACAGGCATTGTTGATCAACAAAAGAATAATGCGAACAATTATCAATAAGAGTAAATTGTTTTTTTCCGACTATTTCTTTTAAATCATTTAATTGTTTTCGTGAAAAAATACCGTCTTGTTTTCCGTAAACAGCGTATAAAGGCACATTGTTATTTCTTATCATTATTAATATATTTTTTATATCTATATTATTTAAAGGTTCATTTTTGAAAAATAATCGAGTAGAATTTTTATTTCTTATATTATCCTTATAAAGATCACTTTCCTTATATTCATTCATCAATTTCATATATTCCTCGGTTGGTTTCGGCATATTAAAGAAATGGTTACTATCTGCTATCTCATAACACATTGCTCTGTACTCCGGAGAATTTTTTGAAAGTTTCCTTATTTCAATCACTTTATTCAACATCAGCGTATCTTTTTTATTTTTAAATATCTTTTCTGATGCATCTAAAATATGATCATAAGTTTCTTGCTGAGAAAACAACGCATCAACCAAAACAATACTTTCGACTTTTTCAATATATTTATTCGTATATAATGTCGCTACTATCCCTCCAAAGCTATGGGCGATTAAATTTGCTTTTTTAATTTTATATTTTTCATAGATCATATTTAAGTCATTAGACGCTTCATCAAAAGTAAATGTTGCATTTTCATCCAATGACCTTCCTTCCCCTCGTCTGTCATATACGATTACAAAAAAGCCTTTCTCTGACAAAATATTCGCTGTAGTCGATTCAAATAATGTTGAGTTACCACCGGGCCCGCCATGTATAAAAATAACTATCGGGTCTGAATCGGAACCATACGATTTTAAATATATTGTTTGTCCATCAATAGATAATGGGAATAGAATAAGTATAAAAATTAAATGCTTCATTGAAAATAAGAAGTTTTGAAATGTGTGTAGGATGTTGAATTGTCCGAGTTTTTGTTCATAACCGAAAATTATGTTTGTTCAAAATAAGATTGCGTTCAGTGCTAATGAATATGCGAAATTAATGAACATATTTGGACTTGCAAAATAATTTTAAATGATTATCGGATGTTGTACCCGACTATCCCCGCAGCCGGGGTGTAAAAATGTGTCAATGCTTCAAAAAATATTCGTTCTTTTTTGTCCTGTCAGGGACATTATATTGGTAGAAAAACACCACCCTTCACCCTCCGGCCCGCCGGGGACAACATGTTTTCCTTCCCGCATTACGTCCCTGACGGGACTTTGGTTACCGGAGGGACTCTCCTTTCTACCGATATGTTGTCCCCGGCGGGACGGAAAACAACATTTTTTACACTCCCGCAGGTGAGGATACCGGGTGCAACATCCGATAATCATATAATTTTATTATCATTATCGGCCGATTAAAAATCGAGCCATTTCCCGACGGATTTGAAAAGTAGGTATCTGTTACGTGTAAGGAGTTATCGGAGAGAATCGCCGTTTTCGGGAATTTCGAAAATATATAGTGTCATGTCAACAATAAACCGAAATTAAATTTTATCGTTGACATAATATCGACTTTTATCGAAAACTTAATGAAGCTTTATTTGGTGGTGTCATAAATTAGCTGATATATTATTATAAAACGCCGGTTATCATGGTATTTATTTCTTAAATCAGTCAATTCATGACACTACCGAAAAAAGAACGGCACAGCCTGAGTTCTCCGGTGTTATTGGTTACATCGGTAAGCTTTTCTTTTAATTTTGGAAAACCAAACAATTAGTCGACCAATTTGCATAAAAACAAAAAATAAAGGGCAGGAAGTATTTTTATAACAAAAAAAGAAGACCGGTCAGTCTTCTTTTATATTGATGCTTTCAGTTTTTTTGGCAAATTCCATGATTCCTTTCAAGTGCAGTTCCATTGTTTTATAAGCTGCATCTTCGTCTTGTTGAAGGATGTATTCGTACAGCAATTGGTGTTCTCTCAATGCTATTTGACCGGTATCTTTACATGTTTTGTATTTTTGATAATAGGCCATGATATCCGGAGTAATTGTCAACATCATGGATTTAAGCGCTTGATTTTTGCTTCCTTCCGCAATTTTCCGGTGAAAAGTCAAGTCTTCATCATAAGCGACTGAATTATCGGGACTGTCGCTTATTTTTGCACTGTAAGTGTCCAATGCCTCTTTGATATTTTTCAGATCATTTTCGTCTCTTCTTTGGGCACAAAGTCTTGCCGCATTGGTTTCGAGAATGAAACGGGTTTCCACCAAAGAATAAAAGTCGGTATTGTCTAATTTTAAAACGTCGGCGATTAATCCTTCCAATGCTGATATTTCAAGGCCCGCTACAATACTTCCCGATTGAGGCAGTGTTTTTAAAATTCCGTAAAATTCCAATTTTTTGATTGCATCACGCACATAAGTTCTTCCCAAGCCTAATCTTTCTGCCAGTTTCCGTTCTGCCGGAAGCCTGTCGCCCGGTTTTAATTGTCCGGAACCAATTAATTGCTTGATCTGCTTAATGATCAGATCCACCGGCTTTTCAACTACAACTTCATGTATATTATTTAAAATGTCTTCCATGCACCTTTATATTATATGATTATTAATCGTAAAATTGGTTTTTGGTTTGACAAAAGTAGAGAGTATTATCGAGAAATTCAAAATATACTTGTAATGTTTTAAAAATAATATAAAACGATTATCGGATGTTGCACCTCCCTATTCCCTAAGTGTGGTGTAAGAATGTAATATTCGTTTTTTGAAAAATCCGGTCTGAAAAATGTTGTTTTCCGTCCCGCCGGGGACAACATATCGGTAGAAAGGAGAATTCCGCCGGAGACCAAAGTCCCGTCAGGAACGTAATATGGAGAGGAAAAGATTTTGTCCCTGACGGGACAAAGGGTGAAGGGGTGGTGTTTTTCTACCGATATAATGTCCCTGACAGGACAAAAAAGGACGAATATTTTTTGAAACATGGACACATTTTTTATATCTGCCTGCAGGGAGGGCCGGGCATAACATCCGATAATCATTTAATATAATTAACAATAAGTATGTCGCAAAAAATAATTTATATTTTTAAACTCCGAGTCGCAAAGACGGAAAGGCGTAGAGTTTAAATTCTTTGTGACGTTGTGTCTTGGCAACTTCGCGTTTAA
>JGI24699J35502_11134154_pt1 | contig 38326 bp, 35 predicted proteins | sample TergutMp193P4_FD_35502 | JGI IMG/M metagenome (IMG submission 35502)
TGCTTTATACAAAACGTTCCCTTCTGTACTTTAGTATTTAAAATGTTAAAATTTAATAACTTAACGCTTTATTGTAAAAGTTTAGATGAATTCATTACTTTGATTTAGAAAAATCGCCAATTTTTCATTTTTAGGAACAAAGTGATAGACAACAAACGCTTGCGTCTTATAAATATGTATAGAATTATTTTATACATAAGAGGCGCAGGTTCTGTTGTTTTATTTGTTCCGAAGGTGTTTGGCGATACCTCTAAATCAGATAAAGGCATTAAAACAGTTTCCTGCGCTTTTGTATTTTAAAATAATTTAGTAACAGTCTTTTGAAGGGAAAAACGGGAATACATAAAAAATAATGGAAAATATTATGAAAATGAAGACATTAAGATTTACTCTAACATTTTGTGCAACAATAATATTGCTTGGTTGTTCAAGCACGGTTAAAACAACCCGAACTAATTACAATTATTCTCCTATACCTTCAAGCGAACCAATAATTGTATATGGCTTAAAGGATTCAATGCCTACAAATTCTCAACAAATAGGTACTGTAAGGATTGGTGACTCTGGTTTTTCTACTAATTGTGGCTGGGAACAAACATTAGAAAAAGCAAAAAAGGCTTGTAGGAAAATGGGAGGGAACGGGATACAATTAATAGCAGTTGCAGAGCCTAACTTTTGGTTAAGTACATGTTATCGAATATATGTCTATGTATGGAGAATCCCTGAAAAAGAATATATTGAAAAATCAACTGAAAAACAGTATATAGAAAAGCAAAACTAAAAGAAGAATGAAGCAATATGTTGTGTTGATAAAATTGTGGGTAAATTTGGCGGACAGTGAGACCAAAAAATACCCACAACCTACAAATTTTTAATTATAATTTAGAAGTTGCGCCCGACACAAATTAGGGATTTTAAAATGAATAAAGTATTGAGAAAATTTTGGTTACTTTTAGCCTTTGGACTTACAACTACAGTATTTTTTTCTTGTGAAAAGAATGACGAAAATGGTAATGGAAATAATCCATTTGTTGGGACTTGGGAATATGATGGTGGTAGTGAAATCGGAATTATTACAGGCAATGCAGATATGACTTTTCATGGTCATTCAATAGATAGAGTATTCTTTTATGATGGAACATACAGTTATTCAGAAAAAGATAAAACTTTGAAAGCGGTGTTTACAGATGGAACACCAAGCATCACGTTCAATTATGTTTTTGTGAGCGATGATTCTGTTGTGCTAACATACAAAGAAAATAACCTCACAATATTATTTACAAGACAAAAAAATTCTTAAAGAATATGATTTTAATAAATTGCTAATTATCAATTTGATAATTTAATTATTTAGGTGAAATATTAAATTGGAGGTGCTGATAAAATATTTTTTCATCGTAATGATTATCTTTGCCAGTAAGCGCATAACGCTTTTTACTGTAATGATTTTTTACTACTTTTGCAGCAAAAAAGAGTGAAGTCTTATGGAACAAATGATTCTTCGTACAGAAGACTTGGTGAAAAGATATAGAAATCGCACAGTTGTGAATCACGTTTCGATTCAAGTAAAACAGGGAGAGATTGTTGGTTTGCTGGGTCCTAACGGCGCTGGAAAAACAACCACTTTTTATATGACGGTAGGTTTAGTAACTCCGAATCAGGGGAAGATTTTTTTAGCTGATATTGATATTACACAGTTCCCTGTTTATAAACGGGCGCGAAACGGAATTGGCTACTTGCCGCAGGAGGCTTCAGTTTTTCGTAAGCTATCTGTTGAAGATAATATTCGCGCTGTTTTGGAGATGACCAAACAAACGGAGGCGTATCAAAAAGAAAAATTAGAAAGCTTGATTGCTGAGTTCGGACTTCAAAAAGTCCGGAAAAACCTGGGTGACCAATTATCCGGAGGAGAACGTCGACGGGTGGAAATCGCCCGGTGTCTGGCGATTGATCCGAAATTCATTATGCTCGACGAACCTTTTGCCGGTATCGACCCGATTGCCGTTCAAGATATCCAACAAATTGTAGGGAAGTTGAAACTCAAAAATATCGGCATTCTGATTACTGACCATAATGTACATGAAACCTTGAGTATAACAGACCGTGCTTATCTTTTGTTTGAAGGAAAAGTGTTGTTTCAAGGCAGTGCCGAAGAGTTGGCCGAAAATCCCATTGTAAGGGAGAAATATTTAGGTCGCGATTTCGAATTGAGGCGAAAAGCTATTTGAGGTTACTTCCTCTGCAAAATACACTTAAAGGCAATTTCCGTCCGGCTTGGTCGGGTAAATATAATTCACCGGAATTGATTTCTGTGAGATTCGGAAAATAATCGTTCATTAAATTTTCGGCAACCAATGACGAAAATCCCATGGAATATAAGTTAAGTACACAGAAAAAACCGGTTTTATCAACAATTTTGCTACATGCATCCATCAGTGCAGCAATATGGTCTTCCAAAATCCATTTTTCTCCTTCAGGACCGCGACCATAAGCTGGAGGATCCAATATAATTCCCTGATAGCGCTTTTCTCGTTTGACTTCCCGCTTGACGAATTTCAACGCATCTTCGCATACCCAACGAATGTTGTCTAATCCGGAAGCCTCCATATTTTCTCGCGACCAATGCAACACTTGTTTGACCGAATCAACATGAACGACATCGGCACCGGCGGCTTTGGCGGCTAAAGAAGCGCCTCCAGTATATGCAAACAGATTAAGCACAGAAGGTGGAGGGGGGAATTGTCGAACTGCATCGAAAATGTAATTCCAATTTCCGGCTTGTTCTGGGAAAATACCTACATGTTTGAAAGCAGTCAAACCTAAGCGAAACCTAAGTTTCATTGCTCGGTATGAATAGGTAATAAACCACTGTTGCGGCATGGAAGAACGGAGTATCCACTCGCCTTTTTCGTTTCCTTCCAGACCAGATTTTCCTTTTTCTTTTCGGAACCAGGCATCTGTTTTCTTTTCCCAATCGTTCTCCGGCAAAGCTTTTCGCCACACTGCCTGTGGTTCAGGACGGCGCAACAAGTAACGTCCGAATCGTTCAAGTTTTTCATAATCTCCGGAATCAATCAGTTGATAATCCGGCCACTTATCAGGAGAAAGCAGTTCCATCGTCTATTTTTTTCTAATAAATCGTATTCCATACAAAACAATATGAAACAGAGCTATAAATAACAGAAAATATGAAAAGAGAGCCATATTTTCCCATCCCTTTTGCCATTGATGAACAACGGTGAGCGTGAGAAGGAAAGAAGCAATACCCAAGCCGATAACTGACAATAGCCTTACCCCTTTTTTAGCTCCTAATTTACTTTTGCGGGAGCCGTAAAAAGCGTAAATATCATGTCCGAAAAGCATCCATAGTATCAAGCGAATCCATGTATCAAAGGGTAAAGACACCATCATAAAGAGACAAAAACAAATTCCTATAATTGGAATTACTGGTACTCCTGGCGTTTTGAAAGCTCTGGGAGCGTCCGGTTGTTTTTTACGCATAACTATGATACCAATGGAAACAATGATAAATGCCAAAAGCGTACCGATACTGGTTAATTCACCGGCAATATGCGCTGGAACAAACATAGCAAAAACACTGACTAATAATAGAAACAGCAAGTTGCTTTTATAGGTGCTTCGGAATTTGGGGTGAATATCCGAAAAAATTTTCGGTAATAATCCGTCGTGGCTCATCGAATAAAAAATTCGGCTCTGTCCGAGCAACATAACTAAAATAACGGAGGAATAGCCTGCAAGAATAGCCAGAATAATAGCTTTGTTCAGCCAAGGGAATGCAGGTTGAATGCTTCCATCCGGCAAAACTTCGCCCATCTGGTCGATTGCGATTGCAACGGGAGCAATCCCGTCCCTTCCTTGGAAAGCAGTATAGTTTGCTACGCCGGTTAATACATAGGCAAAAAGGATATACAAAATCGTACAGATAATGAGTGAGCCTAATATACCTATCGGCATGTTCTTTTTCGGATTCTTGGTTTCTTGGGCGGCGGTGCTTACCGCATCAAATCCAAGAAATGCAAAAAATACAATTGCCGCTGCGCGAAGGATTCCGCTAAACCCAAATTTTCCCCATTCACCTGTATTTTCAGGAATATAAGGAACATAATTTTCGGGACGAATATATTTCCAACCCAACACAATAAAAATGATAACAACAGCTACTTTCAAAATAACAATGAATGAATTGATTATCGATGAACTTTCTGTTCCGCGAATTAGCAATAAACTCATCAAGACAACAATGAAAGCCGCCGGGAGATTTATCCAGCCTCCATCCCATGGACAAGCTGTCAGCTCTGTTGGCAAATAAATATTGAAACCTTCGAACAATTTAACGAAATATCGGCTCCAACTAATGCTAACAGTTGCAGAAGCGACAGCAAATTCCAACACTAAATCCCAACCTATTACCCAAGCAATAAACTCACCCAAAGTGGCATACGAATATGTGTAGGCGCTTCCAGCAACAGGAATCATCGATGCAAATTCGGCGTAACACAAAGCGGCAAAACCGCAACCGGCGGCAGCAATTAAAAAGGAAAGAGTAATCGCCGGTCCTGCATTATTTCCGGCAGCAAGTCCGGTGATAGAAAATAATCCTGCGCCGATAATTGCTCCTAATCCCAATGCAATTAACTGATAGGATCCTAAAGATTTCTTTAAAGTCTGTTCACCTTCTTCTTTTGACTCGGAAATAAGCGTATCTAAAGGTTTTTTCTGGAAAATATTCATTTGTTATAAAATAATATAGTATGGTTTGCAAAGATAATCAATTATCCAAAAAAGACATAATTTCTCATGTAAAAAACTTTTTTCATTGGATGAATTTGGAAAAATGAGTTTTTTTATATATGTTTGCATTCATAATGTCACGATTAAAACTATATAAAGCTTCGGCAGGTTCGGGTAAAACTTATATCTTAGCACTCGAATACATTAAAGAATTGTTATTGGGTGGAACTGATACTTACCGTCATATTTTGGCTGTTACATTTACTAAAGATGCTACCGGCGAAATGAAAGAGCGGATTTTGTCGGATCTGTACGGGCTGGCTTTTGGAACTGCCGATTCAAAGCGTTTTCTCGATTCTGTCAGAATTGCTTTGAAAGACGCGGGACGACCTATGGACGATGATTTGATTCGTAAGAAAGCTGGCGAAATGTTGAATACCATTATTCACGATTATAGCCGATTGTATATTACGACTATTGACAGTTTTTTCCAAAAAGTTCTCCGCAACTTGGCACGAGAATTGGGAAGAAGTTCAAAGTTCAATATTGAGATGAATTCCGCCAAAGTGCGTATGGAAGCTGTGACCCGAATGATTGAAAATGCACACCGAGACCCGCAGCTTCTTCAGTGGCTAACCACTTATGTTGAAAATAAATTGGAGCAAGATGGAAATTGGCGTTTCAAAGACGATGTATATCGTTTCAGTGCGTGTATTTACGATGAATTTTTTCAAGAACATGAAACGGTTTTACGTGAGCAGTTAAATAATAATCCGTCTATTTTCAGTGATATAAAAAATTGTCATTATTCACTTTTACAGGGATACAAAGCATATTTCAAGAAAACGTACCGGCAAGTGATTGATTTATTAAATGAAAATCAATTGGATGCAAGTGATTTTTTTCAAAAAGGACAGGTATTTGAATTTTGGAAAAATCTGGCGGAAAATCAACAAGTAGAGGTTACGAAAACAATCGAAAAACTGCTATCGGGACCGGAAAATTGGTCAACCAAAACCCATAAAAGACGAAACGATATTATCGCTCTTGCTGAAAACTGTTTGCTGGATTTACTGTCGGAAACGGTTGACATAATCTGGAAGCGGGATACTTCTTATCTGATTCTGCAAAACATTCACCAATTGGGGCTTATCTGGTATATTACCGAAGAAATCAGCAATATAAATGGCGAGAATAACAATTTCATGTTATCTGATACTGCATTGTTTCTTCACCGGATGATTGATGCTTCAGATTCGCCGTTTATCTATGAAAAAATCGGTAGTGAAATTCGACATGTTATGATTGACGAATTTCAAGATACCTCTCGTTTGCAATGGAGTAATTTCAAGGTTTTGTTATCCGATATTCTTGCCAACAATCGTTTCAGTATGATTGTTGGCGATGTCAAACAATCCATTTACCGTTGGCGAAACGGCGATTGGCGAATATTGAATCAAGCAGACAAAGAATTGGCAGTCACAGAACAATCGTTGGCTTACAATTACCGGAGCGAAAAACGTGTAGTTGCATTTAACAATGATTTTTTTACGGAAGCCGGCAAATTATTGGATGATAAATATAAGTCAGAATTATTTGATTCGACTGAATCGCCGTTTTCTTTGGCTTATAGTAAGGAATATGTTACTCAGAAAACGCCGGAAAAAGTGGATGCCGGATATGTGAGCGTTGATTTTTTGCAGGATGGGGAAACAGAAAAATATAAGGAAGCGGTTTTATCAACTTTGCTTGGAAAGATACAGCTTTTGCAAAGTGCAGGGATTAGTGCCATAGATATTTGTATTTTAACGCGCAATAACAATCAAATTAGGGGGATTGCCGATTATTTTTCATCTCAAAAAGAAGACTATCCCGAATTAGCCGCCGGAAATTATTTAAACATTGTTTCCAACGAAGCGTTTCAATTAAATTCTTCCTTAGCGGTAAAAATCATTATTGAAGCGCTGAAAACCAGCGCTTATCCCGATAACCCAGTGAACAAAGCCAATTTGGAATATCTTTTGCGACTTGTTCCCAAGCGTTCTCCGGAGGAGAAAATAGAATGCGAGTCCGCGACTATGCCTCTCCTCGAACTCGTTTCTCATTTGTACTGCTTTTATGGTTTGGAAAGAATAGAAGGACAATCGGCTTATCTTTTTTTCTTTTTCGATGCGGTTACGGATTATCTGAAAGATCATTCTGCGGATATTCACTCGTTTTTAACATTTTGGGACGATGAGCTGTCGCAAAAAACTATTCCCGCAGGAGAAGGAATCGAAGGCATTCGCGCTATGACGATTCATAAATCGAAAGGATTACAATTTCATACGGTACTAATTCCATATTGCACTTGGGAATTGAATCCGAAAAAAAATACCATTGTGTGGTGTAGTCGCAAAGAAGGTTTTTATAATTTGGAATTGCTTCCTGTCAGTTATTCGGAAAAAATGAAAAATACCGTTTTTTCGGAAGAATATCGCTATGAGACTTCACTTTCATGGTTGGATAACCTGAATTTGTTGTATGTTGCGTTCACGCGTGCCGAACAAAACCTGATTATTTTCGGAAAAAACAAAAAACAATTGGCGTCGCTGGAAAACATCAAAAATGTATCAGATTTATTGCAATTGATAGTTCCCAATTTGAACGGCGATTGGGAAAGCGATACCGGACATTATGAAACAGGGGTTTTGACGAATATCCGTAAAGCAAAAGAGGAAACCGAAAATCCTCTGAAACAAACTCCACCGCCGTTGTACGTTGATTTTGTATCCAGCGAATTTCCGGAGGGGAAATCCGTTTTTAAACAATCGAATCAATCGCGTGAATTTATTCGTTCCGACTCGCCTTCAAAGGAGAAATACATAACGCACGGAAACATCATGCATGCCCTTTTTGCCGCTATCCGAACCCCGGGCGATATTGATAAAGCCGTTGAACGCCTCGTTTCTGAAGGTTTGATTCTTCCGGAAGAAAAAGACGCTTACAAAAATAAAATCCATTCTTATATCCGGAATCCGCAAGTGAAAGATTGGTTTTCCGGAAAATACACCGTTTATCCGGAATTTTCCATCATAGTGAAAGAGAAGGATACGATAACGACCAAGCGTCCCGACCGCGTACTATTATCAGATGACGCTACTATCATTATTGATTATAAATTCGGAGAACCGCATCGTTCTCATGAAACGCAAATGCAGGAATATCTGAAGCTTTTGCAAACCATGAATTATCCGAATGTGGAAGGATTTATCTGGTATGTGGAAAAAGGAGTTGTTCGATTATTGCCGGAATAAATTAACGGAGCAAAATAATGAATTTTTTGATTAAAAAACGTATATTTGCAAAAATATTATTTTATAATAAAATGTAATTTTAAACAAATAAAAAAAATGAGAAAAATAATCCTGTTAACTCTCTGTATTGCAGCTTTGTTTGGCTGTACTCAGAAGCGCCCTTCGGTTATCGAGCGGCCAGTATTCGAAGTTTGGAATTCATCAGTTCTTGAAATCGACAAAATTGAAATGTCCGATTCTGCCACTGTTTTCCATATAGACGCCTATTACGATCCTAATAGTTGGATTAGGATTGATGGCGAGACTTATATTCGGGAAAGCGGAAGCAATGAGAAATTATTAGTTGCCCGTGCTGAAGGAATAAACCTCGACGAAGAAATTTTTATACCTGAGTCGGGTACTATTTCATTTAAATTGTTTTTTCCGCCATTGAAACCGGAAATCACAAAAATAGACTTTATCGAAAGTGATTGTCCAGACTGTTTCAAAATTTTTGGAATATACCTGTTACCTGATGCGAAAATAAAGTTTGACCCTATACCGAAAGATGTAACAACCGAACCTTTACCTGCTCCAGGATACAGCACAGAGTCGGTATGGGTGAGCGGACGCTTGTTCGGGTATGAAAATGAGATGGGACTCGATAATGTTATAATACAAACAACTAATATAATTAGTGGTGAAATAGATGAAAATGAACTTCTGATTGCCGACGACGGTTCGTTCAGTGGTGAAATAATACCCGGAATGACAGGCATTAGTGGTTCTTCGATAGGAAACTTGTTTCTGATTCCTGGCAATGAATTGAAGATTTATACTGACCTGAAAAAACGCAGCCGTTATCAGTCGCGCTACCGTACAGATAAGGAGCCGGACGATTCTATCTATACTTATGTTTCGGGATGTTTTACGGGTCCTGAGCTAGATGCTATCAGTCAAGCGGCAGATGGAATGTTTGATTACCATAAGTTGATGCAGGAAACGGTGAACATGAAACCGGAAGAATTTAAACAATACATCCTGACTATCATGAACAAGCGAATAGATGAACTAAAACAAAAAAATTATTCGGCCAACACACAAATGATGGCGGAAAATAAAATCAAAATATCAGCTTATACATTCCTGATGGGATATGAAAGTTTTATTAACACAGCTTATATGCTGGTAAACAATATCAAACGCGAGGACATGCACAAAGTCGCTTTCAAACCGGAAAAGCTCGATATCGGATACTATTCGTTTTTGAAAGGAGAATTGACCGACGAGATGTCGTATCTGTCGGAGTATCCTTCCTTGATTGAAATGCTTAGCCAAATCGATCTTTTCAATCTTCCCAATGGAGATAACAAGCCAGCAAAAGAGCGTTTTGCCTATTTCAAGGAAAAAATTACTCCTGTTTTGGGTACCGATAAGGGTATTTTATTTGATTTGGTACAAGCCCAATACTATGGAGATCAACTAAGCGATATGAAATTCTATACAGACGCCCAAAAGCAAGAAATACGTGAAACTTTCAGCGACAATCCAATTTATGCCGAAGTATTGATTGCCGAAAACGATAGAATAGAAACTGCCATTGCCTCTATTGAAGACAACACCGAGAGTATTTTGAATGAAGTTCCCCAAATAGTACCGCAGGAAAAAATGTTCGATGCAATCCTCGCCAAATACAAGGGTAAAGTGGTGTTGGTTGATTTCTGGGCAACATGGTGTGGTCCATGTATGGCTGCCATGAAGGCAATGCAACCGCTGAAAGACGAAATGAAAGGGAAAGATGTTGTATTCTTGTACCTCACCGGCGAAACGTCGCCCATTGGTAACTTTCTGCAGACATATCCTACTATATCGGGTGAACATTATCGAGTGAGCGATGCGCAATGGAGCTATTGGTACGAAACATACGACATTCAAGGCATACCTACTTATATGGTTTATGACCGGCAAGGTAAACAATTAGCCAGATATGTTGGATTCCCTGGCGTAGATGAAATAAAAAAAGCAATCGAAAAGGGATTATAAACCTTGTAAGATTGATATTATTACAAAAAATAGCGCTCAAATGAAATTACGATGGCGGGTATTGATAAATGTTAGTCAATATCCGCCATATATATAAATACACAAAAAAGGTTGCTTATCAATAAAACTAAGCAACCTTCCCTTACATTAAAAAATCACCAATTATGAATTTATTCTACATTTAGATTAACCCTTTTGAAAGCCGTAACCGTCAAATTTTTATCTTGCCGTTTCAAATAATCGTCAATAGTTATTTTTGGGTCTTTCACAAAGTCTTGCATTAATAAAGTATAATCTTTGTAATATTTAATCAAAGCGCCTTCGGCAATCTTGTCTAAAATTGCTTCCGGTTTTCCTTGTTCGATAGCTTTTTCGCGGGCTATTTTCTTTTCACGCTCCACAATTTCGGCAGGAACAGTTTCTTTGTCTATACTGATAGGATTCATAGCCGCTACCTGCATAGCTATATCTTTTGCTACTTGATTGTTGACGTTTGGTTGATTTAATCCAACAATCGTTGCTAATTTATTACCCGGATGAATGTATGCAATCGTTGTAGGAGCCGTGAGGTATTCATAAGCGCCTAATTCCATTTTTTCGCCTGTAATGCCGATGCGGTCGGTGATCCATTCTGAAACAGGACGTCCTTCGATTAATGTTGCCAACAAAGCCTCGGCATTTGCCGGTTTGTTTGCCAAAGCCGCATTCAGAATGCTTTTCGTCAACGCAATGAAATCTGGACCTTTAGCTACAAAGTCGGTTTCACATTTCACTGCGACAATTGCAGCAAATTCACCATCGATTGCTGCTAATACACAACCTTCTGAAGCTTCACGATCTTCGCGTTTTGCCGCGACTGCCTGTCCTTTTTTACGAATAATTTCGATAGCTTTATCAAAATCACCTTCGGCTTCATTCAGTGCATTTTTGCAATCCATCATTCCTGCACCTGTCATTTTACGCAAATGCGTAATATCTGCCATTGTTACTGCCATATTATCTTGTATTTTTTAATTCTTAATTTTATAATTCATAATTGAATTAATCCTCTTCTTTAGCAAATTTACTTGCAATATTTGCATTAAGCGCTACTTCATCATCTTTGGCTATCATTGGTTTCTTCAGCGTTTTAGCTTTTCTTTCCCGCCGTGTTGGCTGTTGCTCTTCGCTTTCGGAAGCCGTATCCAATTTTTCGACTTTGCGTTCTTCCAAACCTTCGGCGATTGCACTGCAAAGTGCGCTCATTACTACTTCAATTGATTTTGTTGCATCGTCATTGGCAGGGATAACAAAATCAATTGGAGTTGGATCGGAGTTAGTATCTACCATAGCAAATACCGGAATCCCCAAACGGTTAGCTTCCGCAACTGCAATATGTTCTTTCATTACATCGACAACAAAAAGAGCCGAAGGTAAACGATTCAAATCGGCAATAGAACCCAAGTTCTTTTCCAATTTAGCGCGTTGACGTGTGATTTGCAGTTTTTCCCGTTTTGAAAGTTGGTCGAAAGTTCCATCTTTAGCCATTTTATCGATGGTTGTCATCTTTTTTACCGCTTTACGTATGGTTGGGAAATTAGTTAACATTCCTCCTGGCCAACGTTCGGTTACATAAGGCATACCAATGGAAATAGCTTTTTCGGCGACTATTTGTTTTGCTTGTTTCTTTGTAGCAACAAACAATACTCTGCGTCCCGATTTAACAATTTGTTTCAGCGCTGCGGCTGCTTCATCAATTTTTACGACTGTTTTGTATAAGTCAATAATATGGATACCGTTCCGTTCCATAAAAATGTAGGGAGCCATCGCTGGATTCCACTTTCTTTTCAAGTGTCCGAAGTGCGAGCCGGCTTCCAATAGTTGTTCAAATGTTACTCTTGACATTGTTTATTTTATTTGTTTACATTCTTTTATTTAATCAACCACCAGGTAGTTATTCGACAATCGACTTGCGGAATAAGTCCTAACCGGTTTAGATACTAAACATTCACTTTTTTATTCTATTATTGTTGCGGACTTGATCCGCAATCTATTAATAATAAAGCATCAACGTTTCGAAAATTGAAAACGTTTTCTTGCTTTAGGTCTTCCCGGTTTTTTTCTTTCCACTTCACGCGGGTCGCGGGTCATGAAACCTTCCGCACGCAAAGCTGGTTTATCTTCCGGTTTAATTTTTATCAATGCGCGGGCAATACCTAAACGGGCTGCTTCGGATTGTCCTTTATAGCCTCCACCCTGCAAGTTGATTGTGATGTCATATAGTTCACCAACGCCTAATTTATTAAGCGGTTGTTTTACAACATACTGCAACAATGAAGAAGGAAAATAGTTCTCGAGTTCGCGTTTGTTGATTACTATTTTACCTGATCCTTCTTTTACATATACGCGTGCTATGGCTGCTTTACGTCTTCCTAATGCATTTACTACTTCCATTGTAATTATTTAAGTAAATTAATATCAATTAATCGAGGTTGTTGTGCTTCGTGTTTGTGTTCGCTTCCATCATATACATAAAGATTAGAAAGGAGATGATCACCTAAACGATTTTTAGGCAACATTCCTTTTACGACTTTGCGAAACAAACGGTCACTACTTTTTTTGAACAATTTTTCAGGGGTGGTTTCCCTTTGTCCTCCGGGATAGCCGGTATAAGAGAGATAAACACGATCTGTCCATTTGTTGCCGGTTAAAATCACTTTATCGGCATTGATAATAATCACATTATCACCACAATCGACATGAGGAGTAAAATCAGGTTTGTATTTGCCCCGAAGAAGCTTTGCCACTTTTGCTGCAATACGTCCCAACGATTGTCCGTTTGCATCAACGATAACCCATTCCTTGTTAACAGTTGCTCTGTTTGCAGAAATAGTTTTATAACTTAACGTATCCACTGCTTTTAATTTTTTTATTAGTTAATAATAATTATTAGCTTGATTTATCTCCTTTTCGACTTGGAACTCAATTGGAATAAAAAGGCTACAATCAAACACTTATATATTTGGATAATAATCGGCTTGCAAAGGTACTAACTTTTCCCGAATACACAAAATAAAATCAGATATTTCTTTTTCACGCGACAATTGGCGATGATTGAATACAATCAAATTTACTATTTACACAACCTCTCCCAGATATCATCTTCTGCTAAGGCTTTCATAGAAGGGAATAAAGCGTTGGCGCCAGATTTCAATAAGACTTCATCAGGTAAGGGACCCGTGTTTACGGCGATCGTATAGATTCCGGCAGCAACTGCCGATTCGATTCCTAAAGGTGCATTTTCGATTGCTATTGCTTCTTCCGGTTTTAAATTTGCTTTTTTCAATCCTATGAGATAGGGCTCAGGATGCGGTTTTCCAAATTGAACATCGTAAGCGGTAACCATTAAATCTTTTTCAAAAAAACCGGGAAAATGAGCGTCAAGATTGTTAAATAAAGTAGGTTGACCAGAGCCTGTAACTATAATTCGCTTGAGTCCAAGTTGCTTGACTTTTGCCAAAACAGCTTCGACATCCGGAATTAGTTTTACAACCGAGTTCAATTCAACAAACCGTTGAGCTTTTTGAGCATAGATGGTTTCTTTTTCTTCTTGTGTTGCATTTCTCCCCCAATTCTGGTTAATGATTATGTCAATGGTAGAATAACCAGTGCGGCCTTCCATCATATATAAATCTTCCGCTTTGGCTTTGAGTCCCCACATTGATAAAATTTCACACCACGCTCGTACATGGTTTGGCATGGAGTCGTACAAAACTCCGTCCATATCAAATAATGCTGCTTTAATCATTTCGGTTTTTTCAAAAGAGCAAACATATTTTTTTTATATGCTTCAACTCCTGGCTGGTCGAACGGATTAACCCCCAGCAAATATCCGCTGATGCCACAAGCTCTTTCAAAGAAATAAAGCAATTGTCCGATATAATATTCATTAAGTTCTGGAATTTCAATCCGGATATTCGGAACTCCTCCGTCGACATGCGCTTGTTGTGTTCCTAACTCAGCCATTTTATTAATGTAATCCACACGTTTTCCGGCTAAATAGTTCAGTCCGTCCAAATCAGCATCGTCTTTCGGAACTTCAACTGTATAACGAGGTTGAGCAATTGAAAGAACAGTCTCAAAGATAATGCGCTCTCCTTCTTGAATCCATTGTCCCATCGAATGTAAATCGGTCGTGAAATCTACGGCAGCGGGGAAAATTCCCTTGTTTTCTTTTCCTTCGCTTTCTCCGTATAACTGTTTCCACCATTCGGCTACATAATGAAGTTTAGGATTGAAATTAGCTAATATTTCTATTTTTTTACCTTGTTTATATAGTTCATTTCGTACTACGGCGTAAATGGCTGCCTGATTTTCTGCAAATGGAGTGTTTTTGCCGGTAACTTTTTCCATATCCGCAGCTCCAGAAACCAATCCGCGGATATCAATACCCGCAACGGCGATAGGCAATAGACCGACAGGAGTTAACACCGAAAAACGTCCGCCCACATCGTCAGGAATAACAAATGTTTTATATCCTTCCTGAGTTGCTAATTTTCGCAAAGCACCGCGTTCCTTATCGGTTATGGCAACGATACGTTTCCGGGCTTCGGCAACTCCGGCTGTATTCTCTAATTGTTTTTTCAGCAGACGGAAAGCCAGCGCTGGCTCGGTGGTAGTTCCCGATTTGGATATATTAATTATTCCAAATGATTTTCCTTTTAAAAATTTGGATAATTCATATAAGTAATCTTCTCCTATTTGATGACCGGCATAAACAATCAACGGTTTTTTATTACTCAAGCCGTCGAAAGAATCGGACATTGCATCAATCACTGCTTTAGCGCCCAAATAACTTCCCCCGATTCCTATTATTACCACAACTTCGCATTGAGAGCGTAAATCGTTAGCTGTTTTCTGAATTTCGTCCAGCATAGTTTCCGTGATGGAAGACGGCAAATGCAACCACCCTAAGAAATCGTTCCCTTTGCCCGTTCCGTCTTCTAAGGCGATATTAGCGGATTCTGCTCTTTTTGCTTGCTCAAAAATTTGTTTTTCCGGAATAAAACCTAAAACTTTGTTGATGTCTAATATTATTGGTTTCATATTTAGTTTATTTAAACGATTCTGTCAGTTTCCGGATTGCCGGAACTGCCGATTTTTTTTCATACAAGATGGAATAAACCGTATCTAAAATAGGCATTTCCACATTATATTCATTATTAATTTCTTTTATACATTTTGTTCCGAAGTATCCTTCGGCAATCATTTCCATTTCCAATTGAGCTGTTTTAACCGAATATCCTTTTCCTATCATAGTTCCGAAAATCCTGTTTCGGCTAAATCGTGAATAAGCCGTAACCAACAGATCGCCTAAGTAGGTAGAGTCGCAAATATTGCGGTTTTTTTGAGGACTAACAGTGTTGATAAACCGCTCCATTTCAATGACTGCATTGGAAAGAAAAATCGCCTGAAAATTATCGCCATATTTTAATCCGTGACAAATTCCGGAAACAATTGCATATACATTTTTCAACACTGAAGCATATTCAACGCCCGTAACGTCGTAGGAAGTTGAGGTTTTAATGAAATAAGTGCTAAATATATCGGCAATCAAAGCAGAGCGTTCAGGAGTCGTGCAGGCAATATTCAAATATGAAAGCCGTTCCATTGCAACCTCTTCGGCATGACAAGGTCCCGCTAATACTGCTATATTATCTTTCGGGACATTGTAAAAAGTTGAAAAATAATCGGAAACCAACATATTTTCATCCGGCACAATCCCTTTAATAGCAGATAAAATAATTTTATCGTTTAATGGCTCTTTCAATTTCTGCAAGTGTTGTTTGAGAAAGGGAGAAGGAATGGCGACTATCAATATATCGCTGTTTTGGACATGTTCATTTATGTCATTATAAAATGAGATATGCTCCGTATTGAAATAAACTCCAGTAAGATAATACGGATTATGCCCTAAAACCTTAAATTCTTCTATTTGTTCGGGGCGGCGCATATACCAATTAAAATTGGTTTGCGTCATTCCTATTAATTTAGCGATAGCGGTAGCCCAACTTCCGCCACCCATAATTCCTATTCTATAAGGGACTTGCATAATTAATCTATTTGAGTTGATTCTTCTTTTTGATGCGTTTTTTCTGGACGCATCTGTGGAAATAATAAGACTTCCTGGATGGACGTTTGTCCCGTCAGCAACATAACTAACCTATCCATTCCTATACCCATGCCTGAGGTAGGAGGCATTCCGTATTCCAATGCACGGAGAAAATCCTGATCAATAAACATAGCCTCATCGTCGCCTTTCTCGGAAAGTTTCAATTGCTCTTCGAATCTTTCCCGCTGGTCGATAGGGTCGTTCAATTCAGAATAAGCGTTTGCTAATTCTTTTCCATTAATCATTAATTCAAAACGTTCGGTTAAGTCAGGATTGTTGCGGTGTTGTTTACATAGAGGGGACATTTCTTTAGGATAATCGATAATAAATGTAGGTTGAATATAATGGGACTCGCATTTTTCTCCGAATATTTCGTCAATCAATTTTCCTTTTCCCATACTTTTATCTTGCTCAATACCCAATTTTCTGCATACATCGCGAAGCGCTTCTTCGTCCATACCTGTAATATCGACGCCTGTATTTTCTTTTATTGCATCGATCATTGTAACCCTTCGGTAAGGAGCTTTCAAATTAATAATATTATCTTCAATCTTTATATTGGTAGTTTCTAAAACGTCGAGACAGATTTTTTCGAGCATCTGCTCGGTAAAATTCATCATCCAATTGTAATCTTTGTAAGCCACATAGATTTCCAAACAAGTAAATTCGGGATTATGCGAACGGTCCATTCCTTCATTACGGAAATTGCGCGAAAACTCATAAACTCCGTCAAATCCTCCTACAATTAATCGTTTAAGATACAATTCATTTGCAATCCGTAAGTATAATGGAATATCCAACGCGTTGTGATGAGTTATAAACGGACGGGCGGAAGCTCCTCCGGGAATACTTTGCAAAACAGGCGTATCTACTTCGATATAGCCATATTCATTAAAATAGGAACGCATCGAATTGAATATTTGCGTCCGCTTTATGAAAATATCTTTTATTCCCTCATTAACCACGAGATCTACATAACGCCGGCGGTAACGCATTTCCGGATCTTCGAACGCATCATAAGCTACTCCGTCTTTGTATTTGACTATCGGGAGAGGACGCAAAGATTTGGCTAATACTGTCATTTCCTCTGCATGAACGGATACGGTTCCCATCTGCGTGCGGAAAACAAATCCTTTTATGCCAATGAAATCACCGATATCCAATGCCTTTTTAAATACAATATTGTATAAATCCTTGTTTTCTCCCGGGCAAAGATCGTCGCGCGTAATATATATTTGAATCCTTCCGGCAGAATCTTGTAATTCAATAAAAGAGGCCTTACCCATAATTCGACGACTCATAATTCGACCTGCTACCTGAACAGTTCGCCGCGGTTCGTCATCTTTGAAGTTTTCTTTTATTTCTGAAGAATAAGCAGTTACTTTATATTCAGCCGCAGGATAAGGTTCGATACCCATAGTTCGCAACTCTTCTAAACTTTGGCGACGAAATATTTCTTGTTCACTTAATTCATGCATGCTCATCAGCTTTATTTTTGGCAATAGACTACAAAGATACTAAAAATTCATTTCCATGGCTAAATATGTGTCACAAATTTTCAGTATTTGTTTCTTTTATTTCTTCAAAAGTTAAAGCATCACTTGCAATAACATCTTCATAAATGCCGGTAGGGAGGAAAAAACGAACATCTTTTCCACGCCTGATTGCCTTGCGAATGAAAGTAGAAGAAATATCCATTTTTGGAGCACCCTTTATCATGTGTACATTGGGGTGGTTGAAGATTATTTTCCCTGTACCCAAGCGAGGATATATCCATGTTTTGAAGTTTTTCAATATTACCTGATAATCTTTCCAGCGATGAATCGTTTCCCAGTTATCAGACCCGATAATTAGCTCGAATACATTCTCCGGAAACATTATCCGCAATTTTTGTAGCGTGTTGATTGTATAAGTCGGTTGAGGCATTTCCCATTCTATAGTGCAAGTTTTAAATTTGGGATAATCGCCGATTGCTTTTTCCAACCAAGCCAGACGAAGTTCTTGATCTATCAATTCAAATTTCTTTTTTAATGGATTATGCGGTGTGATCAAAAACCAGATTTCATCGAATTCATTATATTCGACAACATAGTTTGCAAGGGCTAAATGTCCAATGTGGACGGGGTTAAAAGAACCCGGAAAAATTCCAATTTTCATGAGTGTGTTAAAAATTTATTAATTATATTTATAGTTTCATTTTCTGCATTTTCCAATTTGTCATTAATAACAATTGCATCATATTTAGAAGCCAAGCTCAATTCGAAAGCCGCTTTAGAAATTCGGTCTGCAATAACTTCCGGCTTGTCGGTTCCTCTCATTTCCAACCTTCTTTTAAGTTCTTCAATCGAAGGAGGTTGAATAAAAATCAGCAAAGCGTTATCTCCATACAATTTTTTTATATTCAATCCTCCGGATACATCAACATCCAAAATTACATTTTTTCCTTCGGATAATTTTTTTTCAACTTCACTTTTCAATGTTCCGTAAAATCGGTCGGGATACACTTCTTCATATTCAATGAAATATCCGTTTTTAATTTTTTCTTTGAATCTTTCAGGACTAAGAAAAAAATATTCAACCCCATCTTTTTCGTTTCCGCGAGGTGGACGGCTGGTAGCGGAAATCGAAAATTCCAAAGGCAAATCTTTGTCAAGTATCCGATTTATAATAGTTGACTTTCCTGATCCCGAAGGTGCGGAAAGAATTATCAATTTCCCTTTCACTTCTACAAAACGTTTAATATTTGTTCTTTTACCTGTTCCAATTCGTCTTTCATCTGCACGACAATCTTTTGCATGTCGGCATGATTGGATTTAGATCCTAAAGTATTAATTTCTCTGCCAATTTCTTGTACAATAAATCCTAATTTACGACCTTGATTTTTCTCGTTTGCCATCGTTTCGGAAAAATAGTTTAAATGATTCCCCAAACGCGCTTTTTCTTCACTGATATCCAATCGTTCTATATAAAAAACCATTTCTTGTTCAAAACGGTTTTCGTCGTGCATGATTTCTAATTTACGAAACGATTCCAATATCCTCATTTTCGTTTTCTCAATCCGCTCAGATTCAAATTTTTCAATTTCTTTTGATAATAGCTCGATATTTTTTATTTTTTCAATAAAAACTTTTTCAAGCATCTCTCCTTCCTGAACGCGAAATTGAACTAAAGCTTTCAGAGCTTCATCTATAGTTTGCTTCAATATCTCCCATTCTTCGTCATTTAATTCGGTTGTTTCCGCCTTAATGACATCCGGCAATCGCATAAGCAACGAAAACCAATCTTCAGGCTCACTAATTTTCAGAGTTTGCGATATTTCTTTAATTTCTTCACAATAATTTTCAATAGCGTTCCGGTTTATTTTATTTGCCGAAATTTTATCGGAAGAATCAATAACGATCGTAAAATCAACTTTCCCCCTTTCTATGGTTTGAAAGAGTTTATTTCGAATTTCAATCTCCTTATCCCTATAGATGGAAGGAATTCGCAAGCTTACATCAAACTGCTTACTATTTAGCGATTTGATTTCAACTGTGATCTTTTTATTGTTAAATTCAGTTTCAGCCTTACCGTATCCGGTCATTGATAAAATCATACTGAAAATTTTTTGCAAAAATAGTGTATTATATTTTAAAAAAGTAACTTTGCAAGCTAAAAATAAAAAAAAATGTAAATGGCCTGTATATTATCAATCGAATCATCTACTCAAATTTGTTCTGTAGCAGTTTCATACAATAGGCAACTCGTGTGGAACAAAGAGAATTTCGAATCATCTTCTCATTCGGCAGTTTTAGGAGTTTACATTGCCGATGCTATACGTTTTATACAGGAAAATCGTTTCAGTTTAGATGCCGTGGCTGTTAGTGAAGGTCCCGGTTCTTTTACCGGCTTACGCATTGGCGTTTCATTAGCTAAAGGTCTTTGTTTCGGTTTGGATATTCCATTAATAGCCTTGCCAACATTAAAAGTGATGGCATCAAGCCTTGCTCCTTCTTCAGCATATCTTTGTCCAATGATCGACGCTAGGCGAATGGAAGTATATGCTGCGCTTTATGATGGAAATCTAAATGAAATAAATCCGGTTAGCGCCGTCATCATTAACGAAGAATCTTATCAAGAGATACTTGCTCAAAAAGAAATTATATTTTTCGGTAACGGAGCCGATAAATGCAAAACAATTATAAATTCAATAAATGCAAAGTTTATTGACAATATAGTTCCTTTGGCTATAAATATGATAAATGAGGCAGAAAATGCTTTTTTAAAAAAATCATTTGTTGATGTTGCATATTTTGAGCCATTCTATTTAAAGGATTTTCAAGCGACTACGCCTAAAAATAAAGTTTTTGCTATTATGAACAAATCATAGATATAATTTAAATCATTGTGCTAAAGTTTATTTTATATATTTTGTTATATCTAAAATGAGTTTTATCTAATTCGCGCACATCGTTATTTGCCATTTTTATATTTCCCTCTTTTCTTTTTTCTTACATTAGATACCTTGATTTTGCCTATTATACATTTATGATTTAATAATTTTGCTTTTTTTGACAAGAGCTCTTTATGTATTATATTTCTCTTTTTTATCTGCAAATTATGCCAAAAAAAAGATAATAAACACGATTAAGAATCACAGCAAAATACTACTTTTGTCACGACAAAAAAAGACAAAAATGATTAAATAATAATTTATGGATAATTTAAGAAGTATAATCACAACAAAGATTTTAAACAGTATTCCGCCTCGCGTAAAACCAATCGACTATCTATTAGAAACTTTAAATATCAGTAGAGAATCTGTATATAGGAGAGTTAGAGGAGACATTTCTTTTACTATAGAAGAAATAGCTAAGTTGTCGGTTGAATTGGAATTTTCAATTGATGAATTAATTATAAAAGACATACCCTCTCGTGTTTTTTTTAATTTACACATGACATCAGAGCAAAGTCCTTCTGATATTTTTACAATCATATATCAACAGTATTTTCAAAATATATTTGATCATACGAGAGATATTGACTCGATAATGGTTACAAATCAAATTCCACCTGAATTTATCATTTCTTTCAATCATTTATTTAGATTTTTATATTATCGATGGATGCATCAAAATCAAGAAGCATCACTCAAATATTCTTATTCTGATGTTACTTTACCGGAAAATTTGTTGAGTTTGCAATATAAATCCGGTGAATATTTAGAAAAGATTAAAAATAATATTTTCATTATTGATGTAAATATTTTTTCAAATTTAGCTCGAGAAATTCATTATTATCACAAACGAAGATTGATTAATGAAAATGATTTTTTCGCTCTCAGAAATGATTTATTAGATTTAGTAAATATGATGGAGAACATTGCTCAAACCGGTTTTTATGGTTCAGGTGCAAAATATAATATTTATCTTTCATCGTTAAATATTAATTCGAGCAGCCGTTATATTAAATTCGACGGGCAAGAAAAATCAATATTCTGTGTGGATTCGATAGAACCTATAATTGTTGAGAATTTGAATTTATGTTCACTGCATAAAAAATGGCTTGATTCTATGCGTAAATATGCTACGCTTATTACGCAATCGAACGAAATTTTGCAGGTAAAATACTTCAATAAGCAACGCTCTTACATTGAGGAAATGTCGGATATTTCAACAATTATTTCATTGTAAAAAACATAATACAATAATAATAAATAGTTTATAATCAGAAAAAAGGCTGTTCATATTTTGAACAGCCTTTTTTTATAAAGAAAAATCTAATTTAGAAATAAACAATTTCTTTAGTAAGATTATTCAAATATTGAACTTGTTTATTAATAAATTCCGCTTGAAGAATTTCGTTAGATAACGTAACCAATATAGAATATTTTTTAATGGATTCAATCCATCTTTTTTGCATGTTGCAAACTTCTTGATTGACAATGCAGATTGAATTAACAGGATGCATCCAATATAAACAGGCGATGTTTCCGTCAAAAGTAGCACAATTACTGTTCATTTCAATATCCAATAAAGAAAGATAATAACTTGCTGAAGCGCCGGTCTCATTACACCCCGTTTGCATAACCATTTCTATATTTTTGAGTACACAGTTCAACTCATCTTTTAGTATTACAATTTCCTCGTCTGAAATAAGTTTCCGATTATAATAATACTGAATCATTCGAGTGGTATTCTGAAAAATATCCCTATCTATAATGTAATGTACATTATAAATATCTGGTTTCAGAAGTTTGAATTGATGCCTTAGAGCATTTACTTCAGGAGGAATAACTGTCACAGAAAAAGGATCGTTTATAGAAACATTATATGTTTGATGTTTCCAATTGTAATAATACAGTTTGAAAAGAGTATCAAAACCTAACATTGTGGCAACGCTAAGGCGGTTAAGAGCACAAAAAACTTCTTTGTCATTAGCATTACTAATTAATTCAGTATATTTGTAATACTCTTGAATCGTCGCCAAAAAACTTTCTTCATGGGATGAAGAACTATTTACTTGCAGATCCAAAAAAATACGCTCTTCTTTATTTTTTCCAATGATTTCGTCAACAGAAAAATCCAGTTCAAGCGCTAATTTTGTGATTTCTTCGAAAGTGAAAGGGATTTCACTTCTCATTCTACGATAAGCAGATTCTTTACCGATATTCAATAGCTCAGTTAAGAATTCTATGGGCTTAATGTTTTCGGGGATACTTTCTAATATTTTTTCAGAAAGTAATTCATTTTGTTTTCCTCTCATAAAAAATAAAATTGCGTATAAAAAAACTCATTTTAATTATTATGCAAAGGTAAGTAATTATTTTATAATAGTCACAAAAAACACAAAAAAATATTTAATATTATTACTTTTTTATGTTTTTTTTATGGATTAATTAAAATTTTCCTAACTCACTGATTTTTTTATCTATACAAATCGGATTAAACAGACATTATTTTCCTTTAAATGAAGCGGGTAATGGGAATTTCGCCGGATTATTGGATCCATATTAATTCCGCTTAAAATTTCCGTTGCAGACAGGATGGTAGTTTCGTCAATTTCGAAATAAGAAAAAACTTGTTCCGGAAGAAATATTCGAATATCAACTGCTTTATTATCAAAGTTTACAGCAATCAGCAATAGTTCGTTTTCGGCATAACGCATGAAAGCAAATTGCTTGTGAGGGTTGAAATCATCGGAATGTGGATTTGCGTACATCAAATCGAAAAATTTTCCTTCTCGAATAGCCGGAGAAGTATTACATAAGGTAAGTATCCGCATGTATAAATCGCGTAAACATTTTTGATTGGATGTTAAAGCATCTGTATTTATTTTTCCGTGATTATACCATTTCCGCAAAGATTCGACGCTCCAATAATCAAAAATGGTAGTTCGTCCGTCTAATCCGCTGAATCCTTCGGTGTCCATTCCTCGTTCGCCTAATTCCTGACCAGCATAAATCATCAAAGGATTTTTGTATAAAGTAGCTGAAATGACTAATGCCGGAATCGCTTTCCATGCATCGCCGGCAAAAAAATCGGAAGCGATTCGCTGCTCATCGTGATTTTCAAGAAAGTTCAACATTTGGGCATGAATGTCGTCAACCTCTTGCCAACAATAAGTAATCGTATATGCCGATTGATTTCCGCAGATAATTGCCCGCAATGTATCGTACAATCCCACTTTATTGTACAGATAATCGAATTTTCCATTATTGAGGTAATTGCGGTATTGTCCCGGATTATAAACTTCCGCAATAAGCAGTATATCCGGATATTCCTGTTTTAAACGTGGAATAAGCCAAGCCCAAAATTCGACTGGAACCATTTCGGCCATATCGCAACGGAAGCCATCAATTTTTTTTGAAGCCCAAAACCGTAGAATATCGAACATCTGAAGCCATGTTTTCGGAATTGGCTCAAACGAACAGCGATTTCCATTCAAATAATCGACTCCATAGTTCAGTTTGACGGTTTCATACCAATCATTCCGGGAGGGATGAGCGGAAAAACAGTCGTTTCCGGTAGCTTTAGCCGGAAATTCGTAATAAGTATCCCCTTGAACGGTTAATTCAAATTCAGGAGAAAAAGTCTGTTCCGGAAAATAGTAAAAATTATTATCTCTGTCGAAATGTACTGTCGAATTATCATTTTCTCCCAAATCAACGATGTTTTCGGGTTTTGTATCTGAATGGTATTGGCGGGCAACATGATTCGGAACAAAATCAATAATCATTTTCAACCCGGCTTGATGTGTCCTTTCGATTAGCGCTTCCAATTCTTTCATACGATCAGGCAAGTTTTCGGCTAAATCGGGATCAATGTCGTAATAGTCTTTAATTGCGTAAGGAGAGCCGGCTTTTCCTTTCACAATTGCTGGATGATCCTTCCGAATGCCATGTTGCGAATAATCTGTTTGAGTAGCATGTTCCAATAATCCAGTGTACCAAATATGAGTAAATCCCATTTTTTTGATTGCTTGCAATACCTCAAACGAAAAGGCTGATAGTTTTCCAACGCCGTTTTCTTCTATGCTTCCGTTTATCGTGTTTGTCGATTTCGTGTTACCGAACAATCGAGGAAGTACTTGATATATAATTATTTTATTCATCTTTTACCGCGTCTGCTTTCTTTTTAGTTATACTGTTTGTAGGCTTTATCTTCTTAATGATGGTGTATGCATCATCAAAACCGGATTTAACAACATTTGCCTTTTCTATCCCCTCGTAATAACCCCATAAATGTAAAATATTGTAGGCACTACTAAGGTAATTCAACATTTTCTTGTCCGACTTGGCAAGATTATTGTGATAAAATTCGATTGATTTTCTGTTTTTTCCTTTGGGCGATTCTATGTCTTTCAGCATAAAAAAACAATCCAATGCAAGAAGTACTCCATTGTATGCCGTTCCACACGCCATTTTTACATATTTTGGGTCATTATAAAATTTCCCTTCTTTTTTCGCCTTTTTCAGACATTCCTTAGCGTTGTCCATATACCGTATCGCCTCGTTGTAATACTTTTCCTTTATTTCTTGCCGCTCTTGGATAGACATGATAATTTTTAAGTTTATTTACAGCTACAAATATACATGAAAATCTTTGAATTTCACACAGGCGGATAAAAAAAGTAAATTAGTTCAACGAGGATGATGTAAAATCAATTACTTTTGGTTACCTTTGTCCAAATGGAATAATAAGAGACCTGAATAAATAGATATATAGTAAAGATTACTAAATAAATATATAATCATGGAAGAACTTGAATTACAAAAAGCTTTTATACTCATTGAGCCAGGACCCGTTACGATGATAGCCACTTCTTACGGAGGAAAAAATAACGTAATGACCATCTCATGGACTATGGTTATGGATTTTTCGCCAAGATTCGCATTGCTTACGGGACCATGGAACTATTCCTGCGAGGCATTGATAGAAACTGGAGAATGCGTCATTGGGATCGCTACAGCCGACCTTGTGGATATGATCCTTAATGTGGGGACTACTACAGGAAAAGAAACGGATAAATTTGCGAGGTTCGGTCTTACGCCTCTGCCGGCCACGTATGTTGGTGCTCCGCTGATCAAGGAATGTTATGCCAATATAGAGTGCCGCGTTGTGGATCATATAAAACGTCACGACATCTTTGTGCTGGAGGGAGTTAAGGCATGGATAGACGAAGACCGTATAGAAAAGCGCATTTTACATGCTCGCGGCGACGGCACATTCATTGCCGACGGCGAAATATTTAATCGCAGGGAAAAAATGGGCGATAAATTGCCTCCGGGAGTATAATTTACACAAGGTTACACAAGGCTACAAGCATTATGTTATTTATGGCAAATTGAATAGTTTCATGAAGAAAATCATTTTTCTTGTTCATTTTATACAATAAAGCGACTAACCTACTTGTATAAATTACACTTACCATCGTCTGACTGTAACCGGAGGATAAAAAGCATCTTCTATGTGGTCGATTTCAAAATTCGGAGGATTACCTATAATAGAAATAATATCGAAACGCGCGGGTAAATCGATATCAAAATATTTGATATAATAGTCGGTAGCGGTGATAATATTCTTAATTTTTTGATTTGTAATTGCATCTTCCGGATTCGTAATGCTTCCTCCCGAACGGGTCTTTACTTCAATAATCACTAATTCTTCGTCCGTTTGTGCTATAATATCCAATTCGTAACTACCTAAATGCCAATTAGTATGCAAAATACGATATCCTTTTCCTTTTAGATAGGTAACGGCGGCGACTTCGCCATCTTTTCCCAATACATTATGTTCGGCCATGGTTAATTATTTTTTTTAGTTGAAAATTATTTTTTCATAATTCATAATTAAAATACAATATTGACTATTTTATTCGGAACAACGATTACTTTCTTCGGAGCTTTACCCTCCATCCATTTCTTGGAATTTTCGTTTGCCAATACTGTTTGTTCCACTTCGCTTGAAGAGGTACCGGCTGCAAAATCAAGAGTGAAGCGAGCTTTACCATTAAAAGATACCGTATATTTCACTGTGTTTTCTTTCAAGTATTCCTCGTTATAATCAGGAAAATGGGCGTCGCAGACAGTCGTTTGATTACCTAAGCGATGCCACAATTCTTCGGCGATGAAAGGAGCAAAAGGTGCCAATACAATAATCAAGTCGCTTAATATGGCATGTTTGCTGCATTTCAGAACTGTCAATTCATTAACGCAAATCATAAAAGCAGCTACCGAAGTATTGAACGAAAAATTTTCGATATCCCAGCCGACTTTCTTGATTAATTTATGAAGCGATTTCATTTCCTCGAGGGTCGGCTGTTCGTCCGAAACAGTAAATACATCTTCTTGAAAGAACAAATTCCACAGTTTCCGCAAGAAACGCGAAACGCCATCGATACCTTTAGTATCCCAAGGTTTGGATTGTTCCAAAGGACCTAGAAACATTTCGTATAAGCGCAAAGTGTCGGCGCCGTATTTTTCCACCACATCGTCGGGATTAACCACGTTATACATCGATTTAGACATTTTTTCAACCGCCCAACCACAAATGTATTTTCCGTCTTCAAAGATAAATTCGGCAGTTTTGTATTCAGGATTCCAATTTCGGAACGCGTCAATATCTAAAATGTCATTTGAAACAATATTTACATCGACATGGATAGGCATTACATCGTATTGATCTTTCAATCCGAACGAAACAAAAGAGTTGGTGTTTTTGATGCGATACACGAAATTGCTTCGTCCCTGAATCATTCCTTGATTAATCAGTTTTTTGAAAGGTTCATCATCGCAAATAAGGACTAAATCAAATAAGAATTTATTCCAAAAACGGCTGTAAATCAAATGTCCTGTTGCATGTTCCGTTCCACCTATGTATAAATCGACATTGCGCCAATATTCATTATTCTTTTTGGAAACCAAACATTTGTTATTATTCGGGTCTTCATAACGCAAATAATAGGCCGATGAACCGGCAAAGCCGGGCATGGTTGCCAATTCCAGCGGATAACCCTCATAAAACCAATCTTTCGCCCGTCCCAATGGCGGTTCGCCGGTTTCAGTCGGCAAAAACTTATCCACTTCGGGCAATTCTATCGGTAAATCTTTTTCATCCACGGCGTAAGGCATGCCGTCTTTATAATAAATCGGAAATGGTTCGCCCCAATACCGTTGCCGGCTAAAAATAGCGTCGCGCAGACGGAAATTGACTTTGACTTTACCTAATCCGTTTTCTGCAATGTATTCTTTTGTTTTTTCAATCGCTTCTTTGACGGTCAAACCATTCAAGAAGCCGGAATTCATCATGATTCCTTCTTTTGCGTCGAAACTTTCTTCGCTTATATCAGCACCTTCAATCAAAGGAATGATCGGCAGATTGAAATGCTTGGCAAAAGCATAATCGCGACTGTCGTGACCGGGGACAGCCATAATCGCACCGGTTCCATAGCCAGCCACTACGTAGTCGGCAATCCAGATGGGAATTTCTTTGCCGCTTACAGGATTTATGGCATAAGAACCAGAAAATACACCGGTAACTTTCCGGTCGGCAATACGTTCGCGTTCCGTTCTGCTTTTGGTTAAATGTATGTATTCATTTACGGCGGCTTCCTGTTCCGGTGTAGTTAATTGTTGCGTCAATTCACTTTCCGGAGCTAATACCATGAAAGTAACGCCGAATATAGTATCGGGGCGGGTGGTGAAAACAGTAAATTCTCCTTTCCCTTGCGGAGATAGGCTGAATCTTATTTCTGCACCCTCGCTTCTTCCTATCCAATTACGTTGCGTTTCTTTCAGTGATTCTGTCCAATCAATCGTGTCCAGACCATCTAAAAGTCGTTGTGCATAAGCTGAAACGCGTAAACTCCATTGTTTCATTTTACGTTGTTCCACAGGATGACCGCCACGAATAGAAAAGCCCTCGCTCACTTCATCGTTGGCTAAAACCGTCCCCAGCGCCGGACACCAATTCACCATAGTATCGGCAAGATAAGCAATTCGATAATTCATCAGCGTTTCCTGTTTTTCCTTTTCCGACATAGCTTTCCATTCCTCAGCCGAGAAAATCCGTTCTTCGGTACAAGCGATATTCAGATCTTTCGTTCCCTGATGTCCAAACACTTTAATTAATTCTGAAATGGGACGCGCTTGTTGTTCATTATAGCAGTAATATGAATTAAACATTTGGATAAATGCCCATTGCGTCCATTTATAGTATTCCGGTTCACATGTGCGGATTTCTCGTGACCAATCGAAACAGAACCCGATTTTATTCAATTGTTCCCGATAACGCCGAATATTTTGTTCGGTAGTAATCGCTGGATGCTGTCCAGTCTGGATGGCATATTGTTCGGCAGGAAGTCCGTAGGCATCATAACCCATGGGGTGCAGTACATTGAATCCCTTCTGGCGTTTGTATCGCGAATAAATATCAGAAGCAATATAACCCAACGGATGCCCGACATGCAATCCAGCCCCCGAAGGATACGGAAACATATCCAATACATAAAATTTGGGCTTATTCGTATCTTCCTTTACTTGATACGTTTTATTATCTTCCCAATATTTCTGCCATTTTTTCTCAATCTCGTTAAAATTATAATCCATAATTAATATAATTCTGTTATTGTAAAACGAATCTGGGCTACAAAGATATGTTAAATTATTAAAATATTCAATTGTCCACCTAAATAATATTATTATCTACCTGACTATTCTGTTTATTTTAGTACATTTGTTATCGAATTTTAAATCGATTTTTTATGATGAAAATCAAATCTTTAGTTATAATGTTTTTGATGATATGTGTGCTTAAGGTTTATAGCCAAACGGAGTATCAGGAACGGGGCGACAGGATTGCAGTGCACGATCCTGTGATGATTAAGCAAGATAAGTATTATATTTTTGCTACGGGAGTTGGGATAAATGTATGGTCGTCTGTCGATATGAAAAACTGGATTCGTGAAAATCCGGTATTTGATAAGCTACCACAATGGACTGTTGAGGCTGTCCCTGCTTTCAGAGGGCATATTTGGGCGCCGGATATTAGTTTCCACAACGGGCAATATTATCTTTATTATTCGGTTTCGACATTTGGTAAAAATACTTCATGTATAGGTCTTGCCACAAATAAGACATTAAATTCTGCTGATTCGGATTTTCAATGGGTCGATCATGGAGCTGTAGTTTGTTCAAGACAGGGAATCGACAATTGGAACGCTATCGACCCCAATCTTTTGTATGGTGAAGACGGTTTTCCGTATCTGATATGGGGGTCATTCTGGGATGGATTGCAAATAGCCCGGCTTACTGATGATTTGAATGCCATATATCCTGATTCAAAACCGCTTACCATAGCCTCAAGAAAGAGAACTGTTGATGAAGCTAATCCGCCTGCTGTTGATAACAATCCTGCGGACGCGGGAGGAAATGCTATCGAAGCGCCTTTTGTGATTAGGAAAAATAAATATTTTTACCTTTTTGCTTCAATTGATTATTGCTGCAAAGGGATAAATAGCACCTATAAGATAATTTATGGACGTTCTGAAAAAATCTTAGGTCAATATTGGGATAAAGAAGGACAGCCTATGCGAACCGGTGGAGGTACAATCCTGATGACCGGTGACGAAAATTGGCATGGAGTTGGCCACAACGGCATTGCTACTATTGACGGCAAGGATTATATTCTCTTTCATGCCTATGATGCCAATGATGATGGCAGATCGAAATTGCGGATTTTCGAACTATTATGGGACGACGATGATTGGCCTGTTATTGGCGCTCCTGTTTATTGAAATCATTTTATTCATTACGAATCTATGCGAAAAGCAATAGGTATAGGCGAGACTATTTTGGATATCATATTCAGAGGCAAGCAACCAGAAAAAGCAGTTCCCGGCGGTTCGACTTTCAATTGTATGATTTCATTACGCCGGTGCAATGTCCCGGCTTTATTCATCAGTGAATTAGGTAACGACAAGGTTGGCCGTCTGTTACGTGATTTTATGCAAGAGAATAATCTTTCTTCAGAATACATCGATTTTTATGATGAGGGTAGTTCGCCGGTTTCTATAGCCTTCTTAGATGAAAATCAACAGGCAGAATACCAGTTTTTTCGGGCATTTCCAAAACAAAGGCTCCAAATAACATTTCCGGAAATTAATGCAGATGATATTTTAATTTTGGGTTCATATTTTGCTCTTAATCCCGAAGTGCGGGAAAAAGTATTTGCGCTTATCCAATATGCCAAACAGCAAAAAGCCATTATATATTACGATATTAATTTTAGAAAGGCTCACGCTTCAGAGCGAAATAAATTGTTGCCTTTTTTTCTGGAAAATCTTGCTCATGCTTCTTTGGTACGTTGTTCAAACGAAGATTTAGAAAATATTTTTCCGGGAGAGAATATTGAAAATATTTACAGGGATTATATTGCTCCGAAATGTGAAAATTTTATTATTACATACGGCAAGGAAGCGATTAAATTAAAAACAGCGCTTTTTGAAAAAAAATATCCGGTTGAAGCCATTATGCCGATTAGTACAATTGGAGCCGGCGACAATTTCAATGCCGGAATTATTTATGGATTAATGAAGAATAATGTTCTGTCCGGCGATTTACCAAAACTAAGCGAAAAGCAATGGGATGAGCTGATTGCAGAGGGACAAGTATTTGCTAAAGAAGCTTGCTTATCGTTGGAAAATTTTATTTCTGAAGACTTTGCAAAGCAAAAATTTCTATAAGAAAAAAGTAAAATAAAAAAACCTTCACTCAGTATATTTACTGACTTGAAGGCTTTCAAAATGTTTCTTTTTAGTTTTATTCTTTGTGAAATGCTTGAATTAAGTAGTTCACATAAATAAATCTAAAATGTAATTCAATTAAAACTTAGGGTTTTGCAGTTTTTTGAGCATCAGCTAATTTTTGTACTAATTCAGTCCATTTTTGAGTTTGTTCTGGAGTAAAATTAGGAAGTTCATTTTGAAGTTGAGTAACAAGAGTTGCAACATCTCCATTTACTTTAGTTAATTCTGTCGCAGAAGCAGTATCGCCACTTGCGATTTTTCCCTGAAGTTCAATCACTTTGTTAACAAGTGCTTCATAATTAGTTAGAAGATCATCATCCGAAGGAGGAGTAGCAACTACTTCTTCTTGCTTCGTTTCATCACTTGCTTTTGCACTTTCACCTTTGTTTCCGCTACAAGCTGCAAAAGATAAACCCATAGCAACAACACCAACAATCAATAAATACTTTTTCATTTTAACATTTTTTAGTAAAGTTGATAATAATAAATAATCGGGCGCAAAATTAATAAAAAATCTAAAATAGACAAAAAGAATTTAATTATTTTTTTCCCATATAAATTGGGATATTTATTAAAATGCTAACTTTATGCCATGCGGTTAAGAAAAAGATTGCTTATCTTTGCACCGTTTTTTACATAAATAATATATTAAAAATGAAAAAGATTTTATTAATTACTTCAATTGTAGCTCTTTTTGCTTCTTGTTCTTCCAAACCCAAGTTCGAATTGGAGGTAAATATTCATAACAATGGTTCGCTTATGGACAAAAAATTTGTTGTTGTTCAAAATTTAGACGGTAAAATTATTTATTCGGATACGACTAAAATCAGAAAAGATAATTTCAACTTGGAAATTCCATACGAGGGAACAGCTTTATTAAATATTTCAATAGCGCCGGAATCCAATATAAGAGATATAATGATGGTTGCAGAAGAAGGAAAAGTCCAATTGAACATCGAAGGCACCAAAGTTCATATTGGAGGAACGCCCTTGAATGACCGTTTACAGGCTTTTTACAATGGGAACGATTCGATTTCTTTGTTATTCGCGGCATTAGATAAAGAATATTCTACTCAAAATTATACCGAACCGCTTACTTCTCAACAAGCAAAAGAACTTCAGAAAAGAAGCGAGGAATACCGGCAGAAAAGATCTCAATTATTAAAAGAAAATACAGACCGCATTATCGCTTTTATAAAAGAGAATGTTGATAACCCTGTTGGCGAATATTATTTCATGACTAATTATATAATGTTTCCTGTTGAAAGAAGGATAGAATTAATCAGTTTTGCTACTGACAAACTCAAAAAAGAATTTGGCGTTCCAATAGAACAATGATAATTAATAATGTATGAGAAGTTTTGCAAGCGATAATAATTCTGGTGTACATCCACAGATAATACAAGCAATTATAGATGCGAATCAAGATCATGCCGTAGGATATGGCGACGATGAATGGACAAGGAAAGCAGATTCTATTTTCCGGAAAATATTCGGCGAAGACGTTCAGCCCTATTATGTTTTCAACGGAACCGGCTCGAATCTGACTGCGCTTCAAGCGCTGACTCGTTCCTATCAAAGCATTATCTGTGCAGACACCGCTCATATCTACAGCGATGAATGCGGCGCTCCAGCGAAAGCCACAGCAGCTGTGCTGAGACCACTGCTTACTCCGAACGGAAAATTAACTCCCGAACTGATTGCAACGGAATTACATGAATTAGGCGTTCAACATCATTCGCAGCCAAGAGTAATTTCTATTTCCCAATCCACGGAAATGGGAACGGTCTATACGGCTGAAGAATTAGCGACGCTTTGCAATTTCGCACATTCCCATAATCTATATGTACACATGGACGGTTCGCGTTTGGCAAATGCCTGCGCTCATTTAGGCATCGGATTACGTGAATTGTCGCGCGATTGCGGAGTAGATATATTAAGTTTTGGAGGAACTAAAAACGGAATGATGATGGGAGAAGCAGTTGTAGCTTTTCGTCCTGAATGGAATGAAAGTCTTATGTATTTAAGGAAACAATCGGCGCAACTCTATTCCAAAATGCGTTTCTTATCGGCTCAATATATCGCTTATTTTCAGGATGATTTATGGTTGCAAAATGCAAAACATTCCAATGCGATGGCTCAATATTTATATACCCAAATCAATAATTTGCCCGGAGTAAGTTTTACGCAGAAAGTCGAAGTTAATTCGCTTTTTTTGATTTTGCCTCAAGATGTTATCCAAAAAATGATGAAACATTATTTTTTCTATATGTGGGATGAAGATACAAATGAAATTCGTTTGGTATGTTCTTGGGATACAACCCAACGAGATGTAGATGCCTTCGCAGATTGTTTAAGGACAATACTTTTATAATATTCAACCTAACAACGCTTATGCTTACAGTAGAAAAAATCGGTGGGACTTCAATGTCTCAGTTTGGCGATTGTTTAAACAACATTATTAAAAATAATCGCACCGAAGAAAATATGTATAACCGTATCTTTGTGGTTTCGGCTTATAACAATGTAACGAATTGGTTGCTTGAGCATAAAAAAACAGGAGAACCGGGCGTTTATGCCAAATTTCTTAATAATGAGGAATATGAATCCGCTTTAGATGATTTATGTAGTAAATTGTTGAAAATCAATCAATCATTTGAATCAATCGGATTGAATATACAAGAAGCCGCGCAATTCATCAAATACCGAATTGAACAGGCAAAAACTTACCTTTCATCCATGTATAAAGTGCTTGCTTCGGGTTATGTTGAAAAAAGCAATATATATTTAGCTGCACGCGAAATTTTGGCGTCGCTGGGTGAAGCTCATTCGGCATGGAATTCTGTAAATATTTTGAATAACAATAACATAAATGCAACTTTTATCGACTTGTGCGGATTCAACGATAGCGAATATTTGACTATTGATGAACGAATCCATAAAGCGTTTCAAGAAATTGATTTTTCAAAAACACTGTGTGTAGCCACTGGTTATACCAAAGGAACAGAAGGAATCATGCGCGCTTTCGATCGCGGATATTCTGAAGTGACTTTCAGCAAAATTGCAGTCGATGTACATGCTGACGAAGCGATTATTCATAAGGAATTTCACTTATCAAGTGCTGACCCGAATATTGTAGGCAGAGAAAAATCTATTCCTGTTGGTAAAACCAATTTCGTTATCGCCGACCAGTTAGCTGATGTCGGAATGGAAGCGATTCATCCGAAAGCAGCTAAACCGCTGGAATTGGCCGGAGTTAAAATCCGGATTAAGAACACATTTGAGCCAAATCATCCTGGCACGCTTATCTCCAACGATTACGTTTCTCCCGAACCGAAAATAGAAATTGTTTCGGGAACCGATAAAGTTATCGCATTTGAAGTACACGACCCTTTGATGGTAGGTGAAGTCGGTTATGACTTAGAAATCATGAAAATAATGAAATCATATAATATAAGTTACATACTTAAATCGACCAATGCGAACAGTATTACCATGGTTGTCTGGGATAGACCGGATGCTCATAAATTGTTGAACGAACTAAGAGAAAAGGTATATCAATTAACGGTAAAGCCGGTAGCTATTGTTTGTGCGATGGGAACAAACATTGCACACCCTGGTTTTCTTTATCGAGGGGCTAAAGCGCTAAGCGATAAAAAGATCAATATTGAATGTTTTGGGCAGTCGTTAAAACAGGTGAACATGCAATTTGTTATAAGAAGGGAACAATACAGAGATGCAGTAGAAGCGCTAAACGATGAGCTCTGCCTGAAAAAAGTAATGTAATGGTATAGTTGTAAGCTTTCCATGAACTCGATCTTGCGTCATAAAAACCGAGAGTATGCATGAAGAAATTCATCCGTGGAATTGGTATATTCCCGATGGATGTGAGACTGTTGTAGTCGGCACGTTTCCGCCTACGCGGCGCAATTGGTCGTTCGATTTCTTTTATCCGAATAAAAACAATTATTTTTGGAAACTGATTGCTCGAATTGCAGGACATTCCTTACTTTATAATTCAGGAGAAGAAGCCGTTAATGAAAGAAAAGAACTATTGAATCAACTGAAATTAGGCGTATCTGATATGGGACAAATCATTCGCCGGAAAACCGATAGTTCCCTTGACCAAAACTTGGAAATTGTTGCCTATATGGATATTTTTAAATTATTAAGGGAAAATCCTTCGGTCAGGAAACTAATTTTTACCAGCAGTTCCGGAAAATCAAGCGCAATCGGTTGGTTTAAGGATTATCTCTCTATACATAGGATTCCGTTCAAAATTCTTCAAGGGAAAAGACCGCTCCGAACTTCGATTAGTATTAGCGGTAAATTGCTTGAAATCGTAATATTATATTCTACCTCTCCGAGAGCTGGCGCATCCATATCTTTCGATGCATTAACCGAGTTGTTTGCGAATGAAATATTAATTTAGTTTTTAGTCTTCATTCCATTATCTCTTCTTTTGAAAAGACTATCAGGTTAATAATATCTCGTAATGATGAAGATTGTGTATTTACCCCATCAATATTTCAACCATTTCATAATTTCGGCATAAGTCGGTTTTTTACCATACATTAATATACCAACGCGGTAGATTTTTGCCGCTAATTTAATTATGAGAATGACTGTGAATGCTAATAAGGCAATCGATAAAAGCATCTGCCACCAGGGGACTCCAAATGGTACTCGAACCATCATCACTATTGGTGAAGTTAATGGAAATATCGATGACCAAAATGCTAAAGGTCCATCCGGATTCTGAGCGCTGAAAATGCCCGCATAAATTGCAAATAGAATTAGAACCGTAATTGGCATCATGTATTGTTGCGTATCTTCCTGACTATTGACCATCGCTCCGATTGCTGCAAACAGGGAAGCATACATCAGGTATCCGCCAATAAAAAATAATACGAAGTAGGAACAGATTTCCACCATATTAATGCTCCCAAGTAATCCAGTCATTGTTTGAAACAAACCGAAGCTGCTTGATAGAAATATTCCTGAAAAACTTACTCCCAAAAAGACTGCCGCCCAGATGCCGAATTGAGTCAAACCGACCAAACCAATCCCGATTAATTTTCCCATCATCAAATCGAATGGTTTTACGGAAGATATGATTACTTCCACAATGCGGTTGGTTTTTTCTTCCATTACGCCTTGCATTACCATCGCTCCATAAACAAAGATGAACATGTAAATCAAGCATGTAAAAATCATACCTATAGTAGAAGCAAATTCAGCCGAAGTTTGAGTCTCTTTTCCTGTTTCGTCGGTCTTAATGGTCTTTATTTTCAGATTCACCTTACTGTCTGCTATAATGCTTTTTAGATTGGGAATTTGATATGTATCTAATTTTTTATCGCTTAAATAAGGATTTAATTGCGAAGTAATAGTATTTTCGGCGCTGCTTACTAATTGTTTTTGCGAATAAAGCGTAATGGCTTCGGGATTTTTCAATAAATCATCGGTAATAAGTAAAGTAGCATAAACTGATTCATCGGAATTTTTACGAAAATCTGCAAATTTTTCTTTTGCTTCAATAAATACATATTGGTTGGTATTTTTCAGAACCGGAAAATATTCACCTGTTTCATCGGCTACAACTATCACTTTAGCTTTTTTATCATTGATTGTTGATAAAAAAACAATTCCCGCAATCATGCCTACGAAAAGAACAGGCATTAAAAGCGTGAGAATAATGAAAGATTTTTTCCTGACCCGGGTTATATATTCCCGTTGTATAACAATTCCTATTTTGCTCATATACTGTTTAATTTTTTGTAACTGTTTGAATAAATATATCATTCATGGAAGGAATTTCTTCTTCGAATGAAAGAATCTCGTTTTTTTGCAACAATAAGGATAGAAAAGCTGAATTGGATATCTTCTGCAAATTTCTTACTCTGAACCAATGATTGTGGAAATGCGTTCCTTCTTCTAAGATTTCGCAATAAGCCGGATCGACAGATAAATTGTCGTTTTCGGTTTGCAATTTAAAAATATGCTTTTTATGACGTGAACGAATTTCGGCTACGTTACCGCTCAGAACTACTTCCGAATGATTGATTAAAGCGATTTCATCACATATTTCTTCGACTGATGCCATGTTGTGTGTAGAAAAAATAATGGTTTTTCCCTTTTCTTTCAATTCCAATATTTCATTTTTCAGCAACTCGGTATTTAATGGGTCAAATCCACTGAACGGTTCGTCAAAAATCAATAATTCAGGGTCGTGTACAACCGTAATTACAAATTGAATTTTTTGTTGCATTCCTTTCGAGAGTTCTTCTAATTTCTTGTCCCACCACGAAAGAATATCGAATTTTTCGAACCAGACTTTCAATCGTTTTTTCGCTTCGGCAGCTGATAAACCTTTCAAACGCGCCAAGTAAATCGCCTGTTCGCCTACTTTCATTTTTTTATACAAGCCTCTTTCTTCCGGCAAATAACCAATATTGTAAATATCATCGGGAGCTAAAGGACGATTTTTAAATAATACTTCACCCGAATCGGGAGCTGTAATCCGGTTAATAATCCGTATTAAAGTGGTTTTTCCCGCCCCATTTGGACCCAACAGTCCGAAAACTTTCTGTTCCGGAACTTTTATATTTGCCTTATTTAATGCCAAATGTGTGGCATATTGTTTGACAACGTCTTTTGTTTCAAGAAAAATCATAAGTTCGAAATTTTTCGTAAAGGTAGTAAAAAAAATCAAATTTATTATTGAATTCATCTAAACTTTTACAATAAAGCGTTAAGTTATTAAATTTTAACATTTTAAATACTAAAGTACAGAAGGGAACGTTTTGTATAAAGCAAA
>JGI24699J35502_11134153_pt1 | contig 38095 bp, 23 predicted proteins | sample TergutMp193P4_FD_35502 | JGI IMG/M metagenome (IMG submission 35502)
GTGGGTCCTCGAGCCTGTGGGAAAACAACGACAGCGGCGCGACATTCAGCCAGCGTCGTACGCCTAGATACTCCTGCTCAGGCTGCCGTCTTCCGCGCCGACCCTGACGCTGCTTTGCGCAGATTTGCCGAACCGATACTGCTTGATGAGTGGCAAGAGGTCCCCGATGTGCTTGCAGCTGTGAAACGTGCAGTGGACATTGACTCCCGACCAGGAAGATTCATTTTGACAGGTTCAGTGCGAGCTGAGGCGGAAGCCAACACATGGCCAGGAACGGGAAGGGTGGTGAGAGTTTCCGTCTTTCCTATGACAGTACGAGAAAGCCGGGGACTCGGCCTTGGGAAAGGATTCATTGAACGACTCCATGACGCAGATCTCAGTGCCTTTTCTGGAAGCGGGAGTATGGACATCAATGATTACCTCACGCTGGCTCTGAGAGGAGGTTTCCCAAGCGTCATCAACCGCCGCGACGAGGCGGCTAATATCTGGCTGACGAGTTATGCGGAGGAGATCGTCCACAGCGACGCGGCTCTCGTCAGGCAGGGAATCGACAGTACTCGTTTCAGCGCCTATTTGGAGGCTGTCGCGAGTAACACGGCTGGGATAGTCGAGGAATCAACAATCCTTGATGCTGTCCGGATTGATCGGCGTACTGCCAACGCATATTGGGATGTTCTGTGCAACCTTTTCATCGCTGAACAAGTACCTGCCTGGTGGTCGAGTCGCTTGACTCGGCTCGTCGCCACTGAGAAGAGATATATGGTCGATTCTGGTTTGGCGGCTGCGATTCTGAAGCTCACTCCTGATGCCGTGATACGTGACATCAATTGGATCGGTCGCATGATCGACACTTTCGTCGCAGCACAAATCCGCCCGGAAATCGCATTGTCACCATTGCGTCCGAAACTACACCACGTGCGTACGAAGGGCGGACGACAGGAAGTGGATTTGCTGGTTGAGTTCGGCGGCGGCACTGTTGTGGGGATCGAAGTGAAAGCTACTGCGGCACCTGACAATTCCGACGCACGGCATCTACGTTGGATGCGCGATGAATTAGGCGATCGATTCCTGATGGGAATCGTCCTCCACACGGGTCCGTACGACATCCAACTGGATGACAAGATTGTCGCTGCACCCATCTCCACACTATGGGCATGACCTGTTTGTAGCCATTTGTACGTACGAATTTGTGGCGCTTATGGCACTTTTTCGTACGAATAATCGGCGGAACTGCCACGAAACCTGACGAACTTAGTGGACTGACAGGGGACACCCTCATCATCCTCGACGAAATTCAGGCTTGTCCCGAAACTCTTACATCCCTGAAGTACTTCAATGAGCGGGCCAATGACTATCACATCGCTTGCGCGGGATCCCTTCTCAGTGTCGCTCTCCATGAGCAATCATCTTTCCCCGTGGGCAAAGTGAATTTCATTCCTGTCAATCCGTTGTCTTTCATAGAGTTCCTCCGCGCTATCGGGCAAGAACTCCTGGCCAATGTTTTGGTCGAGCACCATTGACTGGTTGGTCCAATCAAGCGTGGTGATGGAAGTCAAACGAGTTTCCGCCCCACGAGTCCCGTTGTCGGGATGTGCCGACCCCCGACGCGTTCAAGCTCTACATGGCCGACGTCGGCCTGCTAGGGGCATTGGCGGGGGTGAGCGCGTCAGCCGTGCTCGAGCCAAACCGGTTGTTCACCGAGTTCCGGGGCAGTCTCACAGAGCAGTACGCCGCCATGCAATTGTTCACAGCGTTCGAACAAGCCCCGTACTATTGGACGAACGGCGGATGGACTGCGGAAGTCGACTTCGTCGTTCAACGCGAGCGAGATATCGTACCCATCGAGGTCAAAGCCACCAGAAACCTCAAGTCTAAAAGCCTGCGTGTCTATCAGGAGAAGTACACTCCTGACTTGGCCCTACGCTCCTCGTTGACCCCATATGCGCGACATGGGAATCTTGTCGATTTGCCCTTGTACGGCCTGATTGGGCTGCCAACGTTTGGTCATTGACTTTGGACCTGAACAGCATTGAGCCTGGATTGAGCGTTGCTCGGGATATGATGAATCAGTACGCAGATGGCCCTCGACAAGGGGAAAATGGTCATTCCGTTCCCTACCGAAGATGTACCGATGGGCGTAGAACTCCAATATTTGTTGAACATAGTTCATTGGCTAGACGCGTACCCCGACAAGAATGATGATCTCATTCATACCGGGTTATGCAGTTAGAAGAAGGAGGCCAAACCTTTGTATCAGCTATTACGTTAGTGCTAAATATCGGTTTAGCCAGGATTCGAGTAAAGTATCACTCGGATTGTAGTCCAGTTTTAGGATGAGTTCGTCAATGGTGGCCTTAACACATGGGTCAGACAAATCTATGTCACCGGGAAATGTACGAACGCAATTCGGCAAATGAACATTATCCATAGAGCCATCCGGCCAACGTTCTTTGATAGCTTGGACAAGGGGTGGTTCCTTGGCATAGCTATGAACTAATTCAGCGAGATAATCGTACTGTCTCCAAAGTGGCCGTGGTCCCTCGCACCCTCCATCTCTCCAATCGAACTGATCATTCAAATAGTCAATGAAAAACTTTTGGGCTTCGCTGGGTGGCATCAGACCCTCGTCTGGCAGATCGTGTAGTTGTTTCACCTTCACATGTGTGGTTTCGTCCATACCAAGATCAAGGAAGGTAAGTTTTTGGAGCATGTTCCAGTGGTCCTGGTCTACAGCTTTGTTATTGGGCATCCGCACGATAACTGGACAGATGTCAAGATTTCCTTCCTTGAATCGGTCAAGTGCTTGCTCAAGCTCGAGATAACGCTGTGCTTTTTCTCTTGTCAGGTACGGCGCAGTGATGAATGGCACGAAAAGGTCCGCTATGTTGATGGCGGCTTCCTGGTTTGGTGGCCAAAGGGTGCCAGGGGGTTTCCTTGCCCAGTCGTACAAGTCAAACCCCGTGTACAGAAGGTCAGTGGCTTCCTTTGTCAGCCAGCCAAACCAACTATCCTTAATTGGCAACACAGATGAATCATCATTGGTGTAGCTGAAGAAAATTCTGACTTTTGTGTCTCCCATGATTAACTGTCCTCTCTCGATCTTCGAAGCCGACGAGTTAATTCGTATTCAGCAGCATTCGATCGGTAGTCTGTCTTTTCGGGGAGGAGCCCTCGTAGATGGTTTCGTGTGCTCCGATCGGAATCAGATAGATTGGCTAGATCGGATTCTGTTTTCACATCACCGCGGATGACAAATAATCCTTCTTCATCGTTCTCTCCTTTTTCGCTGAGGTTAGCCTCACCCCAGATCATCGAGCCGGAGAATTCTATGTAACCGCGAAGTCCTCGGCTGAACCAAGGGCCTGCTAGAAGCGAGTCGCGTACTGTGACACAAATAGCATCATAGGAGAGTTCGGTGTTGACCTCACGCAATGGTCGGGAGATGCTTAACCCTCTAATCGCTGAGCCCAGGATATACAGGGAGAGTTCATTCTGCTCTACAAAGTCCACCGAAGATCCAGCCGTGTACGCAATAGCAAGTTCGCCTTTGCCGCTCTCCTGGCTACCGATAAATCGAGATCCCCTGACCATAAGGTTAGAGACTCGTCCACCAATGATGGATAAGCCGCCATGAGTGTCCTGGATCTTACCGGCATCGGTTTTGAGCACCTTCTCCTTTTGAACAACTATTGCTGGCATTCCCGATGTCAGGGAGTACAAAACAGATGTGGGGGTGCTAGCTTTCTCTCTGAAGAAAGACAGTGACGTGATGACATCAGATGCTCCCTCAGCCCAGAACTCAGGAACTCCTCCGCCGTACACGATTTCTTTCGCTTCGGTGTCCAGAATGCAGTCCAGAGCCTCATGACATGGATAGCCGACAACAGTACATCCATCGAGAAGGGTCCCGTCCATAAGGCAGTTGACAAACTGGATATTATCAAAAACGCACTCGTTGAACCGTGTTTGGCGGAAGTCACAATTAAGAAAAATCAGATTCCGGTAAATGACGCGATCGATCCACGATCTCTGAACACGGGCGTTCACGAAATACGGACTGATGACTGCTTCAAGAAGTCCGTGGTGATCGCTGGCCTGCCTTGCACTTAATGGACGCATGTCCCAGTGGACTCTTTCCCCAACGACAGATGTCAGCGAAAGCAAGTCTGCGTAAGGATCGTCTCCGAGTGTACTAGTCCATTCTCGTAGCGCACGGCCCAATTGGTCATGGACAAGCGTGATGTTTCCATCGGTTACCCTGCAGATATGGCTTGCGTCAAGCCAGAGGACAGCAAGTAGGAAAGATCGCACAAGCTCAACGAAGGCCACCCCATCTTGCTCTCCGAGGACAGGCCCTGCTGAATGGTCATATGGGTCTTCTTCCCATGGAACGCAATCAAGAAATAGGCCTTTTTCCTTGAACATCTCATATTCTGGAGGGTGCCGTAACGCCAAGCCAACGTTCTTCAGAATTTCTGAAGAGTCTAGCGATAGGAGATGTTCATTATCGTCCCATAATTTACCGACGATGTCCTTGGCTTTATCTAGTGATATATGAATCGACCAGTCGTCTTGGAGGTCAGTTCCTTCCAAAGAATCACATAGCATGTCAATATCTTGCGGATGAGAAAGCTCCAGCATTTGCCATAGACTGCGTCGTTCCTTATAGGACTCCACGGAAAGATGCGGAACCATTTTACGAATGCAGTCTTTCGCTAAGGTGACGAATACATCGGTGGGCAGGCGAGCACCGTTCGGGCTTGTATCTTGCGTTGCTCGATTGAATGCTTCCATGCAGTGATCAAGTTTCGCTTGGAAAGTTTTTCCAAATGCTGCCCTTGTCAGTTCCTGCGTGTCATTAGGCTGCCCCTGCTTTGGCTCATCGCCAGAAAGCTCAAGTATTGTCTGCTCACTGATGGTAACTTTCATGGGTGTCTGCGACAGATCTCCTCTTGCCTCCCAGTATGATGCATAGAGTTCAGCTTGTAGTTCGAAAATGGCTGAGGAAGACAATTTCTTGACCTGCCATGTTGTAAACAATCGCTCGGCAGCAGGCTCTTTCACGCTAATTGCTGGAATTCCCCACTCACATGCAATGATTCGACGGATATCAGCATCTTTTGTTAATGGCCCCAGTTCGAAGACTTGGAAAAGGTGTGGATTAACCATTCTTTCCAGGGGCCTGACTTTTGCGTAGTGTTCAGAGCGAAAAGACAAGACAATTCGTAGCTTTTTGGAGTAGACCTTGTTGACGTACGCTATCCAACGATACAGGCGAGTTGCAGAATTGTCAGCACCTTGCTCCTCTGTATCTCGCAAGTATTCCTCGAATTGATCAAAAACGAGAACTGGCATGATGTTCCAGCTAGCTAAAGACACGGCAGCGCCTCTTTTAGTGAGGTCTTCGCGCAATGCTGCGGGCATTGTGGTTCGATCTCTCTTCTGATCATTGTCAGTTTCCGCTGGGTAGTTATGCCGGATAAGGTCGGCAACATACTGATCCATTAACCAAAGATCATCATCTGGTGAGTTCGACTTACCAAAAGAACTAGGTGGTGGCATGTGAGGCCATGATGTACAGATGATTGGGGAACATCTGAACCTTTTAATGGAACGGCTCAAACCCATGTTGATGAAGGAAGATTTGCCCACCGCTGAGTCTCCATGCACAATGACAAGTGGATTGTCACGAATCTGAGTGATGAGGTCAAATACCTCATCGTCTCGTCCAATAAATGGACGTTTGCCGTCGTCTAGCTTCGGGATGTAAGGGCGTGGACCCGGCCACGGACAAGAGTCTTCCAAAGCATTGAGTTCATCACGCCAGTCGGTGATAGTCGTCTCGAAGTTTTTCATCGATTGCCACCTTTCTGAATGCGACATGTCATCTGTGCACCCGCAACAAATGGCCGTTCTGGCGGGTTATTGGCCTCAAGATGATCACTGTAATGATCAAGTTGGGCGGTCATATCGGTGACCTCTCCATTGACGGTGTCAAAATTCGCCCACTGGAGGACTTCTCCTGCCTGCGTCGTCAATGCGCGTTCTCTATTGAGCGCCATTCCAGCCTTTCGAGGACGCTCGGGATTTGTTAAGGTCGAATCGGGAACTCCGGAGATTTGTGCAATGAGTCTGTATCGAATTGGATTGTCGGAAGCTTGAACACCCAGTAGCATCCAATATCGCCAGTAGTCTCGAGGAAAGTAATTGGCTATTTTTGGAGGTAGTCCTTGCCGTGCATCTTGTGCGAATTCAGGAAAACTGAGGAACATAGAATGAGATTCTTCCAAAACGAGAGCATGGTACAGCAGTCCAGAGGCAGTCATATCATCCTCAGCGAGGACAGTGTTAATTTCGTCTCGTAACCTTCGAAGTGGATTTGGTTTACCATCCTCATCGTCGAGAAGGTCAAATTGTGGTAAGTGAACGAGAGGTGATCCGCTCAAGCGGATGACGAAAGGAAGTCGTCCAGCGGTTATCAGCGAGCGAAGTAATGGCGATGATACTTCATATGGATTGTTGATAAGGCGAGACGCACTAGATTCGCCGATGTCTTTTCCTGCACTGACGACGAACCAACGGCCGATAGGGGGATTAGTAATTTCACGGAACACTTCATTGTCAGGTTCTTGTCCATCACCGAAACGTGGGTCAATTGTTGATGGATACTCAATGTAGTCATATCCCTCTGGAAGAGGACCAACAACGTATCCTAGCCAGATTGTCGCGGCCCGGTCATCTGAGACGGTTTTTGTTCCGCCAGTGAGTGCAACATTGACTGGAAGCACAACTACGAAGGGCATATCTCTACAGAAGTGACGAAGGGCAAGTTCCAGTTCAATATCGAAAGTCGTGACGAAAGCAGTTGCTGGAGGAGGCACACCAGGGGTCGCCTCCTCGGGTTCTACTGGTGGTTCCTCAGCAGATGCATTGTTTTCGGAGTCAAGAACGACACCACCGAATCCTCCCATTGTGGCCCAATATTGATCAAGTGAGCTGTCCCAATTCGACATTTCATTGTCGTCGTTTTGTTGAGAAGTAATCCCAAGAGTAGCTTCCTGAACAGTCGTTGAATATGCCCGGAAACTCACCTCTGATTGAGCAGCTAGCAAACGTGCATAGGCTCTATAGGCATTCTCAACAGGATGATGACCAGCTTCTGCCCAGGGGACACCGTCCTCTTGGTCGGGATACTGATCCCATAGGTCAGCCTTCTCAATACTTGCCTCTATCAACTCTTTCCAAATAGCATCTTGGCTTTCCCATGCATCGGATAATGATGGACGCGATCTCGGTGGTACTGACGATTTCGGATTACGAGTCAGTCCAACTGACAGTAGCACTTCCGGCCAACTGAGATAGGAATCATGCTTGTTTGGTAACAGCTCCAGGGTGAGGTAGTACCATGTGACTTCAGTCAGTGTGAGTAGATCGTCTGCGACTATGCGGCGTTTATCGCCTCCATTGGTTAAGTTATCTTTGATACGGCCCAGCAGCTTGGAAACCGCAGCGAATCGATCGTTCTCACTTTCGTTCCCATGGAAGCTCTCAACAGCTGTTTGGGCGTTGACAATTGCATCTGTAGCAATCTTCCACCGTGCAGCTAGGAAGGGTGACATGGGTCCCAGTCGGCTAATTGTCAATCCCTCATCTTCCCATCGGTTGATAGGCATCTGATAAGCATTCTTAACGAAGAAGTACACCTGGTTGAGGCAAGCTGTAGATCGGACGAGTTTTAGCACCCAATCATTCCATCTGGGTTGTTTAGTAGTCTTTCCATCGGCATTTGTGCAGTCCACTTCTAGAAAGTCTTGGATCTCCGGGGTATCTAGTTCGGTCATGAACTCAGAGAGCCTATTGATTGATTGAGTTCCAGTCACAGGAAAAACAAAATCAAGCCTTCGACGACTGAGCAGAAGAGATAGTACAAACAAACCAGATTCACGGGCACTGTCTTCGTCGGCCCCTAACTGCAAGAGTCTCAGTGCAACTGCTTTTGCAATAGTACTAGGTGTGGCATTGATCTGAGGAGCAAGAAGCTCTGATCCGATCACCAAAGTTAACCAAGGAAGTGCCTTCTTGCTTCGGTTCGCCTGATAGAGGGCTTGGCAGATTTGGTTATTGGTGCCCTCATCGGCACGAAGCCAGGCCGTTAAGTTCTGTTGGTTGCTGACGTAGAGTTCTGATCCTTTCAGGGGATGTGAGTAGATTATGGACATTTGGGTCAAACTCCATTCATTGTCAAAAAAGCCTGTGCCATGGCGTCAGCAAGGCCGGGGGTTAGGTCATAGCCTGTCGTTGTTATGGCATGATCGAAACTAAAAACAGCTGTCACCGCATTAGGGGCGACTTCCGTGCCAGGCCCTGCACAGATCTCCATATGAGTCAGTGGGTCGACACCCTCCATGGCAGCTAGAACAAGACGAGCAGACACTTTTACTGGGACATCGGCCAGATTGTGAAGAACCAGTTGGGCCGCAGGTGGAGCCTGGATGAGAGTTTCTCGTAGTGGGGGGCGAATGGGAGCATCCACATGCAGCATTGCGGCGATGTGATCAAGAAGGATACATGATTGTTCGCACAGAGAATCCAGACGAGAAGATAGGCGCGTCGACCCTTGAAATCGTGGATTGATCTCGGTGAATAACACAGTTCCTTGACTGATCATCATGTCTAGTCCGAATGCGCCACGATATCCTTGGGAACGTAGCCAGTTTCCAATCTGAACAGCTTTCCGTTCGACTTCATCGATGATATGAGGTTCTAGCATTGCGCTAAGGCGGAAATCGTTGCCACAGTATCCGAATTGTCGCCGGGTGGACTGGGCAATGCCAATCAGCTGAATCGATGGATGATGTACGGTAACTCCGTCGTCCCAGACGACGGCTCCTACATTGATGGGAAGACAATCGTCAAGAAATCTTGACACACTTGCGAAGAACTCGTCTCCATGTGGCCATAGGACGTCAAGAGAATCCATGCCATCCACTTTGGCCATGCCGGTTCCGCCTGAGCCTCGGCTCGGACGAACAACAATGGGGCCATCTTTGAGGAGTTCCTCGGCATCTATCTGGTCTTCATCTGCGATGTATTTCCAGTTCAATGTCGGGATTCCCAGATTCTTGACAGCCGTTTCCACCCAAGGTTTATGTTCGAACACGTGCTGATGCCCTGCATAGAGCCCGAGATACAAGCAGCGATCTTCCCGCGCAAATGTCAGAGCAGATAAGAACTGCGAAGGCCGATAGGTGACAATCGCGTTAGCAGATCCCATTGCAGCCAGTAGTAAGTGTCGAAACTCCTTCGTCGATTCATCAAATAAATGAAGGTCGATGTCCCAACTATCCAGGTCAACTCTGATCCCAGTGATGTCCTCATAGGCCACTGAATAGGATAGAGGTGCATGACTATATCGGTTGATGATGGAGAAGGAACCTTCAAATTGGTTTATATCCATGAGTGATCTTGCGTCATCGCCACGTATCCCGAACCAGTATAAGCTTCGCTTGCCCAGACGCGACGAAATGGCTTGGACCATTTGGTCACGTTCGGACTTCATGTCCCCCGCCCTCCTAGTGGTTGCGACATTGGCAAACTCATATGTGAATGTGCTTTAGTAATCATTCACAGTTCGTCATTCTAGTGACAAAGTGGACTCATTTGCGAGCGCATGGGAATGACGTACTTTGGAGCCATATGATTATCGTGTACGGATGACCAAGAGGAGGGATGTTGTGAACGCGCTGACACCCGCGCAGGAACTCAAGTTGCGTATGCTCGCCCAGGGGTTGTCTATCACCCCGACGGCTCGTACGTGGATCACTGACGCCGCACATGGGGCGGGGTTGTCGTCGGCCGACTATGCCTCGACGTCCGGTCCGATCCTCGAACTCGCTGACGATGTGTGGGTTAATGCCCCGGTCCAGGATCACAATTCATTCGCGGCGAATGCGACAACCGTACTCGATCGTGTGGGGGATCAACTGATCGTACGCGATGGAGCTCTGGAATCACCTGCGTCGTACTGTCTACAACCGCAATTCCACGAGCCCGGCCGTGGGCGCGAACTGATGGATCTCGTTGTCACGCACGGTGACCGGGCGCGGCTATCGCCCATGCGCTCTTGCTCGATGACCTGCTTGTTTTGCAACATTCCGTACGATGACCCGATCTCGACGTACCGGCTGGAGCCCATCGACGCGTGTATCGACGCTCTTCGGGTCGCGGTCGAGGACCCGATCCAGCCGGCGCGCCACATCCTGATATCGGGCGGTACGCCGAAGCCCAAGGATATCGGCAACCACCAAGAACTCTATCTTCGGGTCATCGCGGCTTTCCCCGGCATCCCGGTGGATATCATGATGGTCCCGATCCCGGGCATCCTCGATGTGCCTGCGCTCGCGGCGGCGGGGGTGTGCGATTTGTCGATCAACCTGGAGGTGTACAACCGGGAGCGGCAACTTCAGGTGGCGCGCCAGAAGTACAACTGGGGGCGTGACTACTACCTTGACTTCATCGAGTACGCGGCTGGGATCCTCGGCCCGGGTCGCGTACGATCAATGCTCCTCGTCGGTCTGGAGCCGACCGAATCCACTTTGGAGGGCGTTGAGGCCATTGCCCGGCGTGGGGGAGTACCCGTCCTGAGCCCCTTCCGCCCTGACCCTGCGACCCCTCTCGGAGGGATGGAGCCGCCCGGCTTCGACCAGTTGCTCGACGTGTACCTGCGTAGCCAGGAGATAGCGGACAAGTACGGGACCTTCCTCGGCCCGGCCTGTCCGCCGTGCAGCCACAACACTCTCAACTTTGGTACGGGGGCGGATGGGAAAGTGGCCTATCGATACCCATATCCGGCAATGCTGGGGCGTGTCGGGTGATTTCTTCACACTCCGAGGGACTTGGTCGCGAGGCGATACGATTTTTCGTCAGCTACCATCGTGACGACAATAAATATGCGTTCCCTGGGGCAGTGGCAGCGGCTTACGATCAAATTCGCTTCCAACTCACAGCTTATGTCGATCAGCCAGTGGAAGGTTTCATGGATGTACGCCCAGAGTGCCAATCCGGAGGGGATGATTGGAAGTCTCTAGTGGACACTCGCATAGGCGAAGCGGCTGTTTTTCTACCCTTTGTGACCAAGGGGTTCCTTCACAGCGATGAGTGTACTCGAGAACTTGATTTGTTTCGCAAATTGCATGTTCCGCCAGATGGAACAGTTATTCCGTTATTTTTGGTGCCAGATCGGTTTATCCGCAACGAGACAAGACGACCAGATCTCGCAAGCTTCCTATTGGGAAAGACCTATCGTGACTTAAGCGCGGTCTGGCACGACGGCGGTATCAATACACCCGCATGGAACCGCGCCATCACAGTTGTTGTCGACGACATCTTACGATGGTACGACGCATTCCAACGAACTGGCCAAATGGAAACCGGATCATCATCAACTAAGCCAATTGGCTCGATGACACGGGTCCACTTGCATACTCACCGCTTACCAGTAGATGATTTTTCCCCCAGGGAGCAGAAAGTGGACGAGATTCATCGTGTCTGGGATGCCCGACCAGTACCAACCGGGATTGTGCTAAGGGGCCCTATTGGATCAGGGAAGACTCAATTGGCATTGTGGTTGATGCATCAAGCTGTTGCCGATGAGAAAATTAGTATCATTGCATGGCTCGACGGTTCAACTTTCGATACCCTGCGTATGGATTTGGCGGATCTAGCTATCCGTCTCGGTCTTATGCGGAGTGACGAGCATCTTCATACAGATCAGGCATCTAAAAGGGTATTGAACTTCCTTGCAGAGACGTCACAGGCTTGGATGCTATTCGTCGATAACGCAGATGAAAGCTTCGATGAACTAGCTAGTCAGAATCTATTTCCTCAAGCACATGATCCAAATCATAGGGTTATTATCACAACACGAAGCCAATCCTCAATGGTGGTCGGTCAGGGCCGCGTGGTTGTAGAGATCGAATATTTAAGTGTTGCTGAATCTCTTGCCTACCTTAAGTCCCGTTTACCTGACCAGTCGGTGGCACTTCTTGCGGCTGTCCTGGGGCAGATTGGACATCCAGCGTTTCTTTGGGACACAAAGGTTGTACGGGACTATATATCTGGAAATAATTCCTTCAGCGTTATTGCATCAGGTACTGAAGCGTCTTCGTGTCTGTTATCTCTCAGCCATGCCGGGCTGGTTAGCATCGCCAATCAGGATGGGATTCAAATCGTGCGGATGCACCCGCTGTTGGCAGAAGGGTATATGCGCCAAGCCAGTTCGGATGACATTGCAAAAGCTGTCAGTACTGTTGTCCATGGTCTGAGTCAGGGATTCGTGGACCCTCCCCGGGATCGCCGATTGGAGGAAATCATTGCCGCCAATATTCTTCATGTGGCGGTCAACTACTGTGAACTTCCACAGTTGAAGCAGGATCTGCTTGAGGCAGTCTGTGTGTCAGCTACGCGTCTTATTGACATGGGCGCACTGGATGGCGCAGCCTCAATGTTGAACGAAACAATCCGAGCTGTCAATTCTCAAAATACTGTCGACACTGCGCAAACGTTCGCGCTCAAACGGGTTTTGGCACAAACTCAAGGCGAAGGTTTTCAGCCCCAGCAAGCTGCCAGATCCCTGGGTCTATTGCTGCCACTGGCTCGTTCTCAAATGGGAGCCGATGCGATGGAGACGGTTAACATCCAAGTTCAGTTGGGTCACTACTTAGGCGAGTCTGAGCATGCTAGCCAAGCCGAAGAGATCCTCACGCAGGTAGTTGATACATTGTCCGCGACAGTGTCAGCAAATAGTTTCGAAGTTTTGATTGCGCGTAGTGAACTGGCATGGTGGCAAGGTGAAACGCATGGACCAGTAGATGCAATCGTGGGTTTTAGGGATATCCTTAATGCTCGACAGAAACTGTTAGGAACAGTTCATCCGGACACTCTCAAATCTGAGCACAACCTAGCTTTCTGGCTTGGAGTGAATGAAGACTTCGAGGAATCAATCGCATTGTTCAGACGGAACTCGCAGCATCGTATTGAAGTTCTTGGGCCGTACAATATCGATACTTATGTCACTCGAAGCAACTTAGCGTGGACGCTGGGACGAGCCAGTAAGGATAAGGAAGCGGTGTCTATTTATCAAGCTCTCCTACCAGATGTGCAAGCAAACCTTGGAGAAACGCATCCGTTCTTCTTCAGAGTGCAGAACAATCTGGGAGCAACCCTTTTCCGGGCTGGCCGCCTGGATGAAGCAACGTTAATGCTTCGACTGGCATTCAACTCTCGGCTCCTTCAGCTAGGCTTCAACAGTCCATACACTTTACGAACAGCCAACTGGTTAGCTCAGTGCTTAGCTGCCAATGGTAGAACTGAAGAGTCTGACGCTTTGATCGATAGAATCCGAGAAGTTGGAAGCGCCAGACATGTGGAAGCGCTTCGATAGCAGTGATTGACGGTTTGCCACGTTAGGAGGCACTCACGCCATGAACTGGAAAACGGATTACAATAGGGATTTGCCCCAGTCTGATTGCGAACATCAAGGAGTACTATCTGAAGGAGGAGAGGTCATGGCCAGTCGTATTGATCTTGCCACCGGTCGCATTATTCCTGCGGATGACGAACATATTGTTCATCAAGACATAGAATTAAATGATATTACCAGACCAGATGACCTTCAAAGACCAACAGCTGTCCGAGTCTTCATCTCATACTATCGGAAAGACAATGATGCTTTTGATAGAATCGCGACGAAGCTTCACAAGCTGTTGCCTCAACGCTATGAGGCTCGTACGGGGTCCCAGATGGATACGTACCTCGATGCAGAAAGTAACGTTGGCGGCGAACTGTGGTATGACCGGATGATTCGCGAATCTGAAATAGCGACTATTTTCCTACCACTGATCACTATGCGGTACGTGAAATCCAGGTACTGCATGGACGAATTGCACGCCTTTCTTGACCAGACCACCGACCCGGGCCGAATTACCCGGGTCATACCGGTGATCATTGCTGGAAGAGAAAAGCTAGAACTCGATTCGTCGGAAGAGTCTCGTCTGTTGATGGCTCGACAGTACATAGACTTTACGGATGCTGTGAATGCTGACACATCCTCTGCGCGATGGAAGGACAAGATCAATGAGTTGGTCAAGCAAATCGAGACGGTCTCTACACAGAAATCCCTTGAGGAGACCAGGGTTTTCGACATCGAGTCCGATTCCATTGCACTGGACAGCTCGCAAGGAGTAGCGGATGACCACTTCGGGACCATTGCGAAGACAAGTCCGATGCAGTCACCACTGCGTGTTTCTGGCGTACAAATTCCGGGCCCTTGCAGTGTCAATGCCAATTCATCCTCTGCCGCACAAGTCTCGCAGGAAGAATCATCAGCAGACATTGGGTCGAAAGCCATGGTGGTGCCTTTCAATATTGCGATGGAACTCGCACATCTGCTGGTGCAGATTCGACCATCATTAAGCCCATCTTTGAGGGGGCAGATAGCTAAGAATCTCCTCCAATTAGCGGATCGTCTTCCGAAAGGATCATTTCCCGAGAATCTGGTAAGGGCAATCGCTGCTGGTGTGAGAAATAGTGAAGGTTGGCTCCCTGACGATCGGTGGCTGGTCATTAGTGAATTACGTCGTCTATCGAATCAGTATCCTGAAGAACTCAGTTTGGCGGAAAACTTCGCTGATTCGGTGAGGAATCTCATGACCAGGCCTCTCCCAGCACTTGACATCGTACGGCAGTTTATTGATGAGCTTCATGAGTTGCTGCGTCGCTTCCCAGGGAACATTATCATCGCCGAAAATCTAGCTAACATATATTACGAAATTACAATGACACCCGGTTGTGATCCAGAGACTCTATGTTGGGCATACAATGAGCTTCGCAAATTGGCTAAACGGTACCCTGGGACACGTGGGAAGTTCCGAACTGTGATCGCGTGATATTTCTTTCAGTGCATCCGCAAAGCATCTTAACATCAGCACTTCTTAATGATGCCGATTGTCGGGATGCCGATTTCACAGGAGCAGATTTCGTCGTCGCCGTACTGGAAGGCGCCCAGTGAGCTGCTGATGAGAAAGGTTTACCCCCCAGTCTTGCTGCGGAGGTCTTCAAGGAGTGTACGAGTGGCGAGAAGTTGCGGATGCCCTGGGCAAAGGATGGTTTCTTGGTCTTTTTCCAGGCTTTCCAGAGCAATAATCGCACCGGGGATGTCTCCTTGTTGGGCTTGCCAGAGGGCCAATTCTCGACGAGTGTCCAAGGTGTCGGGATGCTCAGGGCCGAGGATGCGCAACCGGTCCATGAACACAGCGTTCAAAGCAGCCACACCTTCTGTAACGGATCCGCTCAGGGCGAGCGCCCTGGCGAGTTGATACCTGGTCGCCATGGTTTCCGGGCGACTTGGGCTGATCACCCGATCCTCATCAGCCGCGAGGGCAGTGAGAATTTCAATAGCCGCCTCATACTGCTCGTCATCGATGTACGCGCGGCCGAGGGCATGGCGGGTCTTGAAAGTCTGGAGATGGCAGGGGCCTAGAGTCTCCTCGGAGCGGTGAACCAATGGAACTAATTCTGAGATAGTCTCCCTGGTATTACCCACAAGAGAATAGCAACAAGCAACCCTACGAGATGTCATGATAATGCCTGGACTTGTTGAATCCTGGACCTTGAGACGTGTTCTCAGAACATCTTGAAGCTCTTCGATATAGATCTCAGAGGGGCGCAGAAGACATTGACTTTCAGCAATTCTTTCCCGCATGGCCAGAACTCCTACTGAGTCAAGTCCTGACATCTTGGCTCTCAAGGTCGCAATGTCCTCGTATTCAGCGATGGCTTTATCCAGCCTTCCGGAAGCGGCATAGATGTGAGCGAGCACCACTCGAGTAGTGAGAGTCCCTCTACTTTCTGGGCCGGTAATTCGAATTCGATCGCTCAGAATTTGTTGGCCCACGACTAACGCTTCTTTCAGCTGACCTGCCCGCATCAAGAAGAACATCAAATTGTGTTTTTGTGTGAGGACCATCGGATGTTCAGTTCCGACGGCTTGGCTCATGTCATCGATGAGTTGTCGATAGCTGGCCAAGGCTCCCGCCACATCACCGGAGTTGGCTTGCCATCTGGCGGCGGTTCCTCGAGTTCTGAATGTTTCAATGTGTGTCGGCCCTAGAACAGCCATGCACGTAGTCACAAGCGACTGAGATTCCTGAAAAGCCTCTGCCACTCGACCGGACTCCCCTAATGCTGTGCATAGTCGCGACTTGGCTACGAGGATGTCTTGGTGTGCATCTGTCCCGTAGTACTGAATCTCATCGTGGAGGAGTGAACGAAATTCGGTCACAGCTTCTTCGCAATGATCAGCGTTGTTCTTCATCACCGCAAGTTGCATTCTAGCTGAGAAAGTCTGAGGGCTCTGAGCCCCGAAGGTCTGCTGAAGAAGGGGAATGATCTCTTCAAGTTGCTCAATGGCGGGTTCGCGTGCTCCGGCTGCTCCTTGTTCCACCGCCAGCGCCACTCTGGACTCCAATGTATCCGGGTCCAGTTCTCCGAGAACATCGGTTTGCTGGCGTACGACATCGGCTAACTGGTCGCGTGCCATCGTGTGGTTCCCGGCCTCACCGATACAGTGAGCCAGGACGTACTGGGCGTACAACAAGTCACGATGGTCGTCTGGAAGTCGGAGCTCAGCCTCGGGCAGGAGGCTTTCCACCATCTCTTTGGCTGCGGTTGGGGCTCCCCGGTCAGCCAATCGGAGGATCGCCATCAAGGATGTGCGCAGGATCTCGGTGTTGAAGAGGTCCGCGGCCGGTTGGCGCAAAAGGTGAACTAGGTTGCGCACGGACAAGGCCTCATCGGCTTGGTCGAGATAGCGGGCCGTCGTCCATGTTGCTTGGTACGCTCGCGCGACGGCCAGAGCTGCTTCTTGTACAGTCACCTCTTCGCTGGACACGAGCTGCGAATCAAGAACAGCAAGTGAAGTCATAGGGTGCATGCGTACGGTGATATTGGGCCACGCTCCTTTGGTTAAGGTGATGAGTCCATATTCTTCAAGCAGGATCAGTTCGTCGGGCTCGTCATCAGTTGTGTCAACAGAGGAATCGCCAGACACAAAAGTACGCAGGGCGGGAGAGACCCAGATTCGGGCATGGTGCCCGGCAGGATCGAGGAGCGCCGCAGCTAAGACCGCTCTCTTGATTGAGGCGGCTGAACTCAGAGTGTCCAGGTATTGAAGAGTCGTCGTCCACACATCGGCCAACGAGCGTGGATAGTTGTCTGGATCTGGCTCCCCCAGCAAGTCACGATGGTTCTTGTTCTCCGCCAGTTGGGAAGCGAATCGTGAGCATGGTACGCGCCGCCTCATCATGACTGACGTGGAGATGCTCAGTCCCAGAGGTAGCCATCCAAGTTCTTCGCACAATTCCTCGATGCGGTCATCTGCGAGTTCCTCCATGTCGTTGTCGGCAAGCCTGTCGCGGATGAATGAGACCGCCTCAGTCGGATTGAAAACCTCCACATGGACCACACGTCGCTTCTGCCCAGTTACGCGGGGTCCGTTGTACCTTGTGGTAATCAGCATTCGGCGATTCTTCCCATCGCCTGGGTATATTAATCCTTCGTCGAGCAGTTCAATAAAGTCTTCGTCTGCATTGTCGAGGATGACAAGTGAGGTGAGGTCTGGATTGTTGGAAAGATGATCAATGAACCCCTTGGCGAGAAGGTCCGGTTCGGTTTCCTCCGATCCTAATCCCAACCGAGTCGCGGCCTCTCCGTACGCTCTTCGCACCCCCGCCGGAGTAGCGGCGTCGGCCCAAACAATGGCATCTGTTGGAGGTTGGGAATCGAGGGCCTCCCTCATGATCTGGGTGGCGAGTTGGGTCTTCCCAAACCCTCCGCCACCTTGGAGAACAACTGCCGAAGCACCCCTGCACCACTCGTCGTTGATCTTGTCCCTCACCAACTTTCGAGGTTGGAAACCGGAGGCCAGTGGACGCATCGTCCCCACCCGTACCTGGTAACGAGACTTGTTGGAATTGGCTTGGGCCAGAAGCGATTCGCCAAGAATCTGTTTGATGTCTGTGTAGATGGTCTCCTCAACAAAACGGGCTAATTCATCCAGACTTTCGTACTCTTTGAACATGACATGCTTCGCGACGAGTTCACGTACATCCAGTAAGCGTGTCATCTCATCAAAGGATTTCGCCAGAGCCTCTCTGCTTGAGTTGTCGGGTTCCGGTACGCCGGAGTGGAAGAAAACGTGGACTGGCTTGCTCATCTTCAGAGCGTGGTCGATCTCTTGATAAGTGCCGGATGGGTATCCTTCCGCAGTGGGTGTGCCTGCCGAATACCGGAACACTGCATAGACTGCGTCCGCCTCATCCGCGACGGTTTGGTCGAAGGCCGCCTGCGCGTCTCCGCCGGGCACGCTCGTCGCAACGGCGTTCTGCGGCCACCTGAGCACAAGAAAATTCACCCCTATATGGGACCCGATCTGCCCATTCCACACCTCGAACACCTTGGCGATGGCATCCCGCTCTTCGTGCGCATCCGACGGATAGGCGATCAGTACCTTGATTTGCTCCACATTTCCGGACATAACAAGATCCTAGTACGTTGTCACGGGAGTATTATCAACGATGTCATAATCGACAACAGCCAGTGGAAGGGGTGACGATGAACAGTGAGGAAACCGCCGCTGCGTACCGAGAACTGTCGTCGAAATACCATACCGACGCGTGGACCGAACCAATTGGGGTCACGGACCATTTGGAGGCGTTGAGTCAGGTTCTGGAAAGCGGAGGGGACTACTCAACCACATTCGAGTACGACCGCTCTGCGGTTGCGGCGTACGCGGATGACTGGTCAGCTTTCCGTGACGATTTGCGCGACGCGGACATGTCTGAATTGATCCGGGACCGGGTGATTGAGGAAATCCAAGAGAAGCTGGAGTGTTCAACGCTTCTCACCCAGGGTGGCGACGAGGCGTACACGGAATTCCAGAGGCAGCGCATCGGGCTTCCTGAGCCTGAGTTGGTGGCTATGGCACAAACCATTTTGGATGGCGACCTGTCCGTACTGCCATTTCATGTTTGCGCGAGCGAGGATGGTGAGGAGAGTATCACCTCCGCGCACGTCCAGTCGCTCATGTCGCAAGCCCTTGGGGCCTACGGTCTTGAAGAGTGGTACGCGGTTGAGGAGCCTAATATGGCGGCACGGGCTTCGGTTAATGGCTCTTTGCACCGTGTGAGGGTACGGCAAGGAACGCTTTTCACCCAGTGTGCTGCGGATCGCTTGCTTGCTCATGAGATTGGGGGGCACGTGCTTCGGTGGGCGAACAGCCAGAACCAGCCTGAGGCATGGGCGTCGATAGCATTGGGGCGTACTGTTGCGACGGAAGAGGGCATGGCGGCCTGGCGCGAAGTTCAATTCAACCTGCTCACCGAAGAACAGATACGGGTTTATGCGGCTCGGGTGATCGCAGTGGACACCGCCCAAAAGGAAGGTTTGCTTGGTGTCGCCCGACGCATCGCTGATTTTGTCGATCCTCAACAGGCCGCTGAGATCGCCGTACGTACGAAACGGGGGTTGAAAAACCCTGACAACTTGGGTGGGATGACCAAGGATTGGGGGTACCTGGCCGGTCTGCTCGCCATGGCTGATCTGGCACAGAATGCTCCCGACAATCTGCGGCTTCTGGCTGGAGTCAAGTGGCCTGTGGATGACTTGCCTCTCATCTGCCAGCTTCACAAACAAGGGGCCATTGTGGAACCGGAACTCGTACCTGATCGAGTCAGATTGGGCTTGAGTTCATCCACATCGCAGTAGAAAGTAGGCCTCATGCAAGAGTCACCTTATGCGTTCGTCTCGTATTCCCATTCCGATTCTCTTCGAGTGTTTCGTATAGTTGACCGTCTAGAATCTGAGGGGTATCGCCTGTGGTGTGACAAGGAGATCACGCCAGCTGAGACCTGGAATGACGAAACCCCAGAAGTCATCGCAAATTGCAATTTATTCATTATCTTCATCACCCGTGTGTCCGTCGAGCGAAAAGAGATTCGCAAAGAAATCACGTATGCTCAAAAGTGCGACAAAGCAATCTTGGCCATCCATCTTGAGCTGACAGATTTGCCTCGAGAAGTTTCTTTCATGCTCGATCCGTTTCAGGCTGTGTACGCCTATAACTTCGACGAGGAGACTGTGATGGAGAAGGTACGCATGTGCCTTGTCCGGCATGGAGTGACAGGTTCACCCATGAGTGAGCGGGCCGAAAAACCATCGGTTAAGCCACGATCTCGAAAAGGAATGCCCCAGCTGGGCGGCAGCATGGACCGTTTGTCCATCACGGATGCTTTCGCCAATAGAGTCTCAGAGGCTGCCGCTCTTCAAGCATCCGTCGAACATCAAATGGCTCGCTTGAGTGAAGAAGAACCGATTGTTAAGGGTGTCTATCCGAATGTCCTGGTTTTCTATGGTGGCACGGGGATGGGGAAAACTGGCTTGTCATTGAAGTTACAAGAATGGGCGTCGCGGGGTGGGCCTTCTTCTGGTGAATGGGGGCCATGGCCACATCGAGCGGTTGTTCCTATTCGTTGGGATTTCTACGATTCTGGTGGAAACCTCGATATGGTCAGTCTCCTTGTCAGCTTGCGAGGGGCACTCCTGTCATCGAAGTTTTGGTGGGCGCCGTTGGATCTCGGAATAGCGACGTACCTGACAGCCATGGGTTCGGACAGCCTGACGGCTTTGCCAAGATTGAGTACGGCTATCCTGCATTCTCTGTGTGAGGTGGCGGCAAAACTGGGCATGGGCCTCCCCTCGGAATTAACACCTGATGCTGTTCTCCGAATATCTGATCGAGTACAAGAAGACTTCACCTCTATCACAGAGCTGTGTGATTTTGACGCGCTGCAAACAGTGCTGGAGGATTGCGAGGAGATATCACGTGGCGTTCAAAAACCAGAAGTCTTTGTGCATTTGATGTACCTTCTCACTCAGCAGATCTTCTTCATTGACCCCGAGGATCGTCCACCGTTGGTCTTCTTCATTGATCATTTTGAGAGAATCCAGTTGAAGAATGAAACCAGCGAAGCGCTCCTGTGTGCGGCCATCATCAACATGCCATACTGTCTTTTCGTGGTCACTGGACGTGACAAGTTGAATTGGTGCGATCCCAGGCAGACTGATCTGCCTGAGGCGGGGCTTCACTCATGGTTTGGCCTTGCCGATGGTGCGCGTGAAGATCCTCGTCAACATCTGCTTGGACGCCTGAGCGATGAGGACACATTGAAGCTTTACAACTCCCGACGGACACGCGAGGGGTTGAGCATGTCTGATGAGGTCATTGCTGCCCTCGTTCAGCGATCGAATGGTCTTCCCCTCCATGTGGAAGCTGTATTGAAGGTTGCTCACAATATCCATGTGCAGGACCCTGACCGCGAGATGGCTCTCGCCGACCTTGACGGCGATCTGCCTCAAGTTGTTGAAAAGTTGATGATGCTCTTGACCCCGGTTGAACGAGACACGTTCCGGGCTGCTTGCGTACTTCCTTTCTTTGACATTGAACTGGTCCGGCACATCGCAGGAGTGAAGTCTGGCAGTGTGGAAAGAGTTATTAAGTACGCTCTTGTGGAATCCAATCCTGACAGCGTTTATCCTTATCGAGTCCATGATGAGATTCGTCGATTGATACGCTGCGACCATAGTAGCCAAGGTTTCTGGGGAGCGGATGACTGGCGGGAAGCCGCATTGCGTGGTTTCGCCGAAGCACAGAAGAGGATCGAGGCGGCACGGGAGACTGAGACCGATGAAGATGACATCCAGGCGATTGCATTGGCCATACGATTGGCGTACGAGTGGGACTTGCCGATTGGTGACCTGCCCAGGCAGGTGACCCAAGGACCGACGATGTTGGGCTTGGCAGGATTGCTGCCTGCGGTTTCTGAGCTGGATCCCGTCACCGAGAGTTCAGCACTCATCAGGTTTATTCAGGCAATTATGCTTCCTACGCGGGAATCTATTCCTGTACTTAACGCCCTTACTGAAACAGGGACTCCTGTCGATCCTGTAGCTCTTCGCTTCTGTGCTTATCGAATGCGAGCAGCTGGACAAATTGATCAGGCTGTGTCGAAACTAAACATGCTCATTGATCGATTTCCAGATGAGAGGAACCAACACATCGGGCAGCATCAGATAGCCATTACTCTTCGCATTGGACGAAGATTCGTCGACGCGCTCGCATATGCTGAGCAATATGAACCAGAGAACAAATACTTCGTGGGTGTTGTGCAGAATTTCCATGGTATCTATGATCAAGATCCTCGCATTGTGAGAGAAGCTATAGAATCTGAAGATTCTCTCCGAGTCAGATTTGAGATGGAAACCACTAACATAGTGAGGCGAGCATTGTCATCAAGCGTTGCAGAGGAAGAAGTTCAAAGGCTTTTAGCCAAAGTGACCGAGCTTAAGGCACGAGGAGATATGGCAGACTGTATGCTCGCACTTGGCTATCTCTATCTGGCTCGTCCTGGTAAATTCGAACCTCTCCTTGACCGGTTGCGAGAACACTTGGCGACATATAACAAACATGCCAGTGGAGTCGTTCAACTCCTAGTTTTGAAGGCACTGATGACGGGTGACTCAACAGATGCGCAAGCGGCGTACGATGCAATGCCACCAGGTCCGTCTCGTACTGCTGCTTGGATCAGGATCGAGGTATGGCTGGAGGCTCTGGGCCATCCCCTCCCACCGGTGGAGACCCAGTGGATTATCCCGTACGACCAGGTACGAGAAAACTGGATGAACATCGCTTATGGTGTCATTGAAAGAGCCAAGGCTCTTGCTGAAGCTGACCATTGAGATTGGGCAAGCTACGGTCCGGTAGGGTTTTGTGGTATTTCGAGCCGATTACCCCTCCCCTTTTGTGGTCTCGTACAACCTGCATTATTCACTGGGTCCCATTTTCAACAAGAATCCTTTCTCGAAATGACATGGAACCCTGTGGATCATCCCGTACGACCAGGTACGAGAGAACTGGATGAACATTGCTTATGGTGTCAGTGAAAGAACCAAGGTGATCATAAGACTCGCTGATTCCGTCATAGATAGCCCTGCGCCAGTGACGTCCAGTGTGGTTTTTCTCCTTGTCGATCCACACTTGGTGTCCCCGGGCCTCCAGATCATGGTGGATCCTGTACATCAACTCGTCGTTGGCTTCATGGCCGTACGAAAGGAAGAGGCGAAGAGGCTCCATGTGACTATTCTTCCACCTTGGGGTCAGCCAATGTGTCGGACATTGAGGATACGGTCCTTGCCAGCCCCGTACTCGGAATGTGAAAGAATGCTGGTGCCGAAGGGCGGTGGATTGCCGATGACACTATCGGCTGTGTCCGTACGGGGTCAGGCAATGAGATTGACTTCGGACCTGTCCGCGTGCCAACGCCTGCCGGGGCGAGCATTACGACTCCCATAGAGTCGAAATGGGTGGATTCAGGCTGGCGGAGCGAGGCGAAAACCCTCGACTGCAAATTTGGTCACGGTATCATGGCGACGAAGTCCATCCTCGACCTTGACTATCCGATCAAAGCCATCCCGGCCCCATAGTCGCCTGTCTGTTGGACTGAGAGAGTGGTTCATTGGCGAGGGATAATTGTTATTTTACGTGGTTAGGCCTCGGAGGAGCAATGAAATCTATCTCCGGACCATGACCTTGAACCCACATTACAAGTACTATGGATCCATCCTTATAGGACAGGGCGAATCCAGTTGGAGAAGTTGCATCGAAGAATAGTCTTTTTCCACTGTTTTCATAGAACTCAGGCTGCATGAATTGATAGGCCACTCTTACCCAGTCACTTGCCCATCGGCTTTGATCGGACCGATATGTACGTGCATCATGGGTCTTCTCTAGTTTGGCCATAACGTCGCTAGTCATGATGTCACTGCTAATGAGATTGTCAAGTGTTGTTAGCCAATCCGGCACAACAGTTGCAACATCGAGAAAATACATTAGGGTATAGGCGTCGTCTGGTGGGAAGGAGATCAATTCATCAGCTGAGTATTGGATCCAGGTTCTCATCTGAGATTCGGCAGCTTCGGAGCAGACGCCTTCGGTTATACCATGGTCGAACAGGAAATCACGGACGGTGAAAGGAATCTTCCTACCTAAAGCATTCTCGAGAGAAAATGTCAAAGCATCACGGAGTATGTCTGAGTGTGCTATGGCGTACTTCGGTTCAAGTGGCACCGCACTCGGTTTGCGTATGCTCTCTTGAGTTGGATTTTCTGGTTCTTTTGGAACAGTATGAGTTATATCATCCGATTGGTTATTGGGGAGTGGTGAAGTGTTCTCATCTGGATCGTATGGAACTACTGGTGGAGGGCCAATACTGATGTTGTCGTCTGACCAGGAATCGACGGTTTTGGCTTCAGATAGCAGTGCTACAAGATGGTCAGGTGTACAACTTCGGGATTGAGCCACGTACGCCAGTAGGTATAGTGCTCGAGATAAGTGGAATCTGTAGGCCAATGGTTCCTGCTGAAAAAGATCGCGCAGGATATCAACGGCCTGAGTTAGTTCCTCTTCAGCAAAATCAAGAACAAGTCGGTTTGCATGAACCCGTCCAAGACTGACTAGTGTGCGCGCAAATGCGAACCCATACTCAACCGGGTTGACTGAGTATAAGTTGGATAGTAAATCATACGAATTCCACTCTGCATCCTCTGCGTTGGCGAACCACCCTGAGTCCTGGTAATCGATGGCAATCGAATTATAGGTGTTACCCAAGTTTCGCCAAATTTGACCTTTCAGCGCAGACGATTTTTCATCATTGTAGTTGTCAAGTTGTGAGAGTGCGTCTGTGAGACACTCGACGGCATTTGGTAACTGTTCTGTATCACAATAGTGGCCCCCAGCCATATTCAGGGCAACGGACATCGAAAAGGCTAGCTCTTCCGGATCAGTCAGACGAGAGATGGCCTGCAGAGCCTCTTCAAAGACTGCTTTCCCCTCGTGTTCTTGCCCACTTGCCCATAAGGCGCTTGTCAGACTTATTAGTGCGCTGCGTAAATTAGGGCCAGGAGGGTTATGTGGGATGAGAGATATAGCAGACTTCAAGCATCGAATAACAAGAGACAAACCAAGCGGATCTTTACTTGAGTACAGGTCGTGGCCTTCATCGTAGGCGCGGGCGAAAAGCAGAAGCAGATATGCGACTGCCTCTGCATCATTGTCTGATTGTGATTGTTCGCCCCCAAAAATGACATTCAAAATGCGCAATGCATCGGCGTACTGTCCATGATCGACATAGAACCCAGCGAGCCTCATCTGTGCGTAGTCGCCGAGATCGTGTTCTTTTTCGATCGCAGCAGCAGCGTTGAGAGCATCCTCCTCTTCTCTTGGGAGAGCAGCAGCTAGGTCCGCAAACTGAATGTACTCATTGATGGATACTTGCATTGTTGCCCGTACGGCTTCTTGGAGGACTTGGTGAACAAGATGTGATTGTCTTTGTCGCTGCTCTGTGTCCTTTGCCAATTCCTCTAGACTGAGGACCTGCCGTACTTGTGCTATCTTGCCAAGATCGTACAGGCGATAGGCTAACTTTTGTCGTGGAGAAACAAGCTCTCCAGAAGCCGTACGAAGACTGTTCTCAAAGATTGTTGTAATGAAGCGAGCTTGCTCTTGTGCAAAGTCATTTTGAAGATCCTGCAGACGCTTCGACAATTCTTGATATGCAGCAAGGAGATTGCTGTCATCTGGGTCGGCTTGGATTCGAGAATGGAGAAGTTCTTGTTCTTTGCCCAGGTAATCTAGTCGGTCCTTTAGTACCTGGATCTTCTCACTGCCTTGGTATGAAGGCACCTTGGTCAGATCAATGATCGGTTGATCGAAGACTGTGACATTTTCCTCTTTCACCCCAAGGCCTATATCGATTCCTCGGCGCTTGATCTCCACCAGAATGCCCAATTTAACCGAATCGATTGTGCGATAGGCGTCCCAAAAATGCTTCAGATCCTTGTCAAGCCGATGCTGGAACGCAACCAGGCCATCAGACATCGTTTCATTGTCGTCTAGCTCCTTGAACCACACAATGATTTCAGGTGTATTTGTTGACTTGAATTGCTCAAGGGCCACGTCGAACTCTTGGGCGGTCCACGGGCCGTACTTAGTTGCGAACAAAAAGAAACACAGTTGTGACTTTCGGATCATGTCATTGTATTCGTCTTGTTTGGGAGCCTGAGTGATAGCACCCGAACCCCGCTCCCACTTTTGAAGATGAAAGTACAAGCCAGTCTCTTGCTGGTTGTTGATGTCATTCAAAGTGCCAAAGAAGTCACCGATGGCAATCCGGTCATCAACTAGCTCATCCGACGATGCAAGGAAGAATTCTATCGTCTTCACGTACCCTCCATTCGCTGGGGAACAATCAACTATTTTCACCAGTATCTGTTTTTCAGATTCTATACCGACTATACAAGCAGGTTTCGCATCGGTCGCTCGGATCTGGCTGCGATACATTTGGTAATGATCTCAGTGATGTCTTTTGGTTTTTCTCCTTGTCAATCCACGCTTGGCACCCACGGGCCTCCAGATCGTGGCGGATTCAGAACACCAATTCACCATTGGCGTCATGGCCGTACGAAAGGAAGAGGCAAAGAGGAGCCGGGGGATTCGCTAGCATGATTTGCTGATATCTATGGTTGTTTGACTGCTTTGGATGAGAGAGGGACTAGGGATGGGAGATTGGGCGGGGATCTGATCCGATGACGAGGTGACGCTTATCAGCAGTGGTGTATGTCCACATTCGAACCGGTCTCCGTCAGCGATAGTGGCATCTATGGTAACAAGCGTTTCTCCTCCCGTGGGTAGCATATCGATGCTAATGGTGCCAGAGCCAAGATCGGTTTCCACATTGATCCCGTCTCCCTCAGAGCGATCAGCTGTGTTGGTCAATGTCGATGGGATGTCAGCCTTAATGGCAATGCCTGATAGCGCTTGTGCGCCGGTATTTTTGACGCTAATCGTGTAGATGAGAGATTCGCCAGGCCATGTCCCAATCTTGTTGGCGGAGACGTTGACGTTATATGAGTATTGGTCAATGTAGTGAGCAACAACCTGAAGCTGAACCGTACCCATACAGTCAACTGAGCCACTTATGACGCCATCCATTGCCTGACAGCCGAGCATCTCAACTCCATTAAGGAACGAATCCGACAAATGGAACCGGCCGTGCCCATTCTCAAACCATGCGCTGCCTGCGACATAAGACAGATAGAACGGGTTGGCGCCACCAGAAAAGCTGACTTGGTCATAGACACTACGGGGATTCGCATCACTTGAAGTTACTGCTCCCGTCACAACGACATTTGTTGAAAAACAATTCGCTATGTCGATCCACCCGTGCACATCTTTAGCGCTGATTTCAAGATTGGGAGCGACATCGTTTTGTACGAACATTCTTATATCATATGTATTGCCATCACTTATAGGTATGTAACTAGCCCATGCCTCTTCACTGTCATGAGCCCGGGCCAGAAGGAAATTCCGTTCATCTTCTGTCGCACCGCCGTTGTTGTCCGACCAAATGGGGTTGTCCGTGATGGAGTTGAAAGCATTGTGATCTGCAGGCTGTTCCATGGTGAATGTGTATCGATCGGGGCCCCACTCAGAAACTGGGTTCGGATCATACGCTGTATCGCATGATCGGACAGGTACATCAACAGTTGACAGATTTGGTAGCTCAGATGGTCCAGCCGTGGTGGAACCACTCCATGGATGAGTGATACCAAGAAAGATCAGGGGGGCAAGAACAACAATAGCGAAAAGCGCTGTAACCAAGTGAACACGTTTACGTCGAGTGATCTGGTTAATGTCAGCCTGTAAGCATTTGGTGACAGCAAGTATCCACCCTTCTTTGGGCGGCCATGTGTCCACATAAGTGGCAAGCGATTCGCGAAACTTCTGCAAGCGAGTCACTTCCTCAGGACTTACCTCCTGGGAAGGGGCTGTGTTTGAAAAGAATATATGCAATGGTTTGTGGGACTGGATCGCGTAGTCCATTTCTTCCGCTGTTCCTGAGTCATACCGTTCAGTTGGCGTCCCAAGTCGATCTTGAAAGACAGCAAAAACTACTTGTGCTGGTTTGAGGATTTGGTCAATGGTGATCTGCTCCGCATCACGACCATCTGTGTAGCGGCTATGCGTGTCCCGAGGATACCGATGTGGATCCACTCTGTGTTTGTTTTGAGTGTTATTCCAAGCGAGAAACGCATTTTCAAGGGCATTTTTCCCATCTTCTGCATCCATCGGCCCAATGATTGCTACATTGATTCGCATAGTCACGACCTGAATGACATAGAAACAGATGATGTGGCTGAGCACTCCCCGATGACTACCCATGATACAAGCAACACTCGTGGGGATCGTCGCTCTTCAAAATGAGGAGCGAGGAGAGTTTGATCCATTGCTCATGCCTTTCGTACGATGAGGGAAACCAGCAATACGTTCCTTCTACTAGAGCACGATACATTCGTTACATGGACAAGACAAGACCATCTGCTCGGGTGGGGGTGTATCACACCGTGTGAGCGTATACCTACTGGCCTAATACGGCATGGCCGCTCCCCGTACGCATTCAAGCAGATCGGCGACTTGGTCCACGTGGACGCGGAGGGACTGAGCCACAGAGGGCGGCAGTCCTTCCCCCGCCGGGTGCTCCAGGCGTGCCTGCACCTCATCCAGATCCAGGCGTGCGGACGCGAGGACCTCGGTCAGTGATAGCACTGTACGGGTGACGCGATGCCAGTCGTCGACCAGACCCGTACCCTTAAAAAAACTGAAGGTGACAAGGACATCCATGATCAGGGAAACGAGGATGAGAGTGGCGGATCCTGCCCACCAAGTGGCAATGCCAACATAATCTACGGGATTGGTGATCAAACAAGGGTTGACAGCGTACGGCATGAGGAGCAGCAGGGCGTAGCCCGACAGCCAGCCCAGGACACCTCGTACAAATGGCACGCGAATCCGCGCAACGTATCTGGACCACAGAATCCCGAGACCGGCTGAACCAACGGCGCAAATAAGCAAGAAACCTGCGGCTTTCGACATAGTGGTGAGTACCCAGGTGATCGTCAAGAACAGGTTGGGTTCACCCACGATCCGGCGGACCATCCGCCAGGTCTCCATGCTTGTCAGAGCCGTGATGCCCAAGCATATTCCTCCAAACAGGATCCACACATGGAGGAAAGTCCTCATGTTCCTCCCGGGCGTGATCGAGCGGGAAGGTGCGACCACCCGGCGGTACGAATCCCGTACGACGTACTCTATTGCGACGAGTCGTTTCGATAGGGCTTTCGCCTGTCGCGAAGCGGCGTCGCCGGCGGCGGGGCGGGGGGAGCGCTCGGCGAACCATCGTTCGATGGCGTCGGCCACAGCCGGGTTGATCCGAACCGGTTCCATGCCGTCTCCCCTCGGCTCCCAGGACTGCGGCGCCGACCCCAGCTCACTGCCATTCGTACGTGCCGCAGTCTGCCAGAGCATGTCCTCTGGGAGCGGATCCCCGGCCCAGAAGCGCTCTTGGATCCGCTCATCCGGTACCCACTGATCGTCAACCGGTTGCTCGTCCGGCTGCCTGGCGTACACCCGTTCCGCGTACGCCACGCAATCGGCCTTGCGCACTTCCCAGGCCTCGTCGGAAATCTCGGTACTGGGTTGCGGATCGCCCAGGCCCAACCAGTCTGCGAGACGGCCGAACCACCCGCGCTCGGATGGTACGGGCTGGGGATCATCCGAGCCGAACCACGCGGAGTAATTGGCCGCGTCCTCCTTGCGTACGGATCTCTCTTTGAGGGGCGTCTCGATGGCGTCCTCCAGGTCGCGGATCTCCGCGTCGGTGAGCAGGGGGAGACTCTGGGAAAGTTGGGTACGCAGGGAGTCTTGCGCTATCCCTGGGATCATGGGTTCGTCCTTTCATCCTTGTCATCGAGAACAAAGAAGTTTAGTCACTGCAGAGAGCAATTCCGGAAGCCACGAGGGTGACATTCCGTTCTGTTTCCGCGCAGGAAGGGATTTGCGTCCCTGTGGCCGGGTCCCAGTCCTCGCATGAGGGCTGGGTATCTCCGACTCCCTGATGGGTGATCCGCGATTCGTCGATTCCGCCGCTAATCAGGTAATCAGCCACCGCCTCAGCACGTTGCTCCGACAACTCCATTCCAGACGGCGACGCGCTGGTCGACGCCGTGTGCCCGGTTATGAGGATGCTTGTGTCTTTGTTGGCTTGCAGGACCTGGACCGTCTGGTCCAACAATGCCGCGGCTTGCGGTTTGAGTTCCGACAGGTCTGGGTCGAACAAGGCATTGGACGGCATGACCCACGTTGTCGATGTGGGAGTACAGGTCGGATCCAGATCTGAGAAGTCGAGGGTATGGCTCGGCATGGGTACGAGATCGACTGCAGGCAATCCTGGTTGTGGGTCAACACTGGTGTACGCCACATGAGTGGATGGTACAACTTTGCCCCCACGGCGTTCGATGATGCCGGTCCAGATCTCTGTGAGATTCTGCAGAGAGGTGGAGTCCGGAGCAGGCTGGGCTCCAGAGGTGGCACCCAGAGTCTCGAAACTGACAGCGAACCCAGTCAGTGTGGTGGTTTCTGGGATCCGGGCGACGATATCTTCAGGGTCAGTGTCGAGCAGACCATTCTCACCCTGTTGAAATTCGATCAGTCCTGCCGTTGACAAGCCTGAATCGTACACATAGATGGTGCAGCTGAGTCCGGTTGGCCGCAGTTTGTCAGCCGTGGATTCGATGGCGCCCAGTACGTCGGCCTGCGGGCTCTTCGCAGCCACTGTGTTCACGGCCTGGATAGCCCCATTACGGGTGTTGAGTTGGTTATCTTTTCGGTCGTACGAATTATCCCCGGCATCGACCGTGCCGCCCCAAACGGCGTCACCAGTAGCTGAACCGGATACTCCCGTGATAATGATTGTGGAACCAACGGGAAGCGGGTCGGTGATGGTGGCAGCGACAGCCGTCGCATCCACACCGGCACTGTTGGTACGGTTCCCAATGACCAGGCCGATGCAGGCCGGGGTGTCCTTGGGATAATCTCCGCAGCCAGTCAAGCCGATCAGCCCCAGAGTTGCTGCAAGCAGCCCAACTGATAGTAAGCGAATAGATTTCATGATGATCCTTTCAAATAAGGGTTAAATCCAGTTGTTAGTGTGTTTCGGGCAGCGAAGCCCGAGTTGGCATTCCCGGCAGGCCGTGGCCTGCCAGTTGCCATGACATGTGTCACACAGTTCGAGCGAATGGCCGCACAGGCGGCAGGTACCGAGTACTTGCTGGCGCTTGCTGCGCCAGAACCATTCCCGCCAGTTGAGTTTCATACCAGGACCTCCGCATCGACGATGTCATCGTCCGAGTCGACCGCTGCGGACGTGTTTGTGTCCGATGCTTTGTTTTGAGGGAACAATGCAATGGTCGCCTCGGAGTTTCCGTATTCAAGATCGAGGCAACGGCGGTATCTCTGACAGAACTCTTTGCTCTGCTTCGGCAGTATCGCATCGCGCTCATGCTTAAGTTCAGTTATGGCATCCTTGCCGGCCTGGATGGTCGCCTTCACGCAAGCCTCGCCCTTGGAAAGCACGGTCTTGTGTACGAAACGGCTGAGATACAGATCGACGATGTTGTGATCAATCTTCAGGATCTGTGTGATGACTGGGTTGTAGTAGAAGACCATGAGAAGGATGACGATCACGCCAATGACTCCTGCCGTGACAGTCCAGATGGCAACGTGGGATGTTACGCTGTACACCGTTGAGGGATCGACTTGGTCCAATGTGACGTGTTGGGCCTGGGCAGCTTTCTGAATCGCCTCATCCCGATCGGCCATCACGCGAAAAGCTGTCGATGAGGCGACACAGGCCAGCCAGAAGGCAGAGGCGCCGATGAGGATCAGCACATCCTTCGCCAGGATCGACGTCCTTCGGTATGCCTCAGCGAGCTTGTGCCCTATGAAGGCTGTCAAAAGGATCTGACCAGCTGCGAGGGCCACCGAGAAAACCAATGCTTTCAAGTACGAGTCGTCACGCAGGTAGTCTTTGATGTTTGAGACGATGATGAACAGATCCATGCCGCCAAGAACCACGTACGGCAGCCAGGTCAAAGCCTTGTCGCGCAGATTCGCTGCCGACCAGGTGATGTCATGATGAGTTGTGTCAGGTGTAGGCCTCGCCGGGATGGGGCCGGTCCATGGGATGCCCTCTTCGTCGCAGGCTGCACCCTTGAGGATGTTCTCCTTGGCGGTGCGAGCATCCTCAGCTTCTTCGATCTGCTTATCGATTTCATCGACTACCTTCTTTTCGTTCGCAATGGTTGTCGTGTACGGCTGGGGCAGTGTTGGACCAGTGGCCAGGAGGTTGACATCGGCTGTTTCCCCGATAGCTTTTGCAGTTGCCTCAGCGTTGTGAATACGGAGAGTTGCCTCAGATTTTGCAGCCTCAAGGCGCTCTTGTTCCTCCTGCTCGATTGGCAGAAGGCTTCCTTCGTAGCACTGGATCCAGGTGATGTCGTTCAAGTGGGCAGCGTGGTCTTGCTGCGCCATCTGCTTGGCATACTCCAGATGTTTAGCATGGTCGAGCGGCGTTGGCGCAATGGGAGCCATAGGGCGGTCAAGGGTCTGTTCAGCCGTTGTAACCGTGATGTTGATGGGTTGTTTCTTCATGTCTACTCCTTAGTGGTGTCAGATGGTTGATTCGGGTCAGATTCCAAGGCTGGTTCACTGCCAGGCGTTCCAGCTTCGAGTTCTTTGATGGTGGGGTTGTTGTCGTCTTCGGCGGTGAGGACCAGACGTTCGCTCACAGGTGGGAGCTCCCAGTCGGAAGCTGTGGTCTTGTAGGCGATTAAAACAGGGTTGTTCGAGCGTCCGATGACGTAATCCATGTGTTTGTGTGTCAATTCATTGAAGAATGCCGACCATTGCGCGCGGGCGAGGTCGTACAGGTATTCGATCACGGCGAGGGTGGCCTGGATCTGGATGATCTGGATCTTGGCTTGGCGTTGCTCCGTGTCGTACTGGTGTGCTTGGGCCCTCGACTCATCAGCCATTCGTTTCTGGTTGAACCACTTTAAGCGAAGGGGACCTGATTCGGGCGGCTCTCCATCGGGATAGTCCAGAATTTGTGGCCTAGGAGAGTCGAGGATGCCCTTGGCAGAGGCCATGGGCTGGGTCAGGGGATGAAGATAGTTGATTCTTTCCCGATAGGCCTCTTGTTGACCGTCATGGCACCTTTTCTCGTAGTAAGCCAGGACAGCACTCTTCTCACCTTTGGCAACTTTGTGGATTCGTTGACGATCGGGCACGGCGGCTTTTTTGATCGCCTTTTCATCCTTGGCTGTGTAATAGTCACGGGGAATTGTGTACGGGAATTCCCCTGCTGACATCATCCTATGTTCGAACGGGTCGAATTTAGAGGCGGGCATTGTTTCTCCTTTCGCTAATGTTCACGTTTGTGAACATGTGAGTTGTCCAGGACTCATTCGAAAATGCGTATTTTGCATCTTCACCATGTAACATCCGGAGGAGTGACGTTCCCGACTTGGTATGGGTTCATCTGTTTTATTGAGTTTCATCCGTATGACAGGTGAGCAATGCTGACTTAACATCTTCGATGACCAGTGGCCCGTACACCTCAGTTTCCGACGGGTTCTCACTCTGGTTGGAACAGTTTTATTGAGTGAGTTCGGACGTAGAATAAAGATCGTCAAACTTTATGGAGAGGAAGGTCGATGGCCAGGCGCGCGTTGATTGTGGGGATAGACAAGTACAATGGCAATGTTTTGAAGTCATTGACCACTCCATCTAAAGATGCTGCCCACCTATACGAACTTCTGAGTTCGAGCGTCGATCCTCAGTACGACTGGAGAAAAGTCACAATGCTCCCAGATCTGGATAGCCAGGATCCTGCGAGTGTCCCGATTACTGGGGAAGTTCTATGGGGGGAATTGACCGACTTTTTCTCTCCCCATGGAACTCCTGACGATCTCCTTCTCTACTTCGCAGGTCATGGAATCAATCGATATAGAACAGCGGTGCTGGCAACAAGTGAGACAACGGAGACTTCAGGCGGCATCCCAATGCCCGACTTGATGCGCCTCATTCAGGAAACAGGTCCTGAGACAGCCGCCAGTATCACTGTGATCCTTGACTGTTGCGGCAGCGGCGTCATGAACGAGATCTCCAGTAGCACTCAGCTTCCTCCCAACACAGGAATATTGACAGCTAGCTTTGGCAATAGGGACGCGTACGAACGTACGAATGATGCTTCGGTTTTCTCATCCATTCTCTTCGACGGTCTCAAGGGAGGCGCAATCCAAGGAGTTCTCGGAAGAATTTCGATAGCGTCCCTTGTGAGCTTCGTTCATGAAAGATTCGAAGAAGAGGATCTCAAGCAACGGCCAACCTTTCATGGTTATTTCACCAATGTCCCTGTGCTTCGATCAGCGAATGGTGCGTTGAGTGAGAAAGATATTGATCGCTTGCGTGTGGATTTCGGTGATGATCCCACGCATACGATCACCATGCGATCGACGCACGAGGAACCAAACCTCCTGAATAGAACCCGTGGTGAGGACAATAGCGAAGAGCACAAGACCGAAGACCAGAAACAATTTGACTATTTCAAGCGATTACAGACGGCTGGATTGCTAGCCGTCAAAGCAGAAGAACAATCGTTGTACTGGGCCTGCGGCTTCGATAAGAATGGTCATGCCACAGGAGATCCCAAAGATGTTTACCTCACTGGGCAAGGACAAGCCTTGTGGGCTGTGGCAGATCGCAGACAACAACGTAGGGATGCTGTTGCGCGGCGAAGCGCTCAGTGAAAACATCGGTCCATATCACGTCGGAAATTAGTGCTGTACGGGCCAATAGGTATCGTTGACCACAACGCAGATGTGAGCTATGGGAAAGGTTTAGGTGATTGGAATTGTCCACGAAATGGATCTGGGAAAAAACTCTGGACGACGTCCAGGAATCGATCGAGTCACGTATAGTTGCTCAAACGCGTGCTCAAGAGCGATGGATGGTCACGCTCGCCAGGCTTATCGACCAAGGCGAAACGGGTGTTGACCCGCTTCCCGTCGGAATGGCGCGCTCTAATGAAGTGTACATTTCCCCGACTGCTGCGACTGCTGTGTTTGCTGCGATAGAAGAGTCCTTGGGTAGATGGAGAGAGAAGACTACGCAGAATCTATCCACGTCAAATGATGAGAAAAAGGTCAAGGAGATCCTATCCATAGACGATGGGGTGGATGCCGTCTTCGATTTAGCCGCCGAGGATGTGGCTGAGGGCTGCGAACAGAAATGGATAGAACCATACCGCACAGTGTGGGAAGAGAGCTTGCAACTGAATTACCCATTCGCGAAAGCTGAGAAGGTGGTCGATATGGCTGCCAAGGAATGGGTCAAGCAAGTCCGTCAGAGTATGAGCGACATGAGCGACAGAACAAAATCCAATAGAAGTGGAACGGGAACCCCCTTGCGAGCGAGTGAAGTCACTGAATGGATTCGTTTAGATGCTGCGGTGACGACAGAAATAAACCAACAGATTGAGGACAATTCTCCAGCTATTCGTCGAATCGATAGACTGGCACAATGGGCTATAAACCGTGGTAGAGATCAGTGGGGTCACAACTCGTCTGATGTACAAGAACTGGCGTACAGAGCCATCGAGAAAGCCAAGAGAGCACGACTCAATCAGGCGTGCCAGAACGTCAATGCCCACGTAGACGAACTCGTACGTCATATTTTCAACGTTGTCACTGCTAAAGCCCCTCTAGATCCAACGATAAAGAGTGCTTACCTTTGGGATCTTTGGAACGAAGAGAATCTAGGCCAGTATGAGCAAGGTCCGAGTGGGAATCGTCACTTATGGAAGCCGATCGATGAATTAGGGCATGATGCAGACGAGAATATCTCGGTCTCTGGAGGAGAGCCTTCATTAGGGCAAGGCGCAACTCTGGTGATGATGAACCACATGGAGGGTGTTCTCGCCTATTGTGAACGTGAGGCGGAGCGTCTTGAGGATGGAGGCCCTTCCCATCATGTTTTGACCACAGGCAAGGAGAGAGCCAGCGGACGACAATGGTTAACTGCTCTGATGGAGTGGACGGTCAGTAGCAATGAATACTGGACACAGTACAATTCAGCGGATGACGAAAGGCGCATAGCGGCAAGAAGAGACCCGAAGGAGAGGATTGCAGAGGAAACGCGCCTTCAGCGGACCAGACAGAAAGCCATTCGTGCAAAAGTGGGGGGTACCCTCGGTAAGCAGACCGATGTGATCACAACGTATTTGAAGCGTGGATTGCTCAAGATTCGCGAGATTCAATACATGGTTGGAGTTCTGAGTCCAGAGGGTGCTCTTGACGATGTGGATGCCATTGACAAGGCTAGCACGAGGGTCGACATGGCGTTTGCAGACGCGTACATTGAACGCACTGCGAGTAAAGAGAGACACGCTGTCCTCGCCATCTTGGAAGCTGCGAGTGTTTGTCTGACGAAGTACGAGGATGCTTACTGTGTCTCTGGGCGAGACTTCGAACAATTCATGAAAGGTGAATGGAAACAATCTGTCGGTGAAGATGTGGCTCTCAAGCCCTTGGATGAGGATTTAGGACGATTGCGTGTCTCAGCGGATAAATCTTTATCCCTATTACGTCGGGAAAACGAAGTTTTCGACGGTTATTCCAATGTTGGCATTTTGGATTGTTGCGAGGATGCGATCGCGAGCGTTCTCAAGAGGGACATGGTCACAGATGGCCTTAATTGCGCCAAAGGCCCAAGTCACTGGCACGAGCACCCACTCATTGAAGGTGAGAGATTAGTCATCCCAGAATGGGAGTCAATGCTGAAAGAAGGTGCAAAGTGACAGAAGATCGTACTGAGGATGTTTTCCTCCAATCGTTGATGACCCCAGAACTTCGGGAAGCTATGGATTCACGGTATGGCGATCGGCAGGGGCCGCATGTTCCTCTCGATGTTCTCCTACGGGGTTCCCTCATGGGTTTCACTCCGGAATGGGCAGAACTCGTTCTCTTGGACACTGATGGCGGTTCTTTGGATTACCTCAATGGTTTATTCGCCTCCTACTTTGAGGGTACTGGACGCGTTCTTCCATTCGGTATTGCCAAGCGGGTGGAGGAAGAACGGCAAGATGGGACACCAAAATGGAATACCGTTATTGTTGTAGAAGCTTGGGGTTGGGGTTTGCCTGACGACATATGGGATGAACAGGCTGAAAAGGAATTGAGCGGTTATCGTGAAACGCACCTCCAAGGAATGGATTTTCATCCAGGTGAAACCCGTGAGCTTGTTGGTGTTTTGTCTCTTGGGAGCAAACCAAGACCTGCTGCTCAAGAACCATGGGAGAAGTACTTCCGTACTGCCCATCTGCTGATCTTGGTACGTCACACGGACAAAGGCTTGGTTGTTGCCATCCAATCCAAGGACGAGACAGGACCACGAGAACTCATTTTCGACTATACCGATGGGAGCCAGACGACTCACCAGATTCAAGTAAAGGCGAAAGAAACGTGGCGATTGCCTGGGTATATTGAATCCCCAGATGGGCAACTGCCTGTGACGGGTTGTATCCGGTCAGTCCGAAGCTGATACGAGCAGATCAGTTCTGGGGGTCGCGGTCCCAGCTTTGCTCAAAAGTTGGTGCGGAGTCTGGGGACTCGCGCCGCCAGAGTTCGAGGTGAGTGACGGCGGCGTGTCCGTCTGGACTGCGGTAGCGAGTGTCGTTGTCGTAACGGAGTTGGGATAGGCCGCAGGCTGTGCGCCAACATGGCGATCTATTGACGTCGTATAGGTCCGCGTCGTACATGCTCACTTCGTACAACCCTTGGATGTACTCCGACGGGACCCATCGTTTGCCAAGCGGTTTGCCGCCTTTGAGGGCGTCTCTCAATGCCGCTTTGTAGCCCTGTTCCCATCGCTTGCGCACGCATATCCTGCTTGTCTCTTCGGAGGCGTCAACAACGATTTGTGTGATGGAATATCCGGCCTTCGCCAAACGGTCAATGACAGTGTCCCCGG
>JGI24699J35502_11134152_pt1 | contig 38064 bp, 40 predicted proteins | sample TergutMp193P4_FD_35502 | JGI IMG/M metagenome (IMG submission 35502)
ACTGAAGGTGGACGACAGCTTGGGGCTGCTTCGGGTGATTGCCGTGCGTCATTTTTTTGATGAAACCGGTCATTATTTCAACGAATTTGAAGCGGTACCCGAAAAATTCGGCCGCATTCCCTTCCCGGAAGAAGTTGAATTTCCCGCAGCTCATGCCATCCCGGCCAAAGTGGTTGCCAACGAAGACCCCGACGGATTGGGGAAAGTGCAGGTGCAGTTCGATTTCGAAACGAAAAGTTGCGACTGTTGGATGCCGATCATGCTGCCGGAAGCGGGCGGTCCTCAGAACAGAGGCTACATCTTCGTGCCGGAAGTAGGCGATAAGGTACTGGTTTCGTTCTTCGAAGGCAATCCCGAATTTCCGTTTATCATGGGAAGCATGTTTCACGGGAAGAACGGCAAGGGAATCGGCGGCGGAGCGGGAAATCATGTCAAATCCATGCGGGACAAGAGCGGTTCGGAGGTGGTGCTGAAAGACGATGACGGAAGCGTTACGATTAAGGACAAAGCGGGGGATATGATTTTCTTGGACGGTACCGATTATATAGAAGTAAATGCGAATGATCATGTTAAAGTGACTAATGGAAAGTGTATCATAGAAATGAAGGGAAATAACATTGACATAACCGCTGTTGATCAGTTTAAGATTACTGTCGGAGGAAATACTTTCACTATGACTCCGGATATTACAACATTAAATACCCCCAATGGTGTTTCAATTAAAACTAAATCTACAACTATATCAGCTGAAAGTAATTTAGTGTCAGGTACAAATCATATTACTGGAGGAAACACGAAAATAGATGGTGGCGATGTATTTATAAATTAAAAATTTAACAAATGGGATATAAGATAATAACGGAAGACGATTTTTGGATTTGTACTGAAGGAGCTATTCCTACTCAATTTCAAGGAACACGGGAAAGTTTGCGTAATCTGGAAGGTAAAAAATACATTACAGTAGAAGATAAAAGTACGGTAGGATGGTTGGATTTCGGATGTAAAAAATATATGTTGCTCGTAGCTCTTGCAGCTGCTATAGCAGTTGTTGTTGCTGTTGCGATCGGCGTTTTAACCGTAGCTACAGGCGGAGCCGGATTAATCTTATTAGGAGCTGTTGCCGGATTAGTCGGAGGTGCAATTGGAGCAGTAGTAGGAGGATTGCTTTGTGGTCAGAAATTTGCTGCCGGAAGAAAATGGATGGATTGTAAAAATAATATGATTTTGCAAGGATCTCCCGTAATTACAGGAGAACATATCATGGAATGTAAGGCTGGAGGTATTATTCGGTATGCTCCTAATATTAAAAATTGGGCAGACGCGATAAGCTATGCAACAATAAGTTATGGAAGTTCATTAGTTATGTGTGCTTTTGCCGGAGCTGCTGTCGGAATGGTAGGAACATTGTTAGGAGTTGGAGCAGCGGCAGTACCGGGATCAGCCGGTACGGTTGGTACGGGGATTAACTTTGCGGGGCGTGCTATGACCCTTGCAAAGCCTACATTTGGGAGTGTACTTAGTAACTTGGGAGCAAGTTTTGGAATAGGAACAGGAGGAACCGGTGCAGCTATTGCTTTAGGTTCGAGATCTTTGTTTGGAGTAGATTCCGCTATGTACACATACGCTACAGGAGGTAGTGGAGGAGAAGTGCTTGATGCGTTTGCCAGAGGAGCATTACCTGAATATGAATTTGGAAGCAGATTAGTTGCGGGGTATAATGAAATAGATGAAAACGGGAATAAAAAAGGATTATTAGGTGTATTGGGGGCTTTACGACCTACGGATGCATTATTTTTATTGTATTTTTTACATATCAACACCGACCCACCCGGAACATTTCGGGACGCAAACGGAAGATTAAGAAATGCGAGAGGTAATCCAGATGGCCCTGCGGGTAGTTATGCTAAAGACCCAAGAGCTCAGAGTAATAAACCTAGAAAGGGGAAACCTTATGAAGATAAACCATCTTGGAGGCAAAGCGAAATAGATGTTGAAAATATGTATGAAGGATATGAATCGCAGGTAAGTTTTAAAGGAGGGGAAGAGGTGCCATATGGCACAGAGGGTAGTACTAGGCCTGATTTATATAAACCTGGACATAGTATTGAAGTAAAAAATTATAATCTTGAGACATCTTCAGGACGGAGTAGTTTGCAAGCAGAATTAGCACGTCAATATAATCAAAGACTTGTAGATTTACCACCGGGAACGAAGCAAACCACGGTAATAGATATAAGAGGACAGAATATTCCTCCTCAAGATTTGATTAATATCGAACAAAGTATCACTAATAACTGCCCTGATCTGGAAGTTATATTTCTTCAATAAATAAAATATATTTACACTCTATTTATTTTTAGAAAAAATTGTGCAACTCATAAATTATTTTTATCTTTGTATAACATATTAATATACTAAGAAAATGGCAGTAGGATTAAAAGTTGGACCCATATTTTACAAAATAGGAACAGGAAGCTTTTTACACAGTTTCTTTTCAACGGTAATTTATAATTTAGAACATTCAAAAAGGGGAAGTAGGTTTCCATTTTTGATGAAAGATCTCTATCAAGGGAAACTTATCTGCAAAAATATACCTTCTGCAGAAAAAGAATTAAAAATAATAAAAACAGAACTAAAATTATTTCCTCCAGATAAAGTTGTTTGGGATATAGACGATTTGAATAAACGTCCACCATGGAGAGATAACATAGCTGATAGAATAACTAATTTATCCAACTACTTTTACACAAGCGATGGTGACGATCTTTTCGATCTTTTTGCAAAAGCATTAAATACGGGAAAAGAAGTAAAAAAAGATGTTATTATATTTAGCTTATAGCGTAAATAATAATATGTTATCAATTAATTTTACAGATACGAAAAAAAGAATAGATGCCGCTGTAGGTAATTTTCTTAAAGGGTATGGATTTACACGTGAAGAAATCTTTTCTTCACCTGCTGAAACCCTATACGGCTTTGTTAGAAAGGACAAATTTTCTAATAAGCAAATTATATCCATGAGGTTTTACAAAAATAAAAACCGGTATGGAATAGAAGTATTTACAAATATTTTTGTTAAAAATATTGCTGATTTTTTTCGTAATGCAATCTCTCTGCAATATGATGAAAATATTTCGGTACTTAGCCCTGACCTTGGCGGATTGATTGCTCATAAAGATAAAGGTACAGATTTGGGCGGGTCAAGAAATCAAGTAATTTATCTTATTAATAATGACAGTGATATTGACCTTTTGTCAACAGTTATTCCGGAACGAATTAAAGAATATGTTTTTCCTTATTTGGATGAAAACAGTTCAATAGATAGAATGGATAAATTGTTAAATTCCAACATTGAACAAGTTTCATTACATCACTTCTTTGCTGTAACAAAGGCTTGCTTTGGAATTATGATTGCAAGAATAAATAATAATCCGCATTTACAAGAACTGATAAAACAATTCAGAGAAAATTTGAAACCGGCTAAACAGAAATATCAAGATGAATATGAGAAAATTGTATCTTTAGTTACCCAACCGTCATTTTCGTTAAGTGCAGAAATAGATTTTCCAAAATTATTAAAAAAGTAATTTTATCATATAGTGAAAACAAAAATTGTTACATACGAAGATTATTTCAAATACAGTGGAAAATCTAATTTAGATGCTAATCAAGTGATAGATTTGTATGAATTGATGAATTGGAATAAAGATGCATTTCTTTATTTCCCGATCACCGGCATAAATTTATTTCAGATCATGTTTCACAAGGAAAATCAATTTCTTGTTGAAATAACAAACGATAGCAATGATATGGTTTTTCATCAAAAATATGTATCGCAATCAGAGTGTAAAGAACTTATAATTAAGATATTTGAAAAAGAAAGTCTTGATTCCGAAATATTATCCGGTTTTTACAAAGTTCCCATTGTATCTAAAACATTGGACGATGTAATAATCGGAAAATAATCATATAAAATTATACAATACTATGAACGAACAACAAATTCTTATAAAAAAACCATTTAATGAGCAATATACATTGATTATTGATATGGAGTCAATGTTGATAAATTCTTTATTGAAATCAAAAACGCAGGCTCGTTATGATTTTTCTGTTCTTAATGTCAAGGAAAATGCAATGGAGTGCAGGTTAATACAATTGGACTTATTTGTTGACGAAGCGAATAACGATTTAGTAAAGGAAATATCTCAAGTTACGGCAGCTTTCAATAGGATGTTTAGTGAATTGCATTTAAAATTGAATAAACAGGGAGAGATTCTGGACGTTTTAAATATGGATTTAATTTTGTCAAAATGGGAACAAACAAAAATTGAAATGCAAAAAGCTGCAGGTGTAAATAAGGATGTGAAACAATTAATTATCATCAATGATAATCTTTTTGCTCAACCTGAAAAAATTAAAATAGCGATTAAGGCGAATGAATTTATGCAGATATATTTTGGAAAAATTTTTGGTAAAAATATACCTGCCGAAGTAACCGAAACAGGGACAAATTTGTTCAATACAGCCAATGTTGATTGGCGTTTTTCAATCAATAATATTTATGAAACAAATAAATTAAATGTCATAAAAATAAAATCGGAAGCAGAACCCAAGCATTCCCTCAGTTCAAAATTTTGCAATACAGCGTATCAACAATTTTCAGAACATATTGATTTATCTAAATTATCTGTTGATTTAACGCAACAATCAAATTATCAAATAAATTATGATACCGGTAAAGTAATGCAGTCACAAACCATCAAAATTGAAAAAGTACATCCTAAGCTTTATATGAAAATCAGTTATACTCTGATGTGTGACGAAATATATAAAAAAGCAATAAAAAATAATATAATAGTTTGATAATTAATTATTACAATAATGTGAAAACAAATTGTATAAAACTTAAAATGCAAAAAGAAGTAAAGGACATGGGTGAGCAGACTGTTGCAAAAGCTTTTTCTATATCCTCTATATGTGGTGAATCTACTTTAAGAGTTATCATACTTGGGTTTATAATAATTACTCATAAGGGGCGAATTAATAAAATAGGTTTTATAAAACGAAAAAAAGTTTTAGAAATAGTGTGACCTCCACTTCCCTATAGCATGTGATAAAGTTTTACAATTTCGATAGGCAAAATAAAAGCATCTTTCACTTCGTTTGATTAAAAGATAAAATGATAAAAAAATATTAATGACAACAACCCTTATGGAAAAGCCTATACCTGTCATGAACTATAAGTATTCAATCAAAAACAATATGAATACAATATACGCGAATACTTGGCCTATGGATGGAATATAAACTTTAAAAAATGATTGATGAAAAAGAGCGAAGCAATTAAGCGAGCAGTGGACGCCTCGATGTATCAATACCCCTATCAAAACTTTTCATTGGTGGATAGGGAGGGAGAAATCTGGAAACCGATACTGGATTATGAAGATTATTATATGGTCTCCAACAAAGGACGTATAAAGTCATTGCCGCGGGAAAAGTCCCGATTTTTTGGAAATAAATTTGTAAATATTACAAGAAAAGAAATAATAAAGAAATAAACCCCACATAAAATAAACTCAAAAAACAGTAAAAAAACGATTACTGTTTGGATTTTGGTATTGCAATCAATGGAAAATCCAAGAAGCATCCTGTTTCCCAGATCGTTTACGAAACATTTGTCGGTACTATTCCCGATAAAACGATTATTCGGCATAAAAATGGCGATCCATTCGATAATACTCCGAAGAACCTTTATCCGATAAGTATAAAAGAAGTTATAAGGGAGATGATATTTGGGGAAGTGGTTGTTTCGCAATATGACCGTGAAGGCAATTACATAAAAACCTATAGAAGTATAACTCATGCTGCAAAAGCTGTGGGAGCGCATCCTTCAAACCTTGATCGAGTTATTCAAGGAAAAAATATATTCTGCAAAGGATACTACTGGCGTAAAGGCGATAGTAAAGACAAAATAGATATGTCCTTTTTGAAAGAACGAATAAGACAAGGCAAACTGAGAAGTTCGAAGGGGAATAGCAGTAAAAAGGTTGTCCAATATGACCTTACAAGAAAATTTATAGCGGTTTACAGTTCAATAAAAAAAGCGATGGCTCAGACCGGCCTTTCAAGATTTACTATTGTAGGCGTATTGAACGGAAATCGTTATTTTGGCCGAGAATTTATCTGGAAATATGCCAATTTGTTTGATGAAATCCCCGATAGAATAGAACCCGATAGAATAGAAGTGAAATTACCGGAACCGGTAGTCTTCCCGAAGAGCCGGAAAGAAATGAATTTGTCAGAATATGAATACCCTTATCAAGATTTGCATTTATGCGATATGGAAAATGAAGTATGGAAAGCTGTTCCGGGCTTGAAAAAATATTGCATGGTATCCGATCGGGGAAGGGTAAGAGCCCTCCCTCGATTTATGGACAAACCTTATCGTGGACAGATGATTTTGAAAGAACGTATAATCAAGCAAAAGATACAAAAGCTCAAACGCAAACAACAGACCGTGAACTTGAATCGGGGCCTGTGCTTTTCAATTCGTACAGACAATACTCTTTATGAGATAACGGTTGCAAGAGCAGTTTATTCCGCTTTCATACAACCGTTGAAAAATTTCAAAGAAAATAAAATTTATATATTTCACCGTGATTTGAATCCGCTAAACAATCGGGTTGAAAACCTGTATGCAGCAACAACAAAAGCGTCACCTCATCGAGCAATACTCGCCACATAACAGGATTAACTTGAAAATTACCTGTTAAAAACAACAACTTCCTTTATTCGGAATCCGGAAAGACAATCTGATTTTTATTCCGAGTGCATGAGGAAATATTCTTCCGGTAAATGAACTCGGATTATTATCTTGGTAATACCGCGATTGCAAAATACTGAGGTTCGAAAAGGCAGTCGGATCGGTTGCCGAATATTTCAAAAAAGGATCGTATTGCTTGTTTTGATAAACATCACTAACCGAATAATCGAAATAGATTCCGGTGTAAAGGGAAAAATGGTCGGAAACCAACCATTTCATACCTACTTCGGCCGACAACATGTAAAAAGTATGGTTTAACTTGAGGTCATCCTTGTAGCTTCGATTGTGAAAGACGCCGAAGCCTTGACTTACCGGAGCTTCCAATAACACGTCATATTGCGAGTAATAACCCGATGTCGTATATGAGTCGCTTGATGATCGGTATTCGGAGCTAAACGGAAATCCGACTCGTCCCCCCAATGTAAAATAAGTCAGATGATCGTCGGAGAACACCGGAAATTGAAATTGAACAAACAGGGGAATTTGAACGGCAAACAGATTTTGCTTTTCGGTATATCCGTTTACGGTATATCGAAATTCAAAACCTTCTTCGCCATCGGACGAGAGATATTTGTCGAAAAATTGACCAATTTTAACTTTGGAATTATACAGTCCTATTTCGGCTCCGGTTCCGATACCGATCACGTTGTTGAAAAAAAATGTATATCCCAAGCCGGCGACGCCTCCGAAGCCCGAAGTAAATTTACTGTCGGGCACATTGTGCAGTGTATAATAGAGAGGTGAAAAACCTCCGCCCGTAAAAATCGAAACTTCATTTTTTTCTTGATATTGCGCATGACAAGGCATGAATAAAAAAATCATTGCAATTAAAGGGATTCTTTGGATGAATCTATGTATTGTTTTTCGTTTCATAATTTGCATTTATTTGTTAATAAACTTGAATTCTAAAGACATTTTTATGGTCGCCGTAAATAATACTCACAATGTAAAGTCCCGGAACATCCGGCATCGGAACCGTTGATAGGTTCCGGTCTATTCGGATTGTTTTTCGTATGTTACCCAAAATGTCCGTAATTTGTACGGTTCCGGAGTCAAAATCGGATTCTTCGGTTTCGATGTGCAAAGACCCGCTTCTTGCAACCGGATTGGGATAGGCTTTTACCGTATTCGCTTTTTGCACTGGCGTGTACGGACAAGTATAAATGGTATCTCCGGTTGTTCTGATGATCCGGACAAAGTATTCGGCCGTAAAATCCAATAAACCGCCGGTATCATCTTCCGAAGAATAGTATTGCAGGGTAGCGTTTCGGATGGGTATCCCGTTTCGGTACCATTGATAGCCTTCTGAAGCGTATCCTCCAAGATAGTTATTGACCAATAAGACTTTATTCCATTTTTGAACAATAATTCTATCGGGAATTTCACATAACCCGACAATAACTTCGATGTCATATTGGGATTGTTCGCCCCTCGCGTCCGTCAACGTAAAAGTCAAGATCGTATTTCCGACGGTTTGGGGTCTCAGCGAGAAATAAGTTTGATTATCGGTAGCTAATTCAACAATATTCGGATTGCTACAGGAAACGGTAAAAGTAAACGAGTCTTTATCCAAGTCCATGAAATAATCATTAATATTGAAACTCTTCATGTTATCCATAAAAGAAAAAGTAATCGGCCGGCCATCGCCTATGTACACCGGCGGCCGATTTTTAATCAGCACATGCATCGGAATGAGTAATTCGCTTTCCGAACCGGCGACATCTTGTATCGTTAACCGGAGCGTATAATCGCCGGCGTCGCCTATTTGCGGAGAAAAATGAAGGGTAATTGTCGGATATTGAAAAGAAGAACTTACAAAAGGATAATCTTCGTTGTCGGCTAAGCTGATGACGAAATCTTCATTTTCGGGATCGCAAGCAGAAATTTGAATATCAAGAATTTTCGTTTCTTCCACCGATATTTCTGTCGGAGTATCATCGGTGAAAATCGGCGCTTGATTCGGTATTACCCGGATGGTTATTTTCAAATCCCGGGACATGCCGTATTCGTCGGTCGCAACAAATTGAATGATATAATCGCCGGCATCCCCTTTTGGGGGAGAAATATTCAGATTCAGATTCTGTATGGAATCGTTATAAGAGAATTGAACAAATTTGCAACCCATCACGGGAGCCACCGAGAATTTGTCCCCCTCCAAATCTTTTACAAGAATGTTGATTTCAGAAGAGGTATTTTCCTTAACGGAAATATCGGAAGGCGCATCCATAAAATACGGAGCTTCGTTCAGTCGTAATTCGATGGTGACACGCACTTCGGGATTCAAGGTGTCGTTTGATTGAATAACCACATCGGCATATTGCGAACCTAAACCGGCAACAGTCCCGTCCAATTCCAATCGGATAAACGTACTGTCCTCAGCCGAAATCGAAGCGGATGAATTTCCCGTAAGACTCAACCAACCGATATTATTAGCGGATTCTTCAGCTGCATACATCAGCCATGCCCCGTTTCTGTAACCTTCCATTTGCTGCAAGTCAACAAATGTATTGTTTATTTCAGCCCAATACCTTCCATCGGCTGCCGTTACAGAATCATTTACGGCACATCCTTGAGGACGTGCGATTCCCGCGGGATAGGTGAACAGTACATAAAAATTTTCTCGAGGATATATGCTGATTTCTTTTCCCAGATTAATATTGTACATATGTCCGTTGATTTCGCCCTGTTTGTTCTCAAATTTGGCAGAGCCTTGATAGACAACGGTAGCGCTATCAATTGAATTGCCCCCGGCACGGATTTCCACTCGGACTATGCCTGAAGTATCATTTTCCGAAATAAACCATGTCCCCACATCGGAAAGGTTGAACCCTTTTTCATTCGCCGTGAACCAGGTGGCAACGGTAACCGGAGAGAGATCCGAATTTCCGTAAGCAGAACTCAGATAAGCCGTATCTTCATATTGCAAGAAATTGTTATACGGCGTATTTTCCGCTTCTGTCATCAAAAGTGAATCTTGTTGAACAGGAATATCCGGAGGGGTTCGTTTACTTCGATCGTATTCAATGAATGATTGATATTTCAGAGTGGTTTCCGATAAGTTTCCTACCGTAAACTGGATGGTCTTTTGAACCGGTTCATACATCAATTCTTTAATCGGCAATGAATCAACATAAATGGTTTGAGCATTCGATTGAATTGCAGGAAAGAGAATGAAAGCGATAATCCCCAAACCGGAGATTATGATTGAAAAAAAATCTGTTGACAGTCGTTTCATACTATCTATATTTAACGGTTAAAAAATTTTAGGGTAATAAATTTTCACTAATCCAATAATAGGTTTGACCATTGGAAACAAATTTATCGGGATTTCTCAAATATTTATCTAATTGGTCCCTTTTTTCCTTAAAATAGGTGATAAGTTCGTCCAATGTTTTATCGGGTATCAGGTTCTTCTTTTTGATTTCTTTGATCGTATTTTTATTTAAAAAAGGTTGAACCGTCGGACAACCGGTGATTATCTGTTGAGCATCCGCTAATGATAATTTTTTCAGTCTTCCTCTCCCGCATCGCTTACAGATTCGCAATTCGCTCAGATACGTATCCTGCAATTTTTTCCGAATGCTTCTTGTGCTCATGTATTGAGGATTTCCTTGCGAATCGGTTTGAATCGGAGGCATTACAAATTCATCATCGTCATCCGGGCAATTGCATTTCACTCTTGCTTTGGGTTTGCTCCCTCCTTGGTATTTATAATCCGCTTCATTGGCGCACAGATTATTCATAAACTGCAATAATTTGGCTAATTCTTCACCGGAAAGCAACAAATGATAATCCAAATATTTCTGTGTCAAATCCGGAATATTCACTTTTTCAACCGGCAAATACCATACCGGCAATTGTTTTTGAAACAGTTTGGGTATATCTTTGTTCAAAGATCGGCGAGAATCATCCCAATGATTGTAATCAACAAAAAGAGAGTCGTATTTAAACAGGTGATTTCCCACCGTTGCAAAAGCTTTATAAAGACTGTTCACCAAATTATCATTGTCCCATTTGACTTCGGAAATCAAGGTATCTATGCTGTTGGTCAGTATCTCCAAAGGTAAATCAATCCGTTTTTCGGGAAATAAAACCCATCCTTGCGTCATGCTTCTTTCCGGAAAATCAAGAGCATACACGTTTTTTGTACTTTCACGGAAGTAGTTGTTTGACCGAAGCTGGTCAATATAAACAATTTTTTCTCTTTTGGCTCTCGATTCTTGGTAAGCATAATTGTAAATCATATCTTGTATCTGTAAGACGAAATTGTTCCCGGTATTTTCCTCTATACTATGCATCTGATAACCCAAAATGCGGCAATTGGCATTGGCCATTCGACGCACTAACGTTGAATCAGCCCATTCGGTTGGTCCCGTCTCTCCGATAACAACCAAAATATTCGTTTCATTTCGATAAGGTTCCACCATTTGAACAGCGCTCCATAAACCATACCACGTATTTTGCAGGGCAATGGGTTGATACGATTTCATTCTGTCGGCCATCGTAATCAAGCTGTCTAACGTTTCTAAATAATTATCGGTTAAACCGGTTGACTTGATCGTGGCGGTCGTTGACGAGTTTTTCTGATAAGCCCATACGGCTCCGAATTTGTATTTAAAAATATCATTTTCATTTTCAAATATCGGTTGTAAGTTCTGAATAGCGCTTACGATGGATGGATAGTTAACAAAAACCTGCTGCTGGCCCTCGAACACAAAAACGATGTTCAATTTTCGAAGGTCTTTCTCAAGTTCCTTAAAGCGGGAATACATGATTTTGTTCCCGTTCACGTTAAATACGTAGTTATCGCTTTGATCGGCGACTGGAACCGGTATGCCCGTTTTGAAGTTTATAATCGAATCGGCTTTGCAGTACGACATTACCGGGCTGTATTTTAACGCGGGATTCCGAGAGGATATACCGGCGCTTTCGTCTTTTCTCCATTCGGAATTATTCAAGAAGTTTTCGCCGGTATCTTCTTTGAAACGCAGGGAATCGGAAGGTATGGAATTGAAATTCACATGCAACATTTGTCCGGCATTTTGTACCAATGAAGAATGTACCCATCCCAAAATATCGGTTTGAGCGCTATCGGGAGAAACGACGGTCTTTCGGGCAATCAATGTTTTCTTCCTGTCTGCCGATAATTTGAGCGTATATACGATTTCATAAGGAGGAATTTTCCCTTTTTCGGTACTTAAATTGGGATCTTTAAATATCCGAATGGAATCTTCGACAAAATACAACTTCGGGTCAATAACGGAAGTCGTATCGGTTATGATACTGACTTGTTTATTTTTAAATCCGGTAGCAATATCGGTCACCGATTGCTTGGTTAATAACAATCGCGATTTATGCATCCATCCGTAATATTCGGCTTTTTTGCGATCTTTGATTCTGCCGCTGAAGAGGTTATTTTCTATAATTGCAGGATCATATTTGACTAAACGAAGATAATCGCCTCTCTCTTTGATAACAAGAAACGGCTGTAAGAAGTCGACATCTTTAAACTTAACTTTTCCTCCCGGATTTCGGTAACTGATGTTATTGTCTCTATCGGAAAATACAATCCATGATTCTTTGGTGTATTCGTTACGGGGGGCAATAATGGGTTCTCCGCAATAGTTCATGCTGTATTCCCGCGGCGTCCTTTTCACACGGGTAAATCGGTTTATCGGACCGCAAGAATAAAGTAGAAGCGTCACTATCAGCAGCAGTCCGGGTGCGTATTCTTTCCTTTGTAACATATATTAAAGAGTATTATTAATTTTATATTATCTGCTATCGCGTGTTGATTGCCTTACGTACAATCGTTGCAAGCACTCTGGCCGGGTTTCGTCGGGAACCACGACGACTTCTTCAATGAGCGTAATTTTTCGACCTATAATTTTCAAACCCTGACAATAAGAGTAAAAATCGTTCCTTTTGTCATTATTGATATAGACCAATACCTCCGGATTATTGCACAAATATCTGGTCATGACATAATTATAATTCGGATTAAAGGGTTTGCCATCCACAATCGCCTGCAATTTTTCTCGAATGTCATTTCCGATCATTGATAATACATCCGTTGTGTCTTGAGCCATATATTCGGGAAGTATTTCTATACGATGCACGATCGGATATTTTGTATCTTCGGTGGTCAGCTCCACCTCGTAAATACCCGGCTGTTTGTAAGCATAGATAGCCGTTTTATCCCGTGAATCAATGATGCCGGTTTCTCCGAACGACCATCGCCATTGTTTGGATAAACCGATTCCTTTGAATGTAACGTATTCATGCTGAATAGCCATCTTCGGAGCATCAATCTTAATCAAGGAATCCATTTCCAGATCAACCGGCGGTCGCACATTCACTACAAATTCTTTACGGTGTGAATTGTCCACCGTAAGCCTTATTCGGTAGTGTCCCGCATCCTTATACCAATATTCGCCTTTTCTCTCATAGGAAACATCTCCGTTCCCAAATTCCCAAAACCACTCATGGGCTCTGTAGGTACTGTCGAGATACAGAATACTCTCACCCAGATATATTTCCGATGAGGAAATCAAAGCGCGCACTTCTTTCTTGCCGAAAAAAGAGCGGATAATAAAAGCAACCGCAATACAAACAACGGCAGCTGAAATAATAATGTACAATTGCGAATTTTTAATTTTTGCCATAATAGTTCTATCTCCTTGAAGAAAGCGTTAAGTCATTCTTTTTATTTTTCAAACCAATCTCACAATCTTCCAGATTTTTTTTGATCCGGATAATATTGTCTCTTTTAGACCATAATTCTCTTTTATCGGAAAACCACATCGTATAAAACAGGGAAACGTGACTAAACGATTTGTATCTTGCATCCCATGCATGCTGTTCATAATTGTTTGCCAACTCATTTATCATAAACGTAATATCATTCTCTTCGTAAACGGCGTTCACCATCGGTTGAAATCGGTTTATTTTATTGAATAAAGAATCAACTGACGCCGCTGCGCGACTTTGACTGACTTGGTATTCTTTCATCCGATTCATTTTGGTAACGGCGAAATCTTTTTGAGTAAATACCAAAAAGTCGGAATTATAGTAAAAGAGTAACAGACAACAAACGGCAGAAATTCCCGCAAACATTAAAAAGACATAAGCAAAACCCATGAGTTTTTCCTTTTGATTCATTTTAGTGTTATTCATACTGATTTTATTTTTCAAATGTTAAACCTCTTATTGATAATTTACGGGAGATTTCCCGGTTTTCGTCGGTGCACCGTTTCAACTCTTCTCTCACCGAATTTAATTCGTTTGTTACCATAAGAAGCGAGTCTTTCGTGTCGAAAAAAATATTCACTTGACTGATTAATTTTTTATACAACAGACAGTCTTTTTCTGGCAGAGTCGAAAGTACCTCTGAAAATTGCAGTTTTTTCTCGCTCAACGAATTTTGAAGTAATCTGTAATTGATTCTCGAATCGGTCGAAAGCCACGAAGCATAATAGTACAAAGAATCCATTTTTTCTTTCAAATCCAGTTGAGTCGAATGGATTTGATCATAATTTTTCGCCTTTTCTAAAATCTCAGAAACTTCAACCGATGAGGTTTTCATGAAAAAGAAAAAACAACAGGTAATCATAACCACAGACGCTACCAAGTATAAAGTAAATTTAAATACAGCCTCTCGGATGGCCTTATAATTTTGAGCTTTCATATAATTATTAGTTTTTTGTCAATAATTTCTCTTATTTCGGAAATTTTTAATAATTTTGTGCAAGATAGCGAATATATTTTATATCCGCATCATATATTTTAAATAAACATGAATTATCCTATAATTTGTACACATTTTACTGTTTTTAATGAATTATTAATACACTATTGCGTATGGATATAAATTATAAATTACCGATTGACTTCTCCGGATTATTTGAATCTGATGTTCGAAATTTGTCAATACAAAACGAAAAAGATTCAATAAAGCAGAATTTGGAATTAATTATTACGACAAATCCGGGCGAGCACAAATACAACCCGAAGTTCGGTTGTGAAATATGGAATCTCGACTTTGAACGTGTGGAGTCGAAAACGTTATGGGAAGAACGATTTGTTCAAGCTGTTTCAAAAGCGGTAAATCTATACGAACCCCGTATTCATGACGTGGAGGTATTTGTTAATTTTGTTGATACTAAACGAGAAGAAGTGGCGACAAGGGCTACTTTTATCAAAACGAAAGCGAACATTCGAATTATTGCAAGAATGATCAATACAAATGAAAGATTCAGTTTTGTTCTTTCGCTCTTTTTAGGGCCTCTTAATCCGGACTGAAAATGAATTATGAATTATAAATAACTAATGAATAGAAACAATAAATATAATAAGGAAAACATTAAAGACCGTATGTTCAAGAATGCGGCCGGCTTCTGGGGGGTTCGCAATGTCGAGAATTTCGATCCGGTGGTAAAATTAATCATTGAAGCGCTGGCAAGCGAGATCTATACTTTGTCCAATGAAGTCAATACGATTGAAACAAGAATATTGGAACGCGTGGCGCACGCACTGACCCCCGATGTTCGAATGTCTCCGCGCCCCGGGCATATGCTCCTGCATGCACAACCGGTGGAAGAAAAATGTATTATTAACAAACAGACGGGATTCTATTATGACAACCCGATTTTCAAGCAAAAAAATAAAATCGGCGACATCGGTTTTTATCCGGCCGCCGGATTTCTGTTGATGAAAAGTCGCGTAAAAACGCTGGTGTGCGGAAAAAATATCTATACAATTGATAAGATGCTGAATAGAGAAATTTTTTCCAGAAGTACCGTCCGCGAGGAAATTTTTTCTCAGAACCTTTGGTTCGGATTAGAGTTGGATCCCCAAATAGAAAACATAAAGGATATGTCTTTTTATTTTGATTTTATCAATGCCGATAATAAAAACGAGTATTTTCACCTTCTTCCTTTTACTCAGTGGCAACACAATTCTCAAACGCTTAAAATGACGACGGGAATATGTAGAGTCGAAGATGAATCGGAGATGGGTGATGTATCGTTGTTTCCCCATTACGATCCGGCAATCCTATCGGATGAAAGTATTCGGCGATTTTATGACCACCGTTTTTTAACTTTAAAAAGCGATTGCAAGGTTTCAACCATGAAAAAGGAATTGTTCCCGGAAGAATTGATTCCCTTGTTCTCCGAATATACAGTCGAGCAAATACAAGAATCTTTGTATTGGTTTAAGGTCATTTTTCCGCCTAATTTCAACGAAGAGATTCTGGAACGTGTTTTAATCGGGACAAACATTTTTCCGGTTGCAAACAAGAATTTACGAAACCAAGTTTCAAAAAATCTGAAATTGACCAATACGGTTCCTCTGCATACAGAAAATAAAGAATATTTTCTATCGGTTCAATCGGTTACAGATTCACATAATCACCGGTATAAGCAACTCCCTTTCAGAGACAAGGAAATTGACCAATACGGAACTTACTCCATCAAAAGAGGAGGTACCGAACGTTCTGATTCACGGGATGCAAGAGAACAAATTAACAGTCTCGTAGATCGCATCCGGGACGAAGGCATTGCTTTTACCCAAATGGGGAGAGGGTTTCTTGAAAAAATTGTTGATGATTTGGGCATTACGATCGCTATGTTGGAACAAAGTTTAGATAGAATTGAACAAAATAAGGAAGTCTCTTCTTATCTGATTATTGATTCCGAATCACAAGAAGAAGAAATCGTTTATGTGGATTTTTGGACAACCAATTGTGAACCGGTTAATGATATTAAAGCCGGAACTTCTTTTATTCCTTACCGCGAAACATTTGTGGAATCCGGTTCGGTTGTATCCATGACTCCTTGCGTCGGCTGGAAAAGCCGTCCGAGTTCGATCAATGTATTGGATATGTATAGATTTATCTTGACGGGAAGAGATCATATCTATACTTCGGAAGATATCGTTAATTTCTGCTACGGAGAATACGGAGATATCATTACTTCCGTGGAAATTAAGAAAGGAATCCAAGTCAGCTCAAAACCCAAAGAGGGGCTGGTACGCACTATTGATGTTTTTATCGAATTGAAAAAACAGTTTGACCTCGGTTCATCCGAAGATTTAAGGGATAACTTGTATAACGCACTGATTGAAAAATCTCCCGATGCCTATAATTATCGGATATTTATTAATAAAAAAGAAACAGAATGAATGCACTAATTGTTAAATTATTCACGTCGTACCTGATCATGCCGCTTCTGGCGGTTATTCTCACGTTTGCCGCTTATTTAGTATCCAAGAAAAATAAGCTGTTCAGCAATAAAAAGGCAATTTTCTATGTTCTGCTTGTCGGTTTGCTTTTAAGTATTCCGGGGTTATTGGGATTTCTGGATTATGAATTTATGCCTTATTATTATATAGGACTTTTCATCCTGTATCTCCTCGCCGGTTGGGCCAATATCGGTTGGATGAGAACAATGATACCCAATCTGACAAATGAGAAGACGCCCTATATTGCCGAGTTTTTAGTGCATTTCGTAATTATGTTTATAGGCGCGGCTTTTTTCTCTCTCATTTTCAATCTATGCAACGAATTGCAATACGGATTGTGGGCATGTACCTGTGTGTTTGCGTTTGTTTTTCCTTCGTTGTTCAACGAAACCTACCAACGATATATGGACATTCCTTTGGAAGTTAATAAAACCTGGTACTATTCGCATAGCGAAACTTTATCGGATTTTGAATACATGGATTATAACAAACTGATGGTACTGGAACTTGAATTTTTTAAACAGGTCAACGACAAAAACTCAACCAAAGTAAAAGTAAAAGCTCCGGATAATTTGGCTTTTGGCGTCTGGTTTCAAAAATTCATCGTTGATTATAATGTAAAATTCCCTTTAACTCCCATTGAGTTAAGGGATGAAAAAGATGAAAAAAAAGAAGACTTCGGGTGGATTTTTTATGTAAAACGTTCTTTCTTTTTACCGCGTAAGTACGTTGATTTTGAGTTGACAATTCCTCAAAACGGAATCAAGGAGAAACATACCATTATAGCCAAGCGTGTAACCAAGAGTGAAAGCGAAAATAACGAAACCAACGAAAATAAGGAGAATAAAGAAAATAAGGAGAACAATGAGAACGATAATGAGATTAAAGAAGTAATGTAAAATTAATTAATAAAAAGAATTATGCTTTTTCCAATAAAAAAACGATTAGTAAACTGGGTGGACGGAATGAAAATAGCCCTAAAACACATGGTACAAACAGAAGATTATGTAACGGATATTGTCCGTGATACCATTAGTATGCATTTAACAGACAACCGGTTTGGTTTATTACCTCCTTACAAGGGGGAAACGTTGTCCAGCGATTTTGAAATTATCAATCGAATATCGAACAATGTGGAAATTAATTTGAGGAGATGTAATGCCGTAACTTCAGGCGGATGCCGGATTAATATCAACCCGACGGAGTATTCCGAATACTTGCATCTGGAATATTCGTTCGCTTCGGATCTGGATTATAAAAAAGAAGATGAAGGGAATCCGCTCTGGGATGTGATTCTGACAATCAAACCTTTTGACCGTTTGCCGGCCGGGATTCCCGACCCGGATGAAACGCCGCCCCGCCACCCGGATACGACTCAAGCCTACAGCTTGTTCATCAAACCGACCGGACAAATTGATTCCCGGGAGTTCGGAATGCATTACTTGATTATCGGACGGGTTATAAAAAACGGAGATCGCTACGAAGTGGATTCCCGCTATATACCTCCCTGTACCTCTATGTGCAGTCATCCCGATCTGAAAAATTATTATGAAGCTTTCGGGCAATTCCTTAATGATATCGAAACTTCTTCCCACAGAATTATTCAAAAAATTAACGAAAGGGAAAATAATTCTTCCATTGCAAAAAATATCAATAAGGTATGCGAAACATTGCTCAATTATATTTCTACGGTCTATTTCAATTATAAAAATAACGGACGTTTTTTTGCGCCCGATGAAACCGTCAATGTTTTCTCCTCATTGGCGCATGTGTGTTTTTCCGGCATTCAATACATGTCGAAAAAAGACCGAGAAGAAATGTTACGGTATTTTTATGAATGGAACGATGTTACCCCCGGAAATTTTACCGAATTACTGACCCGAACGCTTGAGGTTGTTTATGATCATCACGATATTCGGTCGGTGATGGATTTGATCAATAATTTTCTGACTGTATTTGCCGGACTGTGGATTAAGTTGAGTACGCTCGAATACATCGGACAACACAAGGAAAATATTGTGGTTGCAGAGAAAAAACAAAAACAGGTGACAACCGCTTCCAAATCGGGATGGACCATTTTAGACTAATCCCATTTTCATTTTCTATAACTGATGAAAGAAGAAAGTAAAGATATACTGCAATTGGAAGGCATTGACCATATCGTGAATACGCTTGATACCGATTTCCGGGCAGAAGCGCTTGCCGCCGGATGGATAGAAGAAGGCTATGATGGCGAAAAAATACATATCATCCGGCAAGGAAGCGCACGGCGGGGATTTGCGAAAGATATCGAAGAAATCAACCTCTATTTTTCGGAATACGACCTGAAGGATTATTTGCAAATAAAAACCAACCGGGACAGTATTTACGATATACTTCCCGAAGGAATTTTTCATCAACCGATCCAAAAGCGATTTAACAGGGACAGTGAAGAAATTATTGATGAAATCAAGCGGCATCGCTTGGAAGAATTTTATGCCCGTAAATTTTTCCAAGTCTTTGAAGTAGAATCCGATTATGCGCTCGTATTGGCTTATCTGTTTGAAGCGCAATATGATAAAAAGATAAGCAACAGTAATTATACCGATGTTTTTATTCCTTATTGGCCGCTTTTGAAATTATTAAATGCGGAACAGCGGGTGCTTTTCATGCATACGATTCCTTTTCTTAACCAGATCCGGAACAACAACGACGAAATTGAAAAGACGATGTCTGTTTTGCTGGAAGTCCCAGTGAAAATAAAATATGTTAAACTTCCGGCAAAAAATGCAGATCGTTTTTTCGAATCGGTACTGGGTGAAAGTCGCTTAGGAATTGATTTGGTTGTGGGAAAAGCGTTTGACGACGGAGAGTATGATTTAAAATTAACGGTGGGTCCTATTTCGGCAAAACAAATGGAATATTTTCTCGAACCTTCGGTAGGCAATACAATTCTGGATTTCTTGTGCAATCTGTTTTTCCCTTCGAATGTCTTTGTTGTGAAAGATTTCGATATTTTTCCCGAAGATGCGGCCTTTATCCTTTCTAACGGAGAAGTAAATTCGTATCTCGGAATTAACACGTTTATCTGAAAATTCGATTCAATAAATCTCTCCAAAGATTGGATAGTCTCTAAAAAGACAACCGGAACCGGAATTTGCATCACGGTCCCGGTTGCTTTTGATTGCTTCATTAGCCCATTTCAGGCCAGTTCTGTTCAAAAATAGCGTCTCCGATGGTTATTTTCTGAGCGGAAATTGTAATCTCCGTGGACATGGGTATTTCACCCACAATCTCAATGCCTTCTTTGTATCCGACAATATAACCGTTTTCCCATTTCAGCTCTTTCATTTTGGCGTCTTCGTCGCCTTTCTTGAATGTAATGGTTCCCGAATTCGGTTTAAATTGGGTGGACATTTTCTCTATCAAAGACACATCGGTAGTAGATTCAACTACAATGTGTATTTTACCACCATACAAATTAGACGACGGACGACCCTTAGAATCTATTTCACGTTCTATCGAATAATCACATCTGATTACATCGTAGTCTTTACCTTCGAAACTTAAATTTGCTCTAAATGACATAATTCAAAAATTTTTAACGGGTTAATAAAAAAAATTGAGATAATAATTATTTCGGCCATTTTTGTTCGATTTCGACGCCTTCCATCTTCATCTTCTGTGCGGAAATGACAAAATTAATTTTCATTGGTTCTTTACTTCCAATGTCCAGTGATTCGGAGTATTTGATTACATACCCGTTTTCCCATGAGAGTTCTTTCATTTTTGCCTCCTCATCTCCCTTGTTAAAGGTTACAGTACCTGAATTAGGTTTAAACTGATTAACCATTTGCGCAATAATAGTAGTGTCATCGGTTGACTCCACTTCTAACCTGATTGTTCCGCCATATACATTGGATGACGGACGACCTTTCAAATCCACATCTCGGTGGAATGAATAATCACACTGAAGGACATCATACTCTTTTCCTTCAAACTTAAGACTTGCTCTAAATGCCATAAATTTTAATGGTTTTAAAAAATTATACAATAAAAGTTTTGACGCTGCAATATTAATCATAAATATTGAAATAAAAAAATTATTTGCTCTCATTTTTAAAAAAAATTATTTAAATTTGGTAGTTTGTCATATAAAATTACTATTTTTGAACTTGATTTGTCATATGATTGGAGAAAATGCGCTTTTATATACGCGGTCATGGGATGGATTTATTTGTTTGAGTATAAAGTATAATATGATCTTTGAATATTAATAATTACAATAAAATTGATTAATGGATTTTTTAAATTTAAACGAATCGGTAAAAACTGCCATTCGTGTTGCTCAGTCAATCGCAAGGGAATACGGAAATATGTATTTCACGCCGGCACATTTGCTGAAAGGATTATTGCACAAAGAAACCGGACTGCAAAGTTTTATTTTGTTTTTGGGTAAAGAAATCGCCTATTTCGAAGAATGGGCGGAGGTACGAATCGAAGATTGCCCTCGGGTAGGGTCGCCGGCCGAAATCACCGGTGATGAAAACATCCCGAAAGTGTTTGAAGAATCCGACAATGTACGTTTAAAACTCGGACTGCTTGAAATCAATCCGATTTGCGTACTTGCCGCATTGGCAAAACCGGGTGTCGGATTCAACAAAGATCAGTTGAAATCTTTCCCGATTCGGGAAAATGAGATTTTCGACTTGTATTTCAAGGGGGAAGAAATGATGAACAGCATCATTCCGGAATTGCATGAGTCGCCCGAAGCCAAAGGGTTAACTGCTTTACACAAGTACTGCATCGACAAAACGGCAATGGCCATAGATTTGAAAATCAGCGATGTGGTAAACCGTGAAAAAGAAATCCGGATGATGATGGAAATTTTGGGACGTCACAGCAAGCCCAATGTCATGGTGATCGGAGATGCGGGTGTAGGTAAAACGGCGCTGGTGGACGGACTTGCCCGCCGAATTGTGGATAAAAACGTACCTTCCTATCTGGAAGGATGCGTCATTTACGAGTTAGATACCGGTAATCTGATTGCCGGCGCTACGTATAAAGGTGAAATTGAAGACCGATTGAAAAGTTTGATTAAGGAAATTCGTACTTTGGATAGAGCCATCCTGTTTATTGACGAAATTCATATCCTGCTCGACGCTAAACAAGGGAACGCCGGCGCAGCCAATATCTTGAAGCCGGAAATGTCGCGGGGCGATTTGACCATTATCGGAGCGACCACTATTGATGAATATCGCAAACTGATTGAACCCGATCATGCTTTCAACCGCCGGTTCGAAGTGCTGCAAATGGAAGAGCCGGACACCGATTCCGCTATTAAAATGGTTCAATCGGTAACCGATAAATACGTCAACTACCACAAGTTGAAAGTAACAGACGACGCGATTAACGAATGCGTTCGTCTGGCGAAGCGTTATACCAAAGACCGCCGTTTACCCGATTCGGCCATTGACCTGTTGGACAGAACCCTGTCGGCTACCAAAATGATCAATGAAACTGCCGCCAAGGATATTTTGGAATTTACAAAACAGTTGGATATAGTTGAGGATAACAAGGAAAAAAGCAAGGAAGAATTATTTACGGAATTAAAATATATCTATTTTTCCATGCAGAATAAACTCAGTCCGGTATTGTTGGGTATGATAAAAGACGAAACGGATCCTTCGGAAATTGACAACTACGACGACCTTTTAAATTACATACATCAATCGTTGGATACGCTCCGTGAATTTTCGAAAGAAAAAATACAGTTTGTCACGGGACACGAAATTGCCGCCGTTATCTCGAACAAGACAGGGATTCCCATCGGCAAAATCCAATCGCAGGAAAAAGAACGACTGTTGAATATGGAAGAAATTCTGAAACGGCGTGTCGTAGGACAAGACCATGCGTTGAAAGCCTTGGTTGACGCTATTCTCGAATCGCGAAGCGGATTGAACAAACAGGGACAGCCCATCGGTTCGTTCTTTTTTCTCGGCCCGACCGGTACGGGGAAAACGGAGTTGGCGAAGGCGATGGCCGAAGCCCTGTTCAACGACGAGAAAGCGATGATCCGGTTCGACATGTCGGAATTTAAGGAAGAACATTCCGCCGCTTTATTGTACGGAGCGCCTCCGGGCTATGTAGGCTACGAAGAAGGCGGTTTATTGGTAAACAAAATAAGGCAACAACCGTATGCCGTTGTGTTGTTCGACGAAATTGAAAAAGCGCACCAATCGGTTTACGATACTTTTCTGCAAATCATGGATGAAGGAAAATTACACGACCGCTTGGGAAAAGAAGGGGATTTCACGAACGCATTGGTCATTTTCACCTCTAATGTGGGCAGCGAATGGTTAGTGGAACAAATCGCCAACGGCGATTTGCCGGCTACCACACAAATCATGGAAGTGATGGGACGCTATTTTCGTCCCGAATTTCTGGCGCGTCTGTCCGAAATCGTACCTTTCCGCCCGATCAACGAAGACATGTTGTTGATGATATTCGACATTCAGTTGCAGGGATTGAGAGCGGCATTGGAAAAACAGGGAATCGAACTGATAATAGAAGAAGAAACCCGTAGAATGCTTGCCAACAAGGGATTTACTCCGAAATACGGCGCCCGTCAGGTAGCGGGCGTTATCCGGAATTACCTGCGCCGTCCCATTTCCCGGTTCATCATCGGCGGAAAAGTCGGTAAAGGTCAAAAAATAGAAGTCAGTATAGATGAAAACAAAGAATTGGTTTGGAAAATAGAATAATTAATCACTTAAAATCAGTATCAGTATTATGTTTAGTAACAGAAGTTTTTTAGTTCTCGGCGCCGGAGCGGCAGCCGATATTTTGAGCCTTGTAAAGGGTGGGTACGAAATTTTGGAATTCAATTTTGCATTCGAGCAGGGCGTTGACGAGCGCGGAAAAGCGACCACGCGCGTACATGCCGGAACCATTCAATTGACTTTGTCGCAATTACCGCCGCAACCGATTATTGAATGGGCGTTGGAATCCCGAAAGTACAACGACGGGATGATTGTATTGTTGGATGCGGAAAATATTCCGACGGAAAAAATCATCTTTCAAAACACAGCCTGTGTGGGGATGGATTTGAACTATACCCAAAAAGGAGACAGTTATGCGACAACCAAGCTGACTCTCCAAGCGGAAACTCTTATTGTCGGAAACGGCATTGATTTTATGAATGAATGGAAATTTGATTAAAAAATATTTATAACTATGGACCCTTTAGCGCATATTGTATCCAAATTCGTTTTGGACGGAAAAATGTATGAAGTGGAAGATTTTAAGACTTCTTTTTCGCAGGCAGTCAATTACAATGGACAACCCGAACACGAGATGTTGGGCGGGCAATTGTATATAGCGCTTCATGAAGGAGCGGACGATAATTTGTATCTTTGGGCAAAGAAAGAGGACCGACTGAAATCCGGTGCGGTTCTTTTTCAGACCGATTTGGGCATGACCGTTTTAGAGCTGAATTTTACGGATGCCTATTGTATTCATCTGGAAAGAAGCGCTAACGCCTATACAGGCACTGTCACTACTTTGATTCTTTCCCCGAAAGAAATACGTATGAACGGAGTCAGACTCTCAAATAAATGGAAAAATGGATGATCCGATTATCAAAAAAGAACTGTATTTTTTTTATCTGGAATCCGGATTCTCTTATGAGGAGGGCTGGGTGGATTTCGGAGACGGAATAATCGCATGGGCATTAAAGGAAGTGCAAATTGTCAAAGTTCAGTACAACAAGTACAAAGACAGCTTTTTGAAATTGCGAGATATTCCCGTTTGCGTAATGGGCGATACCCGAACAGAAGCGAATAAATCAAATACGGAAATTGAGAAAAAAAATACGGATACCGACGTTGAAGCGGCTTCTTCAAAAGATGTAACTCCGTTGGATGTCGGTTTTGAATGGTTAACCGGGACGGGACCCAAACATCGGGACTTTACCGATGGAGATGTATTTACGGAAATGCTTAAGCGGCATGAACATATTTTATCCGTAAAGGCATCTATTCCTAACGAGATTAAAACCGGTAAAATAGGAGGAAGCGCTCCTTATGAGTTAAACGGTGTTCAAGGGATAGGAAAATATGTAAAAGATTATTCCACTTTAACCACTTTGGGAGCAACGGGAAATCTTGCCGTAACATTTTTGGGTTCATATAAGCTGCAATGGAAGGTTATTTCAATGAATGAAGATTCGGTAACGGTTCTGTTTACGGTTGAGAATTCATCTACGATTCAGTCGGCAACGCGCCCGCCCGTAATCGGTTATTTTCAATGGTGGCAAAATTCCGTCGGGTCTTGGATAGATAAGACTTTTCAAGACGGACCCATGTCGCCCAAAACGCAAACGTTTAAATGGACGGAGAAATTGAAATGGTAAGGAAGAGTTTTATCAACACAATAACCATCATAGTCATGATCCCGTTATTCGGATGTACATCATACAGTCCCACCGCCGAAAGCATAGTCGGCGCTTGGGTTGCGAAAGACGGCGCTGTACTTCAATTGAACAAAGACGGCACCTTTGAGACAAAAAACTTAAGCGGAAATATAATTTTCGAATATGTAGAAGAATATCAAGACTTAATTTTTAATGAGACCGGTACTTGGGAATTAGGTAAATATCAAGGTCATTGGGCTGTTTTTTTACGTTTTAACACAAGTGCCCAGTTGAAAGGAGGATTTGTTACACAGATAGCAGTAGCAGGAAGTAAAGGAATTTTTGAAAATAAGCCGCCTTGGGTTCTATTCTTATGGATAGGAGAGGAAGGCGAAAGCAGGTATGAATTTACGAAAAAATAGATTCAAAGAGTTATCTGTATGGCAGAAATCAAGTCGGCTTATGATATTCGGCGGCGGCTCTCCAACAGGGGCCACCGGCGGATATTGATTGAAAAGTGAATTTATGATACTTTTTGATGAGTTTTTTACAGTTATCTGTAATTTATGGAGATGGAATTAATGGACGGAGAAATTGAAATGGTAAGGAAGAATTTTATCAACACAATAACCATCATAGTCATGATATCGTTATTCGGATGTAAATCATACAGTCCAACCGCCGAAAGCATAGTCGGAACATGGGTTGCGAAAGACGGCGCCATACTTCAATTAAACGAAGACGGCACTTTTGAAACAAAAAACTTAAGCGGAAATGTAATTTTTGAATATGATGAGGAATACAAAGGCTTATTTTTTAATGAAACAGGTACTTGGAGATTGGGTAAAGATCAAGGTGAATGGGTTGTTTTTTTACGTTTTAATATAAGCGCTCGTTTGACGGGAGGATTTGCTACGCAAATATCGGTAGGCGGAAGGAAAGGTTTTTTTGAAAACAAGCCGCCTTGGTTTCTATTCTTATGGATAGGAGAAGAAGGAGAAAACAGGTATGAATTTACAAAGAAAGAAACAACTGCTCTAAAAGATTAAGTGACATGGGACGCCTCAATGGCTCAAAACAGGAGCCGCATCGGTTGGAGGAAGAGCAGGTCTGAGTGATTCGGAATAAATAGAAATATTATGAAAATCGAATTACATTATCATGCTTTATTTGTTACAATAGGATTTTTGATAGTTATATGTATAATCGGATATATGTATAATTATCCGGTTAATAAATAGGGTATTTACACTTAAAGTGTCCTCGCAGGGACAACATTTTATTAACCGTAGGTGAAGCGATAGCGTAACCTGCGGTATAGCTCTGTAACAAAATAATATCAATTAATCGTTATCGTATGATAAAAACGCTGCTCGGAAAGTTGAAAAACAACATAAAAAGACACCGAGATGTCAAAATATGACTATGAATTTATATATAAATAAATAAATAACGCACAAGTATTTTTATTTTCAAAAAAAATGGTTATTTTTGCCACTTGTGTTTAATATAAATTGAAATTCATGATCAAATATAAGTCATATCTAAAATTCAGAATACCCCAAAGGGATAATATTATGGGATTGTCGTTGAAGCGTTATCATGTCCTTTCCTGTAATTATGATTTATGGCAGGAAACTACAAAAGCAGGCGAACCGAAATCAAAAATAAAAGGAGGAACTATCGAATTGATTTTGTCCGATTTGCCTAATGACGAATTAATGGCGTGGGTATTTGATCATGCCAAATTTTACAACGGTGAAATTACAATCATAGATTATGACGGTGAGACACTGAATCAAATTTATTTCGAGGGAGCCCGATGCGTGAATTTTGATTTACACTACGGGCTTGATACACAATTTAAACCGGAAACCCGGCTGACTATAAATGTACAACGTCTCCAAGCGGGAAATGTTGAGTTTGAAAACAAAGGATTATGAGTTTTATTGATGATTTTATTTATAGAGTAAAAACAGGCAGACTGTTTGCGGGCTTGGAAAAAACGGTTAAGCCCGAAGAAACCGACAACCCGGTCGCGGTATCAAAGCTTGATTCGAATCCGAAAGTTTCGAAAGGAATTAACCGACAAATCACGGTATTGGAAACCAAAGTGAAAATGATGGAAGAAATGAACAAGGAACTCATGGTGTTGGAAACCAAGATAGAGGCATTGAAAGAAACGAGCAAAGAAACCATGACGGAACCTCTACCGAGAACGCCGGAAGAAAAGGCAACCGTTATTCAACCTCCCGTGAAAAAGCAAATAGGTCCGGATGTTGTCATTCATTTTGTATGTATGAATAAAACCTATATTGTGGAAAATTTCAATCTGAATTTCCGGCAAGATGTGGATACATTAAAAAATCGTCCGGATAGTTTTACTTACGGAGGAATTATGCAAATTACGCTTAACGGATTCCTTGATTCCGATTTGGAAGATTGGATTACCCAAACGTATTTGACGAGAAACGGAGAAATCCGGTTTTTCCCTAACATGCCTAAAATTACGGACAGCTCTTTGCTTACCGTATTTTTTGAAGATGCTTATTGTACAGCTTGCAAAAAAACAATAGACGCGGTAACTTTCGGAGTGTTAACAACCCTGACCGTTTCTCCCCGAAGAATAAGGCTGGGAAACGAGGAATTTGAAAACGCTCGGAAGGAAAAAGAATCTTTGCAGTTTACTATAAAAAGCGTGTGAATTGAAATTTTTTACTCGTTTTTTATTAAAAAAAGGGTGTGAAATGTATGGATGCCAACAAAATTTATAAAAAATACACAAAAAGTATGATTGATAAAAAATATTTTATTATATTGCGAAAATTTTTTAGACTTTTAAAATGAGTTTGTCACATATTGTACTTAGTGAATTACGGGTGCGCAGAACATTGAATTTTTATTAGTATTAATTTAAATATAATTTGGTTATGGGAATGTTTGAGTATGGCGTTGGAGGAAATGAAGTAAAAATAGACGCATCGGAAGCGATTGCGGATATTCCTTTTAACAGAACGCTATTAGTAGAAAAATTAACTGCGGATGATCCGATTCATCCGGAAAAAGTAGAAGGCCTTACGACTATAGAGGATGTGTTTAATTATTATAAACCCTCTATAGATGTTGAATTTGAAGATGAAGAAGGACAAGATGTCGGTGAAACCTTCAGATTTCATTCCGTCGCGGATTTTTTGGTAAAAAACATGACGCAAGACAGTCCGTTTCTCAGTGACTTAAATGCCCAACAGGTATTTTACGAAAAAATGATTAAACAACTCCGGTCCAACAAAATTCTTCAACGAGCGCTTCAGAATGCCGATTCTAAAGCTGCATTCATTGAAGCTTTACAATCCTTACTTGCTGAATTGGAATCTTTTGAAGTTAAAAAAGTATCAGATGATTAACAATTATTAAAATTCATGTTATCATGGCAAAAGAAGAATTACAAACACTTGATGTTGCTGAACAAGTACAAGCACAAACGAAACAAGCACAAAAGCAAAAAACCCATGAAGCTGCTTTGGAAGGCGCTCTTAACCGATTAGCCAAGTTTGGAAGCTTTGCTTTTTTGGAATCTTGCATAGACGGCGTTCAAAACTTAAACCCGGAAAGAAAAGCAAGAAAAAAAATATTTTTGACCGATGAGTCGAAGAAATATGAACGGGAGGATTTAAAGAAAAAACTGAGATTGTGGATCAGCCTGCTTTCCCAATCCAAAGACATTACCGAAATGCTGGATAAAAGCAAAGAACGGGGAGACAGCGTTGCCGTTTTGTTAAAGAAAAACCAACTTACGGCGATAGAAACGGTAAAAGAATTGGAACGGTCGTATCGTGCCGTCATGCTTTTCTATAAGAATACGGAATCCGATAAAGTAAAAAATGTTTCAATTGTAAACGCATCACCCGATCAGATAAAAGACTTGGATAATTCACGCTTTATTGATTATATTGCCGCCGAATTGAAGCAACATTACGATCGCTTGGATTTACGGGAAAACTATTCATTGCTTGTCATTCCGGGATACCTTGGTTCAAACAGTGTTCTCGAAAAATGGAGTAAAATATCATATGATTACAAGACAATGCTTTTCACCGATTTTGCCGATTTGGATAAACCGGACGATGTAATCGAAATGTTCTTTACGGCAAACCATACCGGCGGCGACACTTTCCGCGCAAATACGTGTATGTCGTGTAATTGGTTAATCGGACGCGGAAAATACAGTGAAATAGGCGAAGCGGACGATTTACATATTTCCCCTTCTGCCGCCCTTGCCGGAAAGGTTTACTATACCTTGATGTCGCAGGTAACCGCTGGTAAGAAATACGGAGGAATCAATGAAGTGGACGGCGTTACATTCCAATTAAAGAAAAGCGAAATTTCTCAATTGGAAAAAATGGGATTAATACCGATGGTAAACGAATACGGCAAAGTAATGGCATTTTCGGCAAAAACATTATTCAACGGCGATAATTTGGGATTGCAAACCTATTCGGTCGTTCGTGTTTTTGACTACATTACCAAAGTATTGATTGACTTCTTGAATCGGAGAGCTTTTGAAAATTGGAATTCCAAGACGGAAAAAGATTTGCGTACTCAAATCATTAAGTTTTTGGATGGCATCCAAGGTGCAGATCGTTTGATTGAAAAATTTCGGATTACCCGTTTTGAAAGAGATCCTTTCCAAAAAGATCGGATTTATCTTGATTTACATATCACTCCGTTTTTCCCGGCTAAAAGTTTTGTTATTAAGCTGGATGGAACGAAAGGAGACGACGACGTGGATTGGGAATCCGTTTACGAACAACAAGCCGGGTAAAATTGCTATTCGGTATAATTAATTACCAAAAAGGGGCTTTCATAAATGATTGCCCCTTTTTTGGTATTGGAAAGTCCGAAATAAAAGAAGCCCGTAAATGTTGAAATTTACAGGCTGATTTGACATTTTCGCGGATTTTATACTTTATGAAGTGATCCACTTGGGGCTCGAACCCAAGACCCCATCCTTAAAAGGGATGTGCTCTACCTGCTGAGCTAGTGAATCTTTCTATCGTTTTTTAAAACGCGGGAGCAAAGGTAGAAATTTTTTTTTATCTTTGCAAATAAATTTAATTCAATTAACAGATTATGGCTGACGATAAGAAGATTATTTTTTCCATGGTGGGGGTAAATAAGATTTTTCCTCCGCATAAACAAGTCCTTAAAGATATTTATCTTTCCTTTTATTACGGAGCGAAAATCGGGATTATCGGTTTGAACGGTTCCGGAAAGTCAACTTTACTGAAGATTATTGCAGGAATTGAAAAAGAATATCAAGGAGAAGTCGTTTTTTCACCCGGCTATTCAGTGGGTTATCTGGAACAGGACCCTTTATTGGACGACACAAAAACGGTAAAAGAAATCGTCCGGGAAGGCGTTCAAGAAATTATGGATATACTGAAAGAATATGAAGCAATTAACGAAAAGTTCGGCCTTCCGGAATATTATGAAGATGCAGATAAAATGGATAAACTTTTTTCCCGTCAAGCCGAACTTCAAGATAAAATTGACGCTACCGACGCTTGGAATATAGACAGTAAATTGGATCGTGCAATGGATGCCTTACGCTGTCCGCCGGAGGAGCAAATCGTCGGAACGCTGTCCGGAGGCGAAAGACGCAGAGTTGCTTTGTGCCGATTATTGCTGCGTCAACCCGATATTCTTTTACTGGACGAGCCGACCAATCATTTGGATGCGGAATCCATTGATTGGTTGGAACAACATTTGCAACAATACGCCGGAACCGTGATTTGCATCACCCACGACCGGTATTTTTTGGATCATGTAGCCGGATGGATTCTCGAATTAGACCGTGGAGAAGGTATCCCGTGGAAAGGGAATTATACTTCATGGCTGGAACAAAAGACGCAGCGGATGGCGCAGGAAGAAAAGCAAGCGAGCAAACGCCGAAAGACGTTGGAACGAGAATTGGAATGGTCGCGGATGGCGCCTAAAGCACGGCACGCCAAAGGAAAAGCGCGCTTAAATTCGTATGAACAATTATTGAATCAAGATACAAAGGAACGGGAAGAGAAATTGGAAATTTTCATCCCGAACGGTCCGCGATTGGGAAATAAAGTCATTGAATCCATTCATGTTGCAAAAGCTTTCGAAGATAAATTGTTATATGAAGACTTGAATTTTATGTTGCCGCCCAACGGCATCGTCGGAGTCATCGGCCCCAACGGAGCCGGAAAAACGACGCTTTTTCGTTTGATTATGGGCATGGAAAAACCGGATAAAGGCATATTTGAAGTGGGAGAAACCGTAAAAATCGGTTATGTTGATCAAAGTCACACAGCCATTGACCCCGAAAAAACCGTATTCCAAGTGGTATCCGGAGGAACGGAATTTATCCGAGTCGGAGGAAAAGATGTGAACGCGCGGGCTTATTTGGGACGATTTAATTTTTCGGGAGCCGATCAGGAAAAAAAGTGCGGCATACTTTCCGGCGGAGAAAGAAACCGACTGCACTTAGCGCTAACGCTGAAATCAGAAGCAAATGTACTTTTGTTGGACGAACCGACCAACGACATTGATGTCAATACCTTACGGGCGTTGGAAGAAGGATTGGAAAATTTTGCCGGCTGCGCCGTAGTGATTTCTCACGACCGCTGGTTTCTCGATCGGATTTGTACGCACATTCTGGCGTTTGAAGGCGATTCACAAGTGTTTTACTTTGAGGGTTCTTATTCCGAATACGAAGAAAATAAAAAAATGCGTCTGGGAAATGTGGAACCCAAACGGGTACGTTATCGTAAATTAATGGCCGATTGAAATTAAAAACATACTTATGTTATATTGAGTACCAATCCCTTGCCCCGAATCGTTTCGATGTTGACTTTCGGGTCAAGGGAGAGATACTTACGTAATGAATTGATATACACGTCTAAACATCTTGATGTAAAGAAATCGCTTAATCCCCATAATTTTTTCAAAAGCTCGTTTCGTTTCACTACATTCCCCTTATTTTCATACAAGTTATATAAAATATCGGTTTCACGAGCGGTTAGTTTGTACTTCGTATCATTATATTGAAGGTATTGTTTTTCCCGGTTAAAAACATAATTTCCCAAATAAATATCCGCATTATCTGTATTCAACAAGATTCGAGACCGTTTTAATACCGCTTGAATATGAGCGTTTAACTCTTCCGGCAAAAAAGGTTTTTTAATGAAATTATCAACATTCAGCTTATATCCGGCCAATACGTATTGTGCGTTTGTATGACCGGTTGCAAATAAAATAGGAATAACTTCATCCGCTTTTCGAATTTGCGAAACCATTTCCATTCCGTCCAAAACAGGCATCTCAATATCCGCAACAATGACATCCGGATTAAATGAATAATAGGCATCCAAGCCTTCTTTCCCGTTGAAAGCGGTTTGTACCCGGTAGATTCCCGTCAACTCCAGACTTCCTTTCACAATAAAGGCAAAAGACGTATCGTCTTCTACAAAAAGCAGTTTAATTCTTTCCATTACAGAATATTAAAAATTTATTTTCTTATTCGGCAGAGCGGTAAGGTAATGATAAATTCACTCCCGATTCCTTTCCGGCTTGACACCGTAACAGTTCCTCTATGAGCTTCAATTACCTACTGTACATAGTTTAATCCGATACCGAATCCGCTGATTCGATTTCGTTTTATTTCGTCGCCTCGCTCAAATCGTTTGAATATTTTCGACTGATCACTCGACGAAATTCCAAATCCGTTATCTTTGACGCAAATGTAAACCCGATTGTCTCCGGTTGTACATTCAATTTCAATCAGCGCCGGATCATCGGAATATTTTACAGCATTATCAATTAAGTTACTAATGACATTTTCCAAATAAAACGAATCGGCATAGACCGAATCTCTCAAATCGGAAAATGTTCGGAACTCAATATTTTTATCGGATTTAACCATAAACTTGTCAATCAGTGATTGAATCATTTTCGGCAAATCAACGGATTGTTTATTCAATACCAATTGCTTGTTTTCAATGTACGCAAGCGTTAAAATCCAATCAACTATGGCTTGCAAATGAAGCGCTTGATTGATAGCAATCGTTCTGAATTTTTGTCGTAAATCCGGATTTTTATTCAAAGATTCTCTTCCCGTTTGATTTAATACCGAATGAATTGTCGCTAAAGGAGTTTTCATATCGTGAGTTAAGGCGTGCGTAAAATTTTCTTGAAGCCGAATTAACCGATGCTGATTAAGAAATATTTTTATGGTATAAATAAGACAGGCAATAATGGAAAAGAGAATCAGAACCGAAACAGATAAAATAGCCGGCATCTTTTTAAAAACAACCGGCGCCGTAATCTTGACAACGGCATAAGTCGTTTCTCCGTTGATAATAGGTAAAGCAACGATATGTCCCAAATGCAACCGATAAGCATAATACAGCCAAAAAACTTGTAAAGAAAACAAGCAAAACAGCGCTACCGCAAGAATAAGTAATAGGTTAAATATCTTCATAATACAGGTCGAATCCGATGATAAATTTTCATAAAAACAACAAACCGTTCGTTGTAAAATATCCCTCCCGCTTTACAGTTAAAAAATCGCCCCATTCACCGGCGTAAAATAATACGGTGAATCTTTATCTCAAACAAATATGACAAAGGTATAAAAAAAATTTAAAAATACAATCTGATTGCAATTATTTTTTATAAAAATAAGAAAAAAATAACAAAAACTTAACATTTACTTAACATAATATCAAAATAAAAAACAATTACTTCGCAGTGTATTTAACGCTATAAAAAACTTAATTATGGAAAAAAGCAAAAATGAATTTGAAAAAACCGAGTGAAGAAGAATTAAAAAATACTTTGGGAGGTTCTTGGTGGAAAGTGAAGGCCGTTTACGGAGAAATCGTATTTATCTTTCATTTGTACAATGAATAATAAAAATTAAAAGACGTTTGGGGTTTTGTGTATGTGAAGAAAGGTTGTCTCCTCATAATTGCGAGACAACCTTTCGGGCTTCCGGGTTACGAGAATGCTTTGCCCTGTTTTTTCCTTCGATTTTTTCACTTACCTTTGTAAACTGTATGACTTAATAGAGTAAGTAATGAAAATAGGAGACAAAGTACGCTTTTTAAATGCAGTCGGCGGAGGTATTGTAAAAAGTTTCAAAAATAAAGACATCGTTTGGGTGGAAGAGGAAGACGGATTCGAAACGCCGGCTTTGATTCGGGAATGTATCATTATAGAACCGGACAAAATGCCGGGAAAAACACCGGATAAATCCGATCCGTTAAAAAAAGAAACACAGCCGGAATCCGCTCCCAAACGGCAAGAGGAAACGGTTGAAATCATTGAATTTCCGGGGAAAGATCGGTTGAATGTCTATTTGGCTTATCTTCCGATTGACATCAAAATGATCGGCAAATGTCCTTATGAGGCTTTTCTGATTAACGACAGCAATTATTATCTTTTCTTCAATTACATGAACCGGCAAAACAATGCTTGGAGCAGTCGCTTTGCCGAATTGATCGAACCCAATACCCGGCTTTTCATTGAGGAATTTACCAAAGAACAACTCAACGATTTGGAACGGATTTGCGTTCAATTTGTTGCATTCAAGAAAGATAAACCGTTCAGTCTGAAAAACGCATACAGCGTAGAATTGCGTATTGACGGCGTTAAATTCTACAAACTGCACAGTTTTCGTGAAAATGCGTTTTTTGAAGATGATGCTTTGATTTATCCGTTGGTCGTCGAGGACAGCCCCGAACGGGAGTTATTGATTTCCGCTTCCGATTTGCAAGAAGCGATGACTCAAAAAGCAAAAGCCGATCATTCATACCGGCAACCGACGCCGGTGAAGAAAGAAAAAACAGCGCCGCTCATCGAAGTTGATTTACACATCAATCAACTATTGGATTCCACTGCCGGAATGAACAATACAGAAATATTAACCGTGCAATTGGATAAATTCCGGCAAATAATGGAAGAAAACAAAAATAAAAAAGGACAAAAAATCGTATTTATTCACGGGAAAGGCGAAGGAGTATTGAGAAACGCTATTTTGTCGGAATTGAAATTAAAATACAAGGACTTTCCCGTACAAGACGCCTCTTTCAAAGAATACGGATTCGGGGCAACAATGGTAACAGTAAGATAGGACGAAAAAGGAAAATAACATGATTGAGATTGAACGAAAATTTTTATTAAAAGGCGATTTTTATCCGTTTGCAACTAAAAAAGCGCGAATTATCCAAGGATATTTATGCGCCTCGCTCGGACGGACGGTTCGCGTGCGCATCAAAGACGAATCGGCTTTTATTACGATTAAAGGACCAAGCGGAAAAACCGGTTTTTCACGCAGTGAATTTGAATATGCGATTCCCTATCCCGACGCCGTCGAAATAATGAAACTTTGTCGGTCAACCATTGAAAAAGAACGCTATTACGTGCCGCTCGGAAAACACACTTTCGAAGTGGACGTTTTTCATGGAACTCATGAAGGATTGATTATTGCCGAACTGGAATTGTCAGCAGAAAACGAGCCTTTCGACCGGCCGGAGTGGTTGGGAGAAGAAGTCACCGGCGATGTCCGGTATTACAATTCGTATCTCTCCTCTCACCCGATTCATAATTTATAATTCATAATTCATAATTTATAATTCATAATTTATAATTTTATTACATAATTCATAATTCTTTTCACTCCATCAAATCGCTCATAATACGGTCCGAGATAAAAATTCCTTTCCGTGTCAGTCGCAGACAATTATCCTCGCAATACAATAAGCCGGTCGCCAAATATTTTTGAGCTTGTTGTAAACAATACATTTTTCGAGACTCGCCGAAGCGCACGACCAATTCGTTCAAATCCATTCCTTTCATCATTCGTAAACGGGTAATAACAAAATCGTTATATTTCGTTTTCTCGTCTAATATTTCGATTTCACAACCGGAAATCCGATAATCCGGCATAAGTGTTTTCTTATTCCATTGCCGACTGAAACCGTTGTAAGAATGCGCCGAAGCGCCTACGCCCAGATAATGCGTTCCGTCCCAATACGAAACATTGTGTCGGGATTGAAATCCCGGACGGGCAAAATTGGATATTTCATAATGCTCAAAACCGGCCGCCGTCAGCGTATCTGTTACGATTTCAAACAAACGGTTACTCATTTCTTCATCAACCGGAACAAGGCTGCCGGCTTTCAACTGTTTGTGAAGCGGCGTTCCTTCTTCATAGGTCAAATGATAAGCAGAAATATGCTGCACTTGCAAATCAATCGCTTGGCGAATGGTTTTATTCCAAATTTCCGGAGTTTGATTCGGTAAGCCGTAGATTAAATCAATACTGATGTTATTATATCCCGCCTGTTGCAAGCGTTTAACCGCAAGGACAGCCGATTGTGCATCGTGTCGTCGGTTCAGCAATTTTAATTCCCCATCGTCAAAACTCTGAACACCCAAACTAATCCGATTGAACGGAAAAAATTGAACGGTTGTCAAATAATCGGGAATTATATCATCCGGATTGGCTTCCAAAGTCACTTCACGATTTTCATCTTTACCATAGACAGAGTACAAAGTAGAAAAGATTTTTGTGAAATCGGAGAATGACAATAAGGACGGAGTTCCGCCTCCGAAATAAATCGTTTCAACGGGTTCGTTCAAATAATCCTTTCTTTCCTGCAACTCTTCACAAAGCGCATCAACATACTTTCCTTTCATTCGACTTTTGGTAGAAGAAAAAAAATCGCAATACGAGCAACGTTGCTTACAGAACGGAATATGAATATAAATGCCGGCCATAATACTGCAAAGATAATGAATAATTTGAACTCACCGAATACCCCGCCGGTACAAACCGATAGGCGGGAATTTCCAAAATGGCCGGCGCCGATTTTTTAACCCACCCAAAAAACAACCCGATTATAATAATTCATAATTTATAATTCATAATTCTTAGTTTTTATAGTGGTATTCATAGGATTCAATCACCCGATCCGCCTGCGTTACCTTGATTAACCGCCCGAAGGAATCATAATCGTACTTCGTCACCACGCCGCGCGGGTCGGTCATTGTTTGAATGCCTACTAAGGGTTTGTAGGTGTAGGTGGTGACAAGGGCATTCGGCAGTTGCGTCCGCAGATTATTGACGGGCGTCAAATCTGTTGTAGCAGGATCTGCTTTGGCGGCGATAGTTTCCAACAAAGTCTTGCCTGTAGCCTCCACTCCGTTGCCTGTTGCTTTACATACATCACTGTACGTAGCATTTTTTATCTCGGCAACGGGATACAGGTAATTGTAGCTCCAAAGGTAAACCACTTTGTCGGCATTGTCTTTTGAGATATAGAGAGGGTTACCATTCGAATCGTAATCATTGTAAACAATACGCGGCTCTAAGGCTGCACTGACGATATATCTTGTTGAAAAGACACCGGGTACTATCATACCCGAAACTTGCTTATAACTCGTAAGCGTTTGATTGACAAATTGATTATCGCTTCCCTTTTCTGTCTTTACTTCAATAGGATAGTCCAACATATTATTGGTTATCATTGTATTATAAGGAGCAGTATTTTTATAATTATCACTGTAT
>JGI24699J35502_11134151_pt1 | contig 37990 bp, 29 predicted proteins | sample TergutMp193P4_FD_35502 | JGI IMG/M metagenome (IMG submission 35502)
GCCAGCGGAGGCGGTATGGGGCTTCTTTTCAGGAAACCCGCCACTTGGTGCGTTCTTCAATCGACCCGTTATACGCTTGAATTGATTCAAAAAGAGCAAAGCTATACGTTGTCTTACTTCCCGAAGGAATATAACAAACAAGTTCTCTTTTTGGGAAGTAAATCGGGAAGGGACAGCGCAAAAATGAAAGAAGTTGAATTGACAAGCGTTCAAACTCCTTCCGGAAACAGATCTTTCAAAGAAGCCCGACTGATTATTGAATGCAAATTAACACAGATCACTACCCCCAATCCCGATGATTTTTACACTCAAGAAGCAAAAGATTATATCAACGAAGTTTACAAAGACCCCAACGAATACCGCAAATATGTATTCGGGGAAATTACGCATGTTTGGACAAAAAAATAATGACCCGAACAAATACAAACAAAACCTTCCATACCGGCCGACATGGAAGGTTTTGTATCACATTTCACTCAAAAAATCAGAATCAAGCGGTTCAATGAGTTTTTTAAGCATGTCCCGATTCTACCACCATCTCGGATCACCGGCAAAACCGGCATTTTTGAAATGGAAATCACCGTTTGCCGGATCAAGCAATGTATTATATAACGTACCTACGGCACGTTGTGTGGTTGCCGGGAGATCATCATTCTACCAATATTTTGTTCCTGACGGAACAATGTATCCTGCCGTGACGAACATGTTGTCCGGCTTGCTATTCTATTTTCGGAAGGACATGTTGTCCGATAGAGAGAAGATGTTTCAATTAAGTATATGGCAGAATTTAATTTATATTATTTTAAACGCGAAGACACAAAGACACAAAGGCACAAAGATTTTAAACTTCGCGTCTTTCCGCCTTTGTGACTTGGCGTTTAAAATATAGATTATTTTTTGCGACATACTTAAGATAAAAACCTTATTCTAAAAAAGCGAGCTTAGCAGCCAAGCAATCATATACCCAACCTGCCCCCTTATTCTCTTATTAAATCATTGTCAATAAAGGAATAAGGGAGAGTTAGAGGGTAATACCGGAGCCTGAGGGTGCTTTCAAAAAAAAATAAGGTTTTACGGAGTGATTAAAATCTTCCGAACATGACCGGGCTTCGCCCTCCTAACAGAATTTGGCTTTGCGGCATCCGAAACTTGTTTACTTGTTTACTCGTTTACTAATTAATAAATACGTTCTCCGACGGCTATTTTCAGTTTCAATAAACTGACGGTATAATCAATTCTGCTTTTCATCAAAGCCAAACGACTTTCAGCCAGTGCTGTTTGGCTGTCAAGCAGGTCAAGGTTGGTAACTGTTCCCGCCTGAAAACTGGTCTGTGCAAGGGCAAATGCCTGTTGAGCTTGCTTGAGTTGCAGTTCCTGCTGTACAATCTTCTTCAAAGCGGCATCTACGTTTGCCTTGTTTTCTATCACTTCATTTGCTATGTTCCGGTTTGTCAATTCCGTGTCCTGTTCCACACTTTTTATTTCCGATTGAGCCTGTTGCCGGTTATATTTCACCCGATTCCCGTCGAAAATCGGCACTTTGAAACTGACTCCGGCCACATAATTGGCTTTCAGTTGGGTTAAATCCGGAATATAGCCGTTCTTATAACCGCCGGAAGCAAACAGATCCAATTCCGGATAATTGGCAATGCCGGCCAATCGATAGCGGGTAGAAGCGATTTCCGATCGTTGACGCGCCACCTTCAATTCTTCCCGCTGTTGATAAGCGTTACTGATCAGCTTATCATCGGATTCCAATACGGTAGGTTGCAACAACTCCTCTTTAACGGTCAACCGCCGGTCATGGGAATTCCCCATAAAAGAATTTAATTGTGCTTGAAGTACTTGAAGCGACGTTTGTAAATCAATCTTCTGATTTTCCGTGGTGGAAATGCGTACTTGAGTCGATAAAATGGCATATTGCGTCGAAGTTCCCGTTGCCTCCTGTTTCTTCACAAAGGTCAGATGTTCGCCTAAAGTCGCCAATTCTTCGTCTTTGATCGCGATTGCTTTTTGTAAATAGAGAATGGAATAATATTGATTCAACAAGGAAAGTGAAAGTTGTTGTTTCAACTGTTCCATGGAAAGTTGCGACAACAGTTTGTTTTGTCTCTCCAAATTCACTTTTCCGGAGGTCTTCCCGAAATCATAAATTACCTGATTGTAATTCAATCCCATATCATAATTGTCGGCCGCATCCATCGTGAAAGTTCCCAAAGTCGGAATGGTCAATGACGTTACCGGCCCCAGACGTGTATAAGATGCCGACACATCAATTAATGGATAATAAGCCGCTTTGGCCAGTCCAATACGGGCATTGGCCGCCTCAATATCTTGTTCGGCCTTTAAGATGGAAGGATAATTATTGATCACTTGTTGGATGACTGCCGTCAATCCTAAAGAATCGCCGGGAAAGGAGCTTTGTGCACGACTCAAAGGAATGAATAAAAAAAACAATAAAAAAAATGATACGATATAACGTAATCTGTACATAATATAAATAGTTATTTATGTTTTTATAATTTATGTTTCCTAATCAATCCTTTTTGGATTCATTATTTTTGGCAAGGACTTTTTTTCTCGAATACATCAGCAATGTAGGGATCAAACCCAGGATGGTTATATAACAGGCAATTCGAAAATCGTCGTTTATACCGTCAATAAATGCTTGCGTATTGACATGCGACGACACGATCATCCGACTTTGCCGCATGGCAGTGGCTAATGAACTTCCTCCATGTTCTTGTATGAAATACGACATATTCCGGGTCACTCCTGCGAGAGCTTCCGATTGAGAATTAATGGCTTCCCCATATACCTGACTGTGAAAATTGGTCCGAGCCGTCAACAGTGTAGTAAAAACAGCAATTCCAAAACTTCCTCCGATCTGCCGCATGGTATTGATAATACTGGAAGCTTGAGCCATTTGTGCAGGAGGAAGCGTCAGTAAAGCCAAAGAACTTAAAGGCGTGAATATCATCCCCATACCAAATCCCCGCAAATACAGTGATACCATAATATCATGATGTTCAGACATAAATGAGAAGTGAGTATTGGCCAGAAAACTCAGCGACAAAAGACAAATTCCCATAAAAATCGGAATTTTGGGATTGGCTTTATCGGAGGAAATTCCCACAATCGGAGCAATACATCCCTGTATGATCCCTACCGGCAAAAAAACTGCTCCCGATTGTAAAGCCGTATAATCCATCGAGTTTTGCAAATAAAGCGGAAGCAGAAACGTGCTTCCGAACATTCCCATTCCAAATATCAACATGAATATATTTGCCAACCCAAAATTATGATTCTTCAATAATCGCAGGTCAATCAGCGGATGGGTAGTAGTCAGTTCCCGGGTAATAAAGGTGACTAATGCAAAACCGGAGACGGCAAAACAAAGCAGGATATAAGGCGCTCCCCATCCTTCGGCGTTACCCGCTGCATTTCCTTCCGTCAGCGCATACAGCAATACCGGCAAAAAGATGATTACGGACACGAATCCGAGCAGGTCGAATTTCCGCATATTCGGATTCTTCACCTCCCGTTGAATGACCGTAGTGAAGAATAAAGCAAAAATACCGACAGGCACATTTACATTGAATATCAATTGCCATCCGAAATTATCGACCAAATAACCGCCAAGCAGCGGGCCGAAAGAAACGGAAGCAGCCGACGCGATCGACCAGAAACCGAGCGCAACTCCTCGCTGATTCGGAGGAAATTCGCGTACGATAATAGCCATACCGAGCGTCTGCACGATACCGCCTCCCAAGCCTTGAAGAACACGAGAGCTGATCAACGAAACCTCATTGTGCGACATGGCGCAACACAACGAACCGACGGTAAACAGAAACAATCCCCAGAAATAGATCTTCTTATAGCCGAATTTGTCGGCAAGCCATCCCGAAGTGGGCAACATGGCAGCCACGGCAAGCATATAGGCCGTTATCACCCATTGAATGGCATCCAGACTGACGCCGAGCGACGCCATGATTTTAGGTAATCCCACATTGACAATCGTACCGTCAAGTACAGCCATAAATGTTCCCAACATCACATTGGCAAGGACAAACCATTTATAATGGGGACTTCTGGGATGGTACAACGAATCACGATTGCGAAGATTACGACGAATACGATGCCCAACCGGAACTTCTCTCATGATTTTTTGATAATTTTAACTACTGCCGACATTCCCGTTTTGAATTGGAAAGAAGAAAGGTCTTTCCCTTTTCCGGCAGCATCAATTGAAACTTTTATCGTCACACGTTGTGTCACTTTAGTAAAATTACCCGATGCATTATTGGGCGGAATCAATGAAAATTGCGATGCAGTCGATGAGCTTATCATAAATACTTTTCCCGTAAATTCAACTCCGGGGTAGGTGTCGATCGTGAACTCCACTTGTTGCCCCAAGTGTACGGTTTCCATCTTTGTCTCTTCTAAATAGACTAAAACCCAAAATTTCCGGGTATCATCTACGGAATAAATGGATTGTCCGGGTTGCACCACATCTCCCGGCAATAACCATCGTTTAGCCACAATACCTGTTGCGGGAGCATACAAGCGTGTATTACTCAATTGAGTATCTACTACGCCGATTTGTGCTTCTGCCTCGGCAATAGTAGCTTCGGCCGTATGAATTTGCGCTTTTGAAACCAAGAGTTGAGATTTTGCAGCATCCAATTGCGCTTGAGCAGTTTCCGAGGCACGTTTCGCATGTTCAAACTGTTCTTTGGTAGTCACTCCGCCGGCGTATTGCGTTTGGGCGCGTTGAAAATCTTCCGTCGCTTTTATATTAGCAATTTCCAATACTTTAATGCCTTTTTGGTCCGATTCGTATTTAGCCTCTGCCTGTAATTTCGATGCTTCGGTCTGTAATTTCGATGCGATAATTTGTTGCTTTTGAGCCAATAAATCCACAGTATCCAATTCGGCTACTAATTGACCGATCTTAACAGAATCACCTTCATCAACATACAATTTAGTGATGCGCCCTAAAATCTTAGCGCTCACCGATATATCATCCGATGTCACATACGCGTCGTCTGTTCTCAAGTAACTTGAATAGTTTAAATACCATAGAGTACCTCCTACAATTATTACAAAAGCAACGACCGTAAGAGGAATATACATCTTCCAATTCTTCTTAGTCCTACTATTCATCTGCTTTTTATCTTAAAAAAAACCATTATATACTTTACCCTGCTCATAAATTCGGCAACAAAAGTAATTTAAAAAAAGAATATGCATCATAAATCCTCAAAAAATTCATATCGGCTGTATAAAATCCTGTAGCGACCCCGAGACGACTGTTTTTGAAAAGTTTGTATCCCGGGTATTGTCAATCTTATGTAGATTTAAAATGAAAACCTCATTCCTTAAAAGACCCTTTAGCAGTTGATGCAATGTTAACCCAATCTCACCCTTATTCCCTTTTATTTTAATAAAATAAATGTCGATATAATCTTCTTAAACAAGCAAATAAAGGCAGAAACCGGACGTCTTACCGGGCTACTAAGGGAATCATAAAAAATAAAGGTTGTCCGGATCTATTTAACAATGCCGTTTCCCGGAATGTCATGAATTTTAGTCTGTTTCCTGCTTGCACTTTTCATTGATTATTACTAATATTGCACTTTTCTTTCTTAAAAACAGATAATTTGCTTTTTTATATTGTTCCGTTTTTACAATCCTGCATTCTTCATTAACATAAAATAAACGTATGAAAAAACTGACCTATTTAATTATGCTTATGCTCGGATTACTCGCCGTGACATTTTCTTGCAGGCAAAAAGTTTCTGTTGATTCGGACGAACAAAAAATTCCCGTTTATCTAGATGAAAGCAAACCGATTGAACAACGTGTGGAAGACGCATTGTCGCGCATGACATTGGAAGAAAAAGTGAAAATGTGCCATGCACAGTCCAAATTCAGTTCGGCCGGAGTGCCGCGTTTGGGAATACCCGACAATTGGATGACCGACGGGCCGCACGGTATTCGTCCGGAAGTACTTTGGGACGAATGGGACCAGGCGGGATGGACCAACGACTCCTGTATTGCATTCCCCGCCCTTACCTGTTTGGCGGCAACTTGGAATCCCGACATGGCCGCTTTGTACGGGAAATCGATCGGAGAAGAAGCCCGTTACCGGAACAAAAATGTATTATTGGGGCCGGGCGTCAATATTTACCGCACACCGCTCAACGGACGAAATTTCGAATATTTGGGCGAAGACCCGTACTTGGCTTCCCGCATGGTCGTTCCGTATATCCGGGGCGTACAACAGAACGGGGTGGCGACTTGCGTCAAACATTTTGCACTGAATAATCAGGAAAAGTTCCGTCATACCGTAAATGTGGAAGTTGACGACCGGGCATTGTACGAAATATATCTGCCCGCCTTCAAAGCCGCCGTTCAAGAAGGGAAAACTTGGGCGATCATGGGATCTTACAACCGGTACAAAGAACAATGGTGTTGCCATAATCAATACTTGCTGAACGACATTCTCCGAAAAGAATGGAATTTCGATGGGGTGGTTGTTTCCGATTGGGGCGGCGTAAACAATACAGAGCAGGCTATATACAACGGTTTGGATATGGAATTCGGTTCATGGACCGACGGATTGAACGAAGGCGCAAGCGATGCATACAACAATTATTACCTGGCTGCTCCTTTTCTGAATTTATTGAAATCAGGAAAAGTAAAAGAAGAAGAACTTGATAAAAAGGTACGCAACATCCTTCGTCTGGTATTCCGCACCAATATGAACACCAAACGTCCATGGGGTTCTTTCGGAACCGAAGAGCATGCTTTGGCTGGACGTAAAATCGCCCAAGAAGGAATTGTCTTACTGCAAAACAGAAACGATCTGCTGCCCATCGATTTCACCAAAATCAAGAAAATCGCCGTGATCGGAGAAAATGCCGTTAAAGTCATGACAGTCGGTGGAGGAAGCTCTTCGCTCAAAGCCAAATATGAAATTTCTCCGCTGGAAGGTATCAAAAAATATGTCGGAAACAAAGCAGAAGTGGTTTATGCCCGCGGATATGTCAACGATAAATTACGGAAAAAAGACAATATCAAACAAGACGGCGTGGAAATCAACGATGTCATCGACACCCGTCCGACGCGGGAAATAACCGCGGAAGCCGTCAAAGCAGCCCAAAATGCCGATATGGTGATCTTTATCGGAGGATTGAACAAATACGATTTTCAGGATTGTGAAGGAAATGACCGCAAGGAATTGGGGTTGCCTTACGGACAAGATCAATTGATCGGAGAATTGGCAAAAACAAATAAAAATATGGTCGTGGTTCTTATTTCGGGAAATGCGACAGCCATGCCGTGGGTAAACGACGTTCCTGCCATCGTACAAACGTGGTACAACGGAACGGAAGCGGGAAATGCTCTTGCATCCGTATTGACAGGCGAAGTGAATCCGTCGGGAAAACTGCCGTTTACCTTCCCCGTCAAATTGGAAGATAACGGCGCTTTTGCCTTAGGGGAATACCCGGGCAACAGCCTGAACGTAAAATACAATGAAGGAATTTTTGTGGGATACCGTTGGACCGACAAACAAAAAATCAAACCGTTATTCGCATTCGGGCATGGGCTGAGTTACACAACTTTTACTTACGGAAAAGCATCGATCGACAAAAAACAAATGGTCGGTAACGAAACCCTGACGATAACCATTCCCGTAAAAAACACGGGAATCAGAGAGGGCGCCGAAGTCGTACAACTATACCTCAGCGACGTTGAATCATCGCTTCCCCGTCCGGTGAAAGAATTGAAAGGATTCGAAAAAATATTTTTGAAACCCGGAGAAGAAAAAAACGTCACGTTTACCATTAATACCGACATGCTGAAATATTTCGACGATAAGCAACACCAATGGGTTGCCGAACCCGGAGACTTCAAAGCCCTTATCGGCAGTTCCTCCGACGACATCCGCTCCACCACCGACTTTAGTTTAAGGTAAAAGATAAAAGGTAAAAAGTCAAAGGTTCCGGATTTTTTAATTCCGCCTTTTACTTTTTACCTTTGGTTTTATTAATAAATATATGCAATTCTTTGGCATTATTAAACAGGTATAGACAACCCTTATTTTTGTAATTCCCTTAGTAGCCCGGAAACATACCTAATCTCTGCCCTTATCCGCTTATTTCAGGGATTTTTATTGACATTTATTGTATTTATAAATAAGGAAAATAAGGGTGAGATCAATTGCATTGTATCGGCTGCTAAGCTACTAAAGGGACTTTTAGAAGATAAGGTTTTTATTTTAAATCTATATAAAATTAACAATGCCAACTCTTTTTTTATATTTTATAGCTCCTTGAAATGCAAAATTGAACAATACTTTTATTCACTTTATCGTGTGGTATTCAATCAGCCCGTTCATCGGGTACATTTCGATTTTGCCGATCTGCATGTTAAAGTCATCGGCAACTTCCTTCAAAATGTTCTCATAATGGTAAGCAACGGAACCGCTGAAATGAACCGGATAATCAGAATGACCATATTGTGAAACATTCCGGTGAAAAAAGGCCGCAAAACTTTTCTCGACAATCGATTGCAGCAGATGTTCTTCCCGCATATTTTCTTTGATGAAAACAGAAAGACTTGCCAAAAATCGGTTCGGAAACGGGTTGCGGTATACTTGATCCATAATTTGAGACGGCGTCAGATTAAAACGGGCAAAAAACCGATCCCGCAAATATTTCGGCAATTGATTTTTCAGAACATCCGCCACCAACAATTTTCCCAAAGTGGCGCCGCTGCCCTCGTCCCCCAAGATAAAACCCAATGGAGAAACATGTTGAACAATTTTTTCCCCGTCATATAAACAAGAATTAGATCCGGTTCCGAGAATACAGACAATGCCCGGCAATCGTTTCGCCAAAGCGTGGCAGGCAGCCAATAAATCATTGTTGACTTCGACAGGACAGGCAAAAAAACGTTTGATCGCCTGTTTGACTATATCTGTTTTCTCCGGAATGCATCCCGCTCCGTAAAAATACACATGCTCCACTCCTTTCGGATCTATTTGCGGCAAAAGCATGCTTTCGATTTCCTGTTCGATTTCTTCCCGGGACTGATAAAACGGATTGATTCCGGAGGTATAGGCTTCCTGTTCCGGCAGTCCGTTTTGAACAAGACTCCAGTGCGTTTTGGTGGATCCGCTGTCAGCAAGTAAAATCATTTTAGTTATTGGTTATTGGTTATTTACCTTTGGCGTTATTAGTTATTGGATATTGGTTGATTATTACAGAATTTTAAATACCGTCAATGACGAATTTTCCGGAAACACGTCAAAGGAATAACGCCGAAGGCAAATAATCAATAACTAATAACTGACAATCCCGTTCATCATGGCATAAACCGTCAAAGCAGAAACCGATTTGATGCCCAATTTTCCGGAAATATTTTTCCGGTGAGCTTGCACAGTATACAAACTGATATTCAATTCGGAGGCTATATCTTTACTGGTATATCCTTTTGTCACCAGCTCAAGAACTTCACGTTCCCTGTCGGAAAGCTCCTTGCTGTTTTCTTCCGTCTGGTGTTCGGGTATCCTTTTTATAATATCGTTCAATGCTTCCGTCAATTCCCGACGTTCCGACAACACGTCCAAAAACGACAATTCGGGATGAGAACCGGGTAAAACACACTTTTCCGAAAGCAAAACAATTTTCTTTTTATCTTTGAAAAATTCACTGTTGGCAATATACATCATCGCATCCATGAAAATCCGGTGATAAACGACCGGGCTTTCCGTAAATGACCGGAAATCATCAAAAAAATCCGGTCTGCCGATCGAAAAAAAATCCGACAACACAGCCTTCAGTCCGCATAACTGCAAATAATGCGGACTGACGATGGCAATACGGATATTCTCTTCTTTCATATTACGATTGGAATTTAGCCTGCATTTCCTTGGTCATCGGTTTCAACAGTCGATATTGTAACCGCATGTAATTATGAATATCCACTTCAAAACGGGCAATGATGTAAATAATGGCATTCCGTATTCTCCGGTCGAAAGTTCCCGTCAAATACTTCACCAACAAGCTTTTCATATCCGAAAGTTTATCGGTTAATCTTCCGGTTTTATATTGAAATGCATCGAAATCGGGACTTTTAAAATTTTTGGAAAAATGGGGTTCTTTTCCGGAATAAACCTCATAAATAACGGTAACAGGTTTAAAAACTTCTTTATTGACACTGTCTGTATACTGCCGGAATTCCGTTTTGAATTGAGCGAAAAAATTCTCGATCAACCGTAAATGTTCGTTCGGAACCGGAGACGAATCCGATAACTGCCTGATATGAATTTCAATGACATTGAGTTGGCTTTCCTGATAATTCGCCAACGTCATTTTCAAATAATCGATCAATTGAAGCGTATTGGAAGCATTCAGGCTTTTATCGGAAAAATAAGATTCGTAACTGATGGTATTTAATAATGCCGCAAAAAAATCGGCATCGATTTGACAATCACGGCAAATCTCACTGATTTTTTTGTCGCCGAATCCTAATTCAATCCCGAACCGGTTGATAACGGGAATCAAATGATAATTGCGCAATACAACGTCAGCCAATTTATTATCAGGGGTAATTATCGTCATCGATCAAAATTTACAACGGCAAGCCGTCGGGAAAAATTGAAATTCGAACAAAAATACACAAAAACCGGGTAACTCTTATATAATGCAGCTCTCTTTTTGGAAATGAAACAGATTTCTTTATTTTTGTGGAAAAATTTGATTTATTATTTATCATGCCAAAAAAGGTTGTATCTGCTCTCTTTTTATCAATGATATCCGTTTGTGTACCAGCACAAAACCTTCAGTTGCACTATGATTTCCGTCATGCTTTGTATGATGATGTCCCTCCTCCCAATTTTTTTACGGCAACCTTCGAAATGTTTAAGCCCGATCAATGGGGTTCGACATTCATGTTCGTCGACCTTAATTTCGATCAAAGTCGCGGCAATATCGGATTGGCTTATATGGAAATCGCACGAGACTTCAAGATCAAGAATTTCCAGATCATGCCGCATATCGAATACAACGGCGGAGTCGGAAACAACAACAATTCGGGATTTTCCGTCGCCAACGCTTATTTGGCCGGGGCATCGTATTCTTTCGTCATTCCGAACGCACAATTCAATACCTACATCACCTACAAATACAATGCCTTTCAAAAAGTAAGCAACGACGTTCAATGGACGGTGTCCTGGGGTGCCGGTTTTTGGAAAAACAGAATCGCTTTTTGCGGATTCATGGATATTTGGACCGAAAACAAGGATTATACAGGCGTAGAAAGCGGGAAAAAAGTTATTTTACTCACCGAACCGCAAATTTGGTACAATGTAACCCAAAACCTGTCATTCGGAAGTGAAATCGAAATCAGTAACAATTTTTATCCCCAATACGGAACCAAAATATACGCATTCCCGACATTGGCAGGAAAATGGACGTTTTAACACTTTTAAAATATATAACAAATGATGAATGTGAATGCATTCTTAAAAAATAAATATTATCTATTTTTATATCCGATTATCGCTTTTCTGTTTTTGTTGATCTCTTCGACATCTATAAGTCCGATATATCCTCCTTGTACAAAAGACGATTCTCTATTTATTTTAATAGGAAAGTCAATTTTAGACGGGAAAATATTATACAAAGACTTATTTGATCATAAAGGTCCTGTTCTATTTTACATGGATTCATTAGGGCAACTTATTTATCCTGATCAAACAGGTGCTTTTATTTATACGGTTATCAACTTAAGTATTATTTTATATGTTATTCGTAAAATATCTTTATTTTTTATAAAACCCAATCAAATATGGATCATTATCGCCTCATTTCTATCTTTATTTTTTATAACAAATGAAGGAAATAGTAATGAATCAAAAAGCTTACTATTTATTTTTATTCCACTTTTTCTTATATTAAAATATTATTTTTCAAATAAAAAAAGTCATCCATTGCTATATTCATTTATTTACGGTATTTGTTCTTCTTTGGTTATTTTTATCCGAATAAACAATGCAGTAGCCTTATGCGCTATTATTTTATCATTAGTAATATTTTTAATCATTAATAAAGAGTGGAAAAACTTATTGTTTAATACTCTGACTTTCTTATTCAGTTTTATACTGATATGTTTTATTATATGTTTTTATTTTTATATAAATAATGCTTTTTATGACATGATTGAGGGAACATTTTTACATAATTTAAAATATGCATCAATAGACTCCTTCCAAGTCGAATTAATCGTAATAGTATCATTCGCAATCACTATATTTGCACTGATAAATATATATATATATATAGAGAGAGAGAGAAGAAACCGGTAAAAAAATTCTACTTAAAATGATTTTAATTTTTATTCCGTTATTAACATTTATATCATTTATACCAATCACTAAATATTATTTTCATTACTACACTTTGTATGCTCCATCCATTGTATTGGGGGGAGCCTGCTGTATCTACAATTATAACAATCAACTGATTAATAAACCGACAAGAATTATCAATTTAATCATTGCATTATTCATAATAACTGCTTTTACATATTATAGCATGTATAAAATTACCGGTATTTATAGAACACTGCCATTCGATTATAAAAAATTTTCGAACTTTCCTGACTTCAAAATCCCCGAATCAGATAAAAATAATGCCATCGGATATAATGTAGATTCAAGATGGTATCTTGAACAAAATATTATTCCATCATATAAATATTTCACTTTTCAAGAATGGTTCGCCAAAACAAATCCTCAAATTTTAATTGATTTTAATAACAGGATAACCCTAAAACCACCTAAATGGTTGATAGTTCGCTCCGACAGCTACACAAGTAATGCCACATTGAATGCTTTATTGAAAGAAAAATACGAAATCAAAGCATTTTCTGCGGAAAGGGCTAAAGTCAAGAAAATTAATTATGACAATCTTGGCTACACTATCTATAAATTAAAATAATTTTACATAAAATATCTCATCACAAAATAAACATAATGAAAATCAGCTCCTTTTTAAAAAATAAATACTATCTATTTTTATATCCGGTTATCGCTTTTCTTTTTTTGTTGATCTCCTCGACATCGACAAGTCCGTTATATCCGGTTTACACCGGCGACTGCGCCCTTTATTTTCTGATGGGGAAATCAATATTAAACGGGAAAATCTTGTACAAAGATATATTCGACCACAAAGGTCCTGTTTTGTTCTTTATACAAGCGGCAGGACAATTGATCAGCTTCGGAAAAACAGGAATATTTATTTTGCAAATCATTAATTTAAGCAGTGTTCTATTCATTATTCGTAAGATCTGTTTGTATTTCATACGACCTGCTCAAATTATGTTTGTTTTTCTATCCATGTTTTTTTTATATTATATGACAATCGGAGACGGCAATAAAACTGAAGAATTTTGTTTATTGCTTATTTTTATCCCTCTCTTGTTTGCTTTTCGCTTTTGCTTTTCCGATGATGCAAAACATCCGGCCATTTATTCTTTTATTTATGGGATTTGCTTCGCCATAACAGCTTTTATACGTATAAACAATGCTGCCGTAATAGTTGCCGTTATCATAGCCATATCCATTTTTCTTGTCTCGGAAAAACAATTGAAAAATTTATTTTCAAACATTCTGCTTTTTATATCGGGTTTTCTGATCATTTGTTTACCCATTTACATATACTTCTATTTTAAAAATGCTCTCGATGATATGATATATGCCACTTTTTTACATAATCTGAAATATTCGTCAAAAGATACATATAAAATCAAACTGATTGTGTTTTTAAGTTTTATAATCACTTTTTTTGGCATTATCAACACATTGGTATATAAAAGAAAAAACAAAAAAGATTACATACTCCAAATAATAATAATACTTGGTTCTATTTTCACATTTATCAGTACTTACTTGGGAACAAAATATTTTTTGTACTATCATATACTGGATATTCCGATCCTAACTTTAGGAACCTTACTCTATATTCATAATTCGAATAAAAAGTTATCGGATAAAACAAAAACGTTTTTTATCATCTTAATAATCATTGCCGGAATCATCCCGATGACTTATTACAGTTTCAACAGAACTATTGACTTGTATAAAACACAATTCTTTGATCATTCATTGTTGAATTATCCGACATATCCGATTCCACCGGAAGACAAAAACAATGCACTTGGATATAACGTCAATTCAAGATGGTACCTTGAACAAAATATTATTCCATCATATAAATATTTCACGTTACAAGAATGGTTTTCCAAAACAGATCCTCAAATTTTAATTGATTTTAATGAGCATATAACCCAAAAACCACCTAAATGGTTGATGGTTCGATCCGACAGTTATACGAGTAATCCCACATTGAACGCTTTATTAAAAAAGAAATACGAAGTAAAAGCTGTTGTTCCCGAAAGACCTGATATCAAACATGTCATTAATTACGATCAACGCGGTTACACCTTATATCGCTTAAAAGAATAAAATTCAAATTTAACCAACTATTTTCCCATGTTAGAAAAAATTTTCAAACTGAAACAAAACAACACCAACGTCAAAAGAGAGATGATCGGCGGTGTGATTACCTTTCTCACCATGTCGTATATCCTTATTGTAAATCCGAACGTATTGGGTACGACCGGCATGGATAAAGCAGCATTATTTACTGCAACGGCTTTGGCAACCATTGTCGGCACCTTATTGATGGCGTTCATCGCCAATTTGCCGATATCACAGGCTCCGGGTATGGGCCTCAACAGTTTTTTTGCCTTTACGGTTGTGCTTACGATGGGATATTCATGGCAATTTGCACTCACAGCCGTATTTATCGAAGGAATTATTTTCATTATTCTGACCTTTTTTAATATCCGGGAACTGATCGTCAAAAGTATTCCGAAATCAATCAAAGATGCCATTCCGGTGGGGATCGGACTATTCATCACTTTCATCGGATTGCAGCATTCGGGAATCATCGTCAAAAACGACACGACATTTATCGGATTAGGTGATTTGGCCAACCCGAATGTATGGATCGCCCTTATCGGCTTGGTCGTTACCGGCACTCTATTTGCCCGCAACATACACGGAGCGATTTTGATCGGAATCGTGGTCGCCACAGTTTTCGGCATCATCTTCGGCGAAATACATTTTCCCGAAGGAAATTTGGTATCTCTTCCTCCTTCCATTGCCCCCATTTTCTGTAAATTCGAATGGAGCAATATCTTTTCGCTCAACATGCTGTTGGTAGTCTTCACCTTTCTGTTCGTCAACCTGTTCGATACGGTGGGAACTCTTATCGGCGTTGCAGCGAGAGCCGGGTTTATCGATAAAGACGGAAATTTCCCCCAAATTAAAAAAGCATTGTTTGCCGATGCGTTGGGAACAACTTTCGGTTCCATTTTGGGAACAAGCACCATAACCTCCTATATCGAAAGCGCTTCCGGAGTAGCATCGGGCGGACGCACCGGATTAACCGCCGTGATCATTGCCATCATGTTCGGAATCGCACTATTCTTCGCACCGATAATCCTGATGATTCCGGCATCGGCAACGGCTCCGGCGCTTATTATTGTCGGCTTGTTCATGATCGCTTCGGTGGTCAACATCAACTTCAACGACATATCCGAATCATTGCCGTCATTTCTCACCATCATCATGATGCCGTTTACTTTCAGTATCGCGCAAGGCATCGTTTTCGGAATGTTAAGTTTTGTCATATTCAAACTGTTTTGCGGAAAAGCCCGTCAAATCTCCGTCGCCATGTATATTTTCGCAGCCCTGTTTCTGCTTAAAATGATTTCGGACGGAATGCATGTTTTAAGTTAAAAGTTAAGAATTAAGAGTTAAGAGTTAATGTATTGTAAATTAATAAATTGGATATTAAGATATACAAAGATATATTCACAATTTATTTCTATAACTCTTAACTTTTAACTCTTAATTCTTAACTCTTAATTCTTAACTTTATTGATTCTTAACTTAAAAAAGAGTGTTAAGTCATTTTTTAATCGAACAAATTCGGAAAAATTTTCCGCACGAACCGACCACCGACCAAGCCGAAGCATTGGAAAAGTTATCGGCTTTTATGATGAATCCCGATGCAGACAGTCTGTTCCTGCTGAAAGGATATGCGGGAACGGGAAAAAGTTCGTTGGTCGGAGCATTGGTGAAAACGTTGACGGCATTGGAACAAAAAACCGTTTTATTGGCTCCGACGGGACGGGCTGCCAAAGTTTTTTCGAATTATTCGGGACATGCGGCATTCACCATTCATAAAAAAATTTACCGGCAGAAAAAATTTTCGCACGAAAATGTCGGATTCGAATTAAACGTCAATTTGCACAAACACACCCTGTTCATCGTCGACGAAGCGTCCATGATTTCAAACGGAAGCTACGATAAAGCCATGTTCGGTTCGGGGCATTTATTGGACGATCTGATCGAATATATTTATACCGGCGAAGGATGCCGGTTATTGTTGATGGGCGATTCGGCACAGCTGCCTCCGGTAGGAGAAAGCATCAGTCCGGCTTTCGACATGAATGTGCTGAAAGCATTCGGATTGAATGTCGAAACATTCACGCTGACGCAGGTCATCCGGCAACAATTAACCTCAGGCATTCTGAAAAATGCCACAGACATTCGCACCCTTATCACCGAAGAAAAAGCAGGATTATACCCCAAAATCCGGATCAAAAATTATCCCGACATCATCCGACTCCGCGGCGACGAACTGATCGAAGCCGTCTCCTCGGCGTATAATCGTTCGGGAATCGAAGAAACCACCGTCATTTCCCGGTCAAACAAACGTGCAAATATCTACAACAACGGCATTCGCAACAGTATTCTATACCGGGAAGAAGAATTGTCGGGCGGCGACATGCTGATGGTTGTAAAAAATAATTATTACTGGAGCGAAGAATATGCCGAAATCGATTTTATTGCCAACGGCGACATTGCAAAAGTAAATCGCGTGCGCCGTTACGAGGAAATGTACGGATTCCGTTTTGCCGACGTCAACATGACACTGCTCGACTACGACATCGACATCGACGTGAAAATTCTGTTGGATACACTTCATTCGGAAACGGCGTCTCTCTCTCAAGAACAAACCGGGAAACTGTTTTACGCCATACTCGAAGATTACGAAGATATTCCGGGCAAAGCAGGCAAAATACGCAAAATCAAACAAAATCCGCATTACAATTGCCTGCAAGTCAAATACGGATATGCCCTCACCTGTCACAAAGCACAAGGCGGACAATGGAAAAATGTTTTCCTGGACATGGGGTATCTCTCGAACGAACATCTCGGCATCGATTTCTATCGCTGGCTCTATACCGCGTTCACCCGTGCAACCGAAAAATTATACCTGATTAATTTGAGTGAAGAAATGATCGAAGAATGATCTTAAAATAGCAGAATTTAATTTAACTTTGAACGCAAAGATCCAAAAACACAAAGTCACCAAGAATTTAAACTTTGAGTCTTTCCGTCTTTATAGTTTGGCGTTTAAAACATAACCCGTTTTTCACGACATATTTATTTATATAACTCTTAATTCTTAACTCTTAACTTTTAACTCTTAACTTTTAACTCTTAATTCTTAACTATATCAAAAGGCTTCGAAACATATTGCTCATTACGACGGGAAGTATTGTTGTGATTCTCACGGGTTTATATGCCGCCATATCTTCACATTCCGTACAACAATGGATAAAAAACAAAGTACAAATCGAACTTTCCAAAAAAATAGACTCCGAATTTACCATCGGAGAAATTAAGTTCATCCCGTTCAATTCGTTGAAACTATACGATGTATTCGTCAAAGACCGACAAGGCGACACCTTGGTATTTGCCGGAGAAATATCCGGCAGCGTGAAGTTATTTCCGTTAATAAAAAATAAACTGGTCATCACCGGCATCACATTATCCGATTTTTCAGTTAATATATCGCAGGATTCGTTGACGACCCCCATGAATTTTCAATTCCTCATCGACGCATTCACAAGCAAGGACACTGTCGAAAATACACCAAGCTCACTAATAATCAGCATCGACAATATCCTTGTTTCAAACGGTAAAATCAGATACGACGTTCATTCCGAACCGGAAACGCCGGGAATTTTCAACGGCAGTCACCTCCAAATCGACAGTCTTCATTCGAAAATAAGTTTGAAATCAATCCGTTTAGAAAAATTGGATACTGAAATAAAATATCTTTCATTAATCGAAAAATCAGGGATCCGGATAAATGACATGACTTTAAAACTCACTTCAAAAGATAAATTGATCTCGTTAGATCATTTAACCGTCAAATTGCCCGGTTCGGAATTAAACGCTTCCGGCAAGACCTCATATCCCGGAGAAATAGCCGACATCATCGATAACGGAAAAATAGATCTTCAAATAGAAAAAACGACCGTGCGACCCTCCGACTTGAAATCGTTTGCCCCCCTCCTGTCGCAATTTAATCAACCGGTTTCGTTGAGCGGAAATATCCGGGCATCATTACCCGGAATCGACGTCAACGATTTGAAAGTTTCATACGGAAAAAACACTTCGTTATACGCTTCCGGTTCGATCAGTAATTATACCGATTTTGAAAAAGCGGACATCAATTTGATCATAAACGATTTGTCGACTGATGGATGCAATATTCAAACGATTATACAAGCCGTTTCCGGAGAAAAAACAATATTACCCGATCCAATCTTCGGATTGGGAAGCATGCACCTGAAAGGATATGCCAAAGGTAAAATCCGAAAAGCGGATCTGAATCTCGAACTCCGGTCAAAACCCGGCACCCTTGTTTTAAAAGGAACCGGAGGCTACAATTTTACATCCGGAAATGCCGATTTCGACATTTTGGCGGAAAGCAACGGCATTCAACTGAACGATTTAATGCAGGACAATCCACTTGGTCAAGTGTCTTTTTCTTTAAATGCAAAAGGAACCGCCGGGCCGAATCTTTTGATTGCAGAATTATCGGGCGTTGTTCCCCGATTGGATTTTCAAGGATATTGTTACTCGAATATCCGGCTGAAGGGAACCCTCAATCAAAGCAAATATACGGCCGATATCGCCATTGACGATCCCAATGTCCGGTTAGACCTAACTGCATCCGCCGATATGCCGGCCGGAAAACTTCCCGAATTTAAAGCCGGACTGAATGTCGACCGACTTTCGCCCGACAAACTCAACCTTTTGTCGGAATATCCGGGCAGCAATCTGACATTGAAAGGAAACATCGACATGAAGGGAGACGATCTCGACAATATAACCGGGAAAATAGCATTGGACAATATTTCGTTTGCAACCGAAACCGAAAAATTTAATTTTTCTCTACTCCTGATCACCGCAAGATTTGACGATAAGAACAACCGGATATTTCACTTTACACATGAATTTCTGACAGCCGACATCACCGGAAAATTATCGTTTGCCACTTTGGTGCCTCAACTGACCAATACAGCAAACGACTATTTCCCGACTCTTTTTCCGGAGCGGAACCGTTCCGTCAAACCGGGAGAAAATGATTTTGTCGTCGATATCCGATGCAAAAACACCGAAAAACTCACCCGGATATTCAATCTGCCTTTTACCTTGTTGAAAGAATCGACGCTCCATTTAACGTATAACGATGCATCCGAAACCCTTCAATTATCCGGGAATCTGCCGCAACTGAAAGTAGGAGAAACCGTTATAAACAATATCAAACCGGCTGTTTCCAATACCTCCGGACCGCTTGACTTTTCATTGACGGCAGATGTCCCCGACATCAATTCCGGTTCGACGATCCAATTCGGACTGAAAGGAAAAGCGGAACATGACAGCATTTCTCCGGCCATAAATTTTGACAACCATAACGATACGCTTGCGTTGAAAGGCAACATAAACGCAACTGTTTTATTCGAGCAAATGTCGTCCGGGCAGTCATTAAAAACGTTAGTCAAAATCGAACCATCGTCCCTTACGTTCAACAAATTGAATATAACCATTCCAAATTCGACCGTAAGCATCGAAAACGACCGATTCATTTTCGACCGTCTCCGGATCAATCACACGCCGGAAGAATATGTTCTGGTCGATGGAATTTATTCGTCGAGAGGAAAAGACTCCTTATTCGTCAACCTAAATCAAATCCAATTGCAAACCATCACCGAAACCATGAACATGGATATCGGCCTGACCGGATTGATTCAGGGATACATTACCGTCATCGGAACCGAAAAAATGCCGAATCTGCTGACAAGAAGACTGGGAATCAATAACATCACATTAAACAAAGAAAAAATCGGAGATTTAAGCATCAGCAGCGAATGGGACAGCGAAAATGAAGGAGTCAGGCTATATTCCGAACTGAAACGGGAAAACGGAATCAATTCCACCATTCGCGGAAGAATGTATCCACTTAAAGATTCTTTGAATATCCGGGTCGATTTGGCCGATATCCGGTTAGCTTGGTTGCAGCCGTTTTTCATCGGAACGCTTCACGACCTGAACGGGAGCATCAGTTCGAAACTGACGGCGCGAGGAAAACTTTCGAGTCCGCAAGTAAACGGATATATCTATGTTCATGACGGAAAATTCGGCATTGACTATACGAATGTCACCTATACCCTATCCGACAGTATCGCCGTCAATCCGAGTCAACTGAATATCCGTAATCTGGCCGTCAAAGACAATTTCGGAAAGACGGCGACGTTGCAATGCACAGTGAATTATCCCGGATTCAAAAACATCTCCTACGATTTTTCCATGGACATGAGAAATTTTTTGGTATTGAATACCATGGACAGAAAAGACAGTTTATTTTACGGATTGCTGAAATTGACGGGAAAGATCAATTCCTCCGGTACCATGACCGACGCAATGAAAGTCGGACTGAAACTGCAAAACAGCTCCGATTCGAAAATAGCGGTCATTCTGCCCGAAAGTACGACCGCCACCGAATATAAAAGCGTTGTTTATGTCGATAAACATACCGACGAAGAAGTAAAAAAAGAAAAACCGGAATCGACTTTTCCGATTAATTTAAAGATGTCTTTAGACATTACACCGAGTATGTCGTTGACCGTTTTTCTCGATCCGAGCATGAGAGACCGGGCTGTCGTCAACGGAACGGGCAACATCGACATGACATACAATACGGCAACTTCCGACATGAGCATGTACGGCCAATACGTGATCCATGACGGCAGTTGCGTCATTTCGTTGAAAGGCATCACCAAAAGAGAATTTAAAATAAGCGAAGGAAGCGAGGTGACATTTAACGGGGATCCGTTCAAATCCCGATTCAACATCACCGCTTATTACACCGTAAAAGCAGATTTAGGGACATTGGATCAAAGTTTTACGTCGGATCCGACGCTGCGTACCTCCCGGACAAATGTAAACTGTGTATTGATCATCAAAGGCAACATGGACAAAATCGATTTGACATACGACATCCAATTGCCTGATGCAAGCGACGAAACACAAAAACGGGTCAAAAGTTTCATCAACAACGACGACATCATGATCCGGGAATTTGCCTATTTGCTGTCGATCGGATGTTTTTACGCACCCGACTATGCAACCGCTTCCAGACCCGGCAATTCGATATGGACGTCAATGGCCTCTTCCACCCTGTCGGCCACTTTAAATAATCTCGTTTCAGGCGTTTTGGGCAAAAACTGGACCATCGGCACGAATATCAATTCGACACAGGGAGATGCTTCCGACTTGGATATGGAAATATCGGTATCGACTCAATTGTTTAACAACCGTCTGATTTTGAGTACTAATCTCGGGTACAACAATTCAAATACGGCGAGCAACAGTTTTATCGGAGATTTTGATGCCGAACTGAAATTGACCCGAACCGGAAATCTCCGGTTGAAAGCATACAACAAAACGAATGACCAATATTATCAAAAAGCGCCGACAACACAAGGTGTCGGACTTGTTTACACCAAAGAATCGAAGTTTTTCAAGAATCTGTTTAAAAAGGTAAAAAGTAGAAAAGCAAAAAGAAAGCGTGAATAAACAATTCAAATACCACCGGATTTTATTCTTTTTCCTTTTGGGAATGACGGCATGCAACACCACGAAAAACATCCCCGAAGGGCAATATCTGCTGGATAAAATAAATATCAAAAGCGATACGAAAAAGGTAAACACCTTCGATATGCTGATATTCGTATCCCAACAGCCCAATCATTCCGTCTTGGGTATGGGAAAAGCCGCATTGGGCATATACAATTGGGCAGGCAAAGACTCCTCATCCAACATCTTCCATAAACTCTGGAGAAAAATAGGAGAACCGCCGGTAATTTACAACGCGGCAAGCGCCAAATATTCGTCCACGCAAATGCAAATACAATTGAATAATCTCGGTTATCTGAATGCGACGGTCGGCGTACAAGAAAAAAAGAAAGACAAAAAAGCGGAAATCACTTATAACATTCATACCGGCACCGCATATACCATCCGGAATTTCGAAATGGCCGTAAGCGACACCGCCATTGCCAAACTGCTGAAACAATCATTAAGAAGAAACTCGATTAAAAAAGGAGATGTTTTTAATCAGGAAGTTTTGGAAAACCGGTTGGAATCATTCAATTCCATGCTTCGAAACCGCGGATATTTTTCCCTCACGAAAGAATCGTTCCAATATGTGGCCGATACCACCCTTAATTCGCATGCGGTCGATTTGAAACTGACGATCATTCCGAATACTCCCGGAGAAGCTTCCGACTCCGTTCCCGTCCCGAAATACAAGCCTTATAAGATCAACCAAGTGTCGATCATCAGCCGATACGACACCATTGCCTCGGGATATGCGATTGTGGATACATTCACGTCGGGAAAAACAAAAATCTATTACGACAAAACACACTTCATCAAACCCGGAACAATCCTGAAAAACTGTCATATCCGACCCGGCGCCAATTATAACGAACGACTCGCCGACCTGACTTACAACGCACTGAATGCGCTGAGTTGTGTCAAACAAGTGAGTGTTCAATTCCGCGAAGTGGAAGTACAAGACAGTATCAAACTGAATTGTTTGATCACGATCATCTCCGGAAACATCCACCGAATAGAGACCGGCATCGAAGGAACCAATTCCGCGGGAGATTTGGGCGTCGGAGCATCCGTCACTTATCAGCACCGCAATATTTTCAACGGGGCCGAAACCTTTCGGATAAAGCTGCAAGGAGCTTACGAAGCCATTACCGGAACATCATCCACCGACTTGTTGAACGAAAATTACTACGAATACGGAATCGAAACGGGAATATCATTTCCCCGCTTCTTGATCAATGTTCCCCAACTGAACGATAAACGCGGATCAACCGACGTTCGCATGAGATTCAACAATCAACTGCGTCCCGAATATCAGCGGGTGTTTTTCAACACCGGTTTAAATTACGAATGGACGGGCAGCCGAAGCCGATTTGCACATTCGCTGGATATTGTGGACATCAATTACGTGGCCATCCCGCAAATGTCGAAGGAATTTCGTGACAGTGTCATGAACAATCCCCGAAACCTGATGCTTAAATACAGCTACGAAAACCTGTTTATCTATCGCACGGCATATAATCTCGTGTATACTTCCCAACCCCGGAACGCAAGATCGAAAGATTTTTTTACCATTCGGGCAGGTATTGAACTGGCCGGAAATCTGTTCTACGGAGCCTCCAAATTATTCAAAGCCGCTCCCGACAGCGCCGGAAGTTACAGAATTTTCAACGTTCCGTTTGCCCAATATGTGAAAGCCGATTTCGACTATGCCCGCAACATGTCCATCGACAAAAAAAATTCGATCGCGATGCATGCCGTCGTCGGAGCGGCTTACCCGTACCTCAATTCCATTGTGCTGCCGTACGAAAAAAGGTATTACTCCGGCGGATCAAACAGCATCAGAGGCTGGAGTACGAGACAACTTGGCCCGGGCACTTACAATAACAACGGAACCATTGATTTTATGAATCAGTCGGGAGACTTAAAACTGGATCTCAGCGTTGAATTTCGCAACATGCTGATCGGCCCGTTTCAAGTGGCGTCATTTATTGATGCGGGCAATATCTGGACATTGCGGAAGTACGATAATCAACCCGGAGGGCAATTCCGCCTCAACAGTTTTTACAAACAAATTGCCTGGGCTTGGGGATTGGGATTTCGTCTCGATTTCGATTTCTTAGTGTTTCGTTTCGACACCGGCATGAAAATTTACGATCCGGCTCAAACCGGCTCCGACCGTTGGCGAATTACCCGTCCCGACTTTTGGAACGATTTCGCCTTTCACTTTGCCATCGGATACCCGTTCTAAAGCGTGGAATCCACTTTTAACCCATAACTCTTAACTTCTCCAACCGTTGCAGTAACGTCGGATGAGAATAATGAAAAAAAACATACCACGGATGAGGCGTCAGATTACTTAACGATTGGACCGAAAGTTTTTTCAAACCCTCCGACAGTTCTTTCTCTAACCCGAAACTTGCGGCAAAAGCATCCGCCCGGTATTCATTTTTACGGGAAACAACATTCATCAAAATGCCCAATACAAAAGTTACGGGAGTGTACAACAATCCGAATCCGATCAGGCACAAATGAAAAGAAGGAATGTCGCTGCCGAGCGCCGAAGCCAAATCCTTATTTCCCAAAAACAACGACAAAATAAAAAACATGACGCCGGCGCTCAACAACGATAGAATAAGCGCCTGCAAAGTATGCTTTTTCTTGTAATGTCCGATCTCATGCGCCAAAACGGCAACAATTTCATTCACGGTCAGTTCATTAATTAACGTATCATACAACACGATTCGTTTCTTCTTCCCCAATCCGGAAAAATACGCATTCGCTTTGGACGAACGTTTGGAACCGTCGATCAGGAAAATATTATCCAATTGAAACCCTGCTTTTCGGGCAAATGTTTCAATGGCATTGCGTAATTCACCGTCTTCCAACGGTGTTTGTTTATTAAACAACGGTACGATCCATTCAGAATAAAACATATTCATCACCACGGAAAATACGCCGACCACCGTCCAGGCCAAAATCCAAAAGTACCCGGCAGTATTCAAATAAATCCAGATTATCAAACTCATCAGCGGAACCCCGATCACAAACGATAATGCCAATCCTTTGACGTAATCAAGCCAAAACGTTTTACGGGTTGTTTTATTAAAGCCGAACCGTTCTTCCAAGACAAACGTATCATACAAAGAAAACGGCAATCCGATCAACGAACTTCCCAATCCGATCAACGCAAAAAACAACAAAGCAACGGGAATCTCATGTTCAAAAACACTTCGTGAAATTTGATCGACCCAAGCAAATCCCCGAAAAAAAAGAAAAAGAATGATTACGACAAAAGAAAGCGTTTGACTGATCAGAGAAAACTTCCGGCCGGCTGCAAAATATTTTTGTTGACGGGCATATTCCTCTTCGTCGTAAATACCCTTCACTTCTTCGGGCAACACCGGAGAAGCATTCTTTCCGTTTAAATAATCCAAACATTGTTCAAACAGAAAATCAACCGCCACGATGGCTACAATAAGGATGAAAAAAATATCAGGCATGGAGAGAATATTAAAAAAGTTAAGAGTTAAGAGGGTTAAAAATTAAGAAGTTACGGTTAAAAAAACGGATCATTCCGAAATAAAGGACCGAATCGGAAATGATATACCGCAACTTGAAACCCTTCGTCGGTTCTTTTCTCTTCGATCAATTTCGTGCAAATATAAACGGTATCCTTTTACAAACCAAATCAGATTCAACACATTCGTAACGGGCGGCTTCAAATTATTTAAAAATGCAATGCCGGCATTTAGAATTTTTATACTACTTTTGTTTCCTTAAAATCAACCGACATGATCGAACAACAACTCACTGTCTATAATACGCTCCATCGAAAAAAAGAACGATTTGTCCCCATCCACCCGGGACACGCCGGAATGTATGTCTGCGGCCCCACGGTATATGGCGATGCCCATCTGGGACATGCGCGCCCGGCCATTACATTCGATATTCTGTTTCGTTATTTGATTCACCTCGGATACAAAGTGCGTTATGTCCGTAACATCACGGATGTCGGGCATTTGGAAAACGATGCCGACAGCGGGGAAGACAAAATCTCGAAAAAGGCCCGTTTGGAAGAATTGGAGCCGATGGAAGTGGTGCAAACCTACCTGAACCGCTATCATACGTCGATGAACGCATTGAACATATTGCCGCCGAGTATCGAGCCGCATGCGTCGGGACACATCATCGAGCAGATTCAATTCATTCAACAAATCATGGATCACGGATTCGCTTACGAAAGCAACGGTTCCGTATATTTTGACGTGGAGAAATACAACCGGAAATATCATTACGGAAAATTGTCCGGACGCAATATTGAAGATATGCTCAATGCAACCCGACAATTGGACGGACAGGAAGAAAAACGCAACGGCGTCGATTTTGCCTTGTGGAAAAAAGCATCACCCGAACACATCATGCGCTGGCCTTCGCCCTGGAGCGAGGGATTTCCCGGCTGGCATTTGGAATGTTCGGTCATGGGTACCAAATATCTGGGAAAAGAATTTGATATTCACGGCGGAGGAATGGATTTGATGTTTCCCCATCACGAATGTGAAATTGCCCAATCGGTAGCCGCATTAGGCAAAGAAACCGTTCATTACTGGATGCACAACAATATGATTACCATCAACGGTCAGAAAATGGGAAAATCATTGGGAAATTTCATCACGCTGGACGAATTGTTCTCCGGGTCGCACAAGTTATTGACGCAGGCATACAGTCCGATGACCATCCGGTTCTTTATCTTGCAGGCACATTACAGAAGTACGCTCGATTTCGGCAACGAAGCATTACAGGCATCGGAAAAAGGACTTCAAAGAATAGATGACGCTTTAAAGAAATCAGACAAAATTCAACCGTCGGAAACCTCCGGTAATGCTTTCGTCAAAGAATTCCGGTCAAAATGTTATGAAGCGATGAACGACGATTTGAATACGCCGGTGGTGATTTCGCACCTGTTTGAAGCTGCCCGGATCATTAATACCGTCGCATCCGGAAACGAAAAAATATCTTCCGGAGATTTAAACGAATTGAAAGAAACCTTCAAATTGTTTTTTTACGATATATTGGGAATGAAATCCGATTCTTCCGCTTCCGGCGCAAATAACGAAGCATACGGGAAAGCGGTCGATCTTTTGTTGAACGTAAGGCAGGAAGCCAAACAACGCAAAGATTGGGTCACGTCCGATTATATCCGTAATCAATTGACATCCATCGGATTCGAAATAAAAGATACGAAAGACGGATTCGAGTGGAAATTGAATCAATAATCAATGACCGATAAACAAATAACATTGGATTTACGTTATATCCGCATGGCAAAAATCTGGTCGGAAAATTCATACTGCATTCGCCGGCGCGTGGGAGCGTTGCTGGTAAAAGACAAAATGATCATTTCCGACGGATACAACGGTACGCCGGCAGGATTCGAAAACATTTGCGAGGACGAAAACAACGTCACCAAACCGTATGTGCTTCATGCCGAAGCCAATGCCATCACTAAAATTGCCCGCTCCAACAACAGCAGCGAAGGCGCGACCTTGTATGTAACGGCATCGCCCTGCATCGAATGCTCCAAACTAATCATCCAGTCGGGTATCAGGCGGGTCGTATATTCCGAACAATACCGGTTGGAAGACGGCATTAATTTATTGAAAAGAGCAGGAATAGAAGTCGTTTTTTTATCTCCCGAAAAACTCGAAGAAGCGGACAGGTCTATTCAACCAAACTCATAATAAGTATCCGGCAGAATTTAATATCTACTGTTTTAAACGCAAAGATGCAAAAACACAAAGTCACAACGGATTTAAACTCCGCGCCTTTCCGACTTGGCGTTTAAAATATAAACCGTTTTTTTACGACATACTTTAATAAAAACATTCAAACATAAAAAATGAAAAATAAATCGTCATTACGTGCAATACTTCTGCTTGTTGTCGGCATTATCGTCGGAGTAGTGATCGGTATCAATATGTACCGGCTGCCTTTCGGCAGACTGAAAAATGTGGTTCCGGGCGATAAAATAAACTCATTGTTATACCTGATCAACAAACAATATGTCGATACCGTGAATATCAACCAATTGGTGGAAAATGCCATTCCCGATATTTTAAAAGGGCTGGATCCGCATTCGGTATATATTTCCGCACAAGATCTGGCGGATGTCAACAACACATTAGAAGGGCATTTCAGCGGCATCGGCGTGCAATTCACCATTCAAGACGACACCATTAATATTGTCAGCGTCGTCAGAGGAGGTCCGTCGGAAAAAGCGGGACTTCAAGCCGGAGACCGCATCATCGAAGTGAACGACTCGGTATTTGTCGGTAAAAATATTTCCAACGAAAAAGTCATGAAGGAACTGCGCGGCCCGAAAGAATCCGTCGTGAAATTGGGAATTAAACGCAGTTCTTCCGAAACCCTGCTGACTTTCAAAGTAATCCGTGACGATATCCCGGTGCAAAGCGTGGATGTCGCTTACAAAATATCGGACGGAATCGGGTATATTAAAGTTAATCAATTCGGACGCAACACCTATAAAGAATTTATGGATGCGATTACCCGGTTGACCCAAAAAGAAAATTGCAACAAATTGATCATCGACCTGCGGGAAAACACCGGAGGATATATGGAGGCTGCCACAGCCATGGTAAACGAATTTTTGGCGAACGGACAAGCCATTATGTACATTCAGGGAAAAACTTATCCGAAAAAATCGATTTATGCCGACGGATACGGATCCTGTCAAAAGATACCGATTGTTGTGCTGATCGACGAGTTTTCGGCTTCGGCCAGCGAGATTTTCGCCGGCGCCATTCAGGACAACGACCGCGGGCTGATCGTCGGACGTCGTTCTTTCGGCAAGGGAATGGTACAACAACAAATCGAATTATCGGACGGTTCTGCCGTCAGACTGACCGTTGCCAGATATTACACGCCTTCGGGAAGATGCATTCAAAAGTATTACGAAAACGGAGCCGACAACAATTACGAATCCGATATTCTCAACCGGTATAAACACGGGGAATTTGATTCGCAAGACAGCATCAAGCAAAATTTGAATTTGAAGTATAAAACGGTTTCGGGAAGAACTGTGTACGGAGGCGGAGGAATCATGCCGGATATTTTCGTTCCGCGTGATACAGCCGGATACACGTCTTATTTCCACACACTGATCAATCAAGGCGTGCTGTATCAATTTGCATTCCAATATTCCGACAAAAACAGAAGCGTTTTAAACAACGCCAAAGATTACAAACAATTGCTGGCTTATCTGGAAACTCAAGACTTATTGGAAGATTTGGTTTCATTTGCCGAAACCAAAGGCATCAAAAGGCGTCCGGTATTGATAGATATTTCCAAAAATCTGATTCTCAATCAATTGTATGCCTATATTATCCGGAATAAATTCGAAAACGAAGGATTTTATCCCATATTCCAACGGCAAGACAAAACATTGGCAAGAGCCGTCGAAGAACTCAAATCGGGCCAAAATTATCCCTCATCTCCGGCATTAACCACGAAAAAATAAAAGATAAAAGGTAAAAAACATGTTTTTTACCTTTTACCTTTTTTCATCTGATGGATAAAAAAGAAATTCGAAAAGAAATAGCCGGCAAAAAAGCGTATTATTCGGATGAAGAAATCAATTCGATGTCGGAATCGGTCTGTCGGCAAATCATCGCGTTGCCTGAATTTGCCGCATCCAAGCAAATTCTTGTTTATCATTCCATCCCGAAAGAAGTACAGACCGGCAATTTCATCGAAAACATAAAAAACGGAAAAGAAATTTTTCTGCCGGTGATCGAAGAAAATCATTTATCCGTCAAAAAATATACCGGAAAAGAAAACGGCGGAAAAAGAGGAATTTTCGGAATATGGGAACCGGTCGGAGAAGTCTGTCTCGATTACCGGTCGATCGACATGATTATTGTACCGGGAGTCGCATTCGACAGAAAATGCAACCGGTTGGGCAGAGGAAAAGGATATTATGACCGATTATTGCCTTCTTTCCCGAATAGTACCTTAAAAATAGGAATTTGTTTTGATTTTCAATTAGTCGATTCGATTCCGACCGATTCTTTTGACATCCCGATGGATATGGTCATAACCGAAAAAGAAAATATAAAAATCAACCGGAAGCCTATCCTTAAGTCTGAGTGATAGAATGTAACTCGTGTTCGCCCATAAAAAACATTCAACATTCAAATCGGCTTCCGGTTGAAGGAATATATATAGTAAAGTGTTCACTTTACTTTACTAAATGCAAAAACCGGAAAAACGCTGCATAAAAAATCGATTATTTTTCACTTTTTCTCATTTCATTCTCCCATCATCCGTCCTGAAAGGCGATGCAGACAACCCGGCTCCCTTGTATAAATCGCATTCGGGATTGCGGAAAGACGCGCAGTTTAAATTCTTTGTGACTTTGTATCTTTGCGTTTAAAATAGTCTAAATTAAGAGGCTGTTTGAATTATGTTACCTGCTGAAATTTTAAAATGTTTATCCGCAAAAATACCCCCGGGTGCGAAAGGTGTAGGTCTATTTCTTTGAAAATACGATCTTATTGCATTGCCTTTATTTTTAAAAAGTCCCTTTAGTAGCAGAAAACAGCATATACAACCCTCCCTTATTTTTCCTTATAAGAGACTGAAAATAAGGGAATAAGCGGGAAACTGGAAAGACAGCTGAGGCTACTATAAGTATTTTGGTGAATAAGGGTTTTCTTGGGTATATAAAATCTTTGTGTTGAATTTTTTTGACTTTTGAATATAAAGTAGGAATTTCATTGTATATCCCCAAATAACTCAAACAGCTTCTAAATTCTGCCGGGTAATTACCGGAACAATTTTTTCAAAGCGCCCAAATCGGGGTAAAAAACAGCTTTGTCGGGATTTTTCTTGTCGTCGAAAATTGATCCGGGCAATACCGTCAACGTTCCGAACTGGGCGATTTTCAATGTCGAATCAAAAAGCGTTTTGCCCGAAAGCGTAACTTTAATTTGAGCTTCGCCCGGTGTACGGCATACAATACCTTTTTGAATTTTTTCTTTTGTAACGGGCATCAACTGTTCATTTTCCGATGTTCTCAACGTCAGATAAATCGGCGTTCCGCTTAAATCATTTTTATCGACCAACCCGAAATACCGGGAAAAACGGCACACCATTAAATTATTCATCGTTTCTTCCGGATCGATCGTGTAAGTCTGTATTTTGGTTTCGCGGGTAACCGTACCCGTGAACATTTCCGTCAATGCTTTTTCTTGAGCCTCTAACTGACTGATCACCAATTTAAAGGATTCTCCGTCTGCCGGAATTTTATCGGCATCACCCGTCAAAATATTCATCCGGCTTTCCCGAATCCGATAAATTTGTTTGGCGGCTATTTCGGCCATTTTGGAAGTGGAACCCGCCATCAACAGTTCTTCCGACATGACCGATGCCGTATTGAAATTCGTTCCCGCAGGCTTTTCTTCCGGCGACAAACGAAGCTTGGGCATATCGCTGAAATCCGGATCGGCATTGATCGAACACAACAAACCGTCGGACGTAAGATACATAAAAGGCATCCCGCCCGATTTCAACTGAATAAAATAGGTATTTTCCTTATCCGGAATGCCTTTTCCCCAAACGTCCACTTTATCCGGTTCCCAATATTCCTTGTTTTCGGTAATCGCATCTTTCACCCCCAAATACTTTTCGGCATATTGATAAAATTGTCCGGCTTTAAGTTTTACCTTAGTCGTCTGAATATCAACATTCAACACCGTTTTCGGAAGCGTATATGTCAATCCGTATTCATTTCCCTTCGTCGCGGTTATTTTCACGGCTTCGGTTTGCGCATCGATCATCAACGACAGCAACAAAACCGGAACAATAACCCAAATTCTTTTTTTCATAAATATATCGTAAAAATCAGTTTATATTTTTAAACGCTAAGTATGTCGCAAAAAATAATTTATATTTTAAACACCAAGACGCAAAGTCAGAAAGACGCGAAATTTAAATCCGTTGTGATTTTGTGTTTTTGCATCTTCGCATCGAAAATAGTAGATATTAAATTCTGCCGGGTACTTATATCATTCTATATTTTTTGTCTTCCCTTTATTATATCTCGGATGAAAAGCCAAAATCGTTTTCCTCAAATGATCTTTGCCGATGTGCGTATAAATCTCGGTGGTGGTGATTTTCTCGTGTCCGAGCATCTGCTGAATGACCCGTAAATTGGCGCCGTTCTCCAACAAATGAGTGGCAAAAGAATGCCGGAAAGTGTGCGGACTGACCTTTTTCCGAATTCCTGCCGCTTCGGCTTGAGTTTTGATGACGTGAAAAACCGTTATCCGGGAAAGGCCTTTTCCCCGTTTCGTCTGGAAAAGAACATCTCCGTATCCTTTTTGAACCTCGATTTCGTTCCGGTCGATCATATAATTCCGGATTTCCTTCAAAGCAGAACCGGCTATGGGTACCAACCGTTGTTTGCTGCCTTTTCCTTCTACTTTGATAAATCCTTCGTCGAAATAAATATCGCTTATTTTCAATGTCACCAATTCCGACACGCGAAGCCCGCAGCTGTATAATGTTTCCAGCATGGCATGATTTCGACGGCCTTCCGCCGAAGACAAATCGATGGAGCCCAATATCGCGTCTATTTCGTCGAGCGTCAACACATCAGGCAATTTCAACCCGATTTTCGGGGATTCGAGCAATTCCGTCGGATCTTCGGAAATATACTCTTCAAGCATCAGGAATTTATAAAAAGATTTGATTCCCGAAATAATCCTCGCCTGCGAACGGGGATGAATACCAATGTCCCGAAGTTGTACGACAAATTGGTGCAAATCCTTCAACGTAATTTTATCCAAAGGAATACCCTCCGACCGTGAAAAATCGATCAATTTGGATAAATCCTCCATATAAGCATCCGACGAATTGGACGAAAGCGATTTTTCCAATTTCAAATAAACTTTGTACTTATCAACAATCTGTTCTTCCATAAAAAGACAAATTCTGTTTTTAAGAAGTTTTTATATACCTTTGTCGGACAATAGCAAAACAAAAAAGTAAGGATGCGGCAAACACCGGTATCTATTTTAAACACCGGGTTGTGTGTATCATTCGATACTTTTACTTTTCACCTCACAAAGGTATATCATTTTTCATTATGAACATTCAAATTATCAACGGTCCCAATCTGAATTTATTAGGTAAAAGAGAACCGGACATCTACGGAAACATCTCATTTGAAAGTTATTTGAACGAATTGATACAAAAATATCCTCAAATCCGGTTCGATTATTTCCAATCCAATGTCGAAGGGCATTTGATCGACAAACTTCATGAAGTCGGATTTTCGGTCGACGGAATCATTCTTAATGCCGGAGCATACACCCATACTTCCATCGCATTGGCCGACGCGATCAAGGCTGTCAATTCTCCTGTTATCGAAGTTCATCTGTCCAACATTCACAGCCGGGAAAAGTTTCGCCGGGTCTCCATGATCGCTCCGGTTTGTATCGGAAGCATTGCCGGGTTCGGCATGGATTCGTATCGGTTGGCGACGGAAGCATTTATAGCGGCAAAATATGGAATGCGCTGAAAATGATGATATTAATTAATGGTTGATAACAACATGAATCCCGACAGTTTAATTTTCGATATGGACGGTACGCTTTGGGATGCCGTCGATGCTTATGCACAATCATGGACGGAAGTTTTCAAGGCCAAAGGCATTCCCCGCGTCATGAAACGTGAAGATCTCCAAAAATTAATGGGACAGGAAGTAAAAGATTTGTTGGCTGCTGCCATTCCCGAAATTCCGGAAAACGAACGGGAATATTTTTACCGGGATGTATTGGCACAATACGACATCGAAATTCCGAAACCGAAAAACGGTGTAATCATTTATCCGGGTGTCGTCGAAGGGCTGAAAGAATTATCGACCAAATATAAACTGTTTATTCTCAGCAATTGCGATAAAGGAGGCATCAAACTGTTTTTGAATTACACCGGAACAGAAAAATACATCACCGATTACTTTGAACACGGAGAAAATTACATGCCCAAATATCATAACATGAAGCTGTTGATCGAAAAACATAGCCTTCAATATCCGATGTATGTCGGAGACACCGATTCCGACAGCAAACAATCTCAAATGGCCGGCGTTCCGTTTATATTCGTCAATTACGGATTCGGCGCCACCCAAAATTATGCCGCCGAATTTGACGATTTTTCCGAACTTTGTTACTATTTCATGAACATTTGAAAATTTGAAAATTTAATCCGAAAACTTAATCCATAATAACAAAAAATAATTTCTAATTTTTAAATTTAAACTCTATCTATGAGTAAGCATACTAAAATTGTGGCAACCATATCAGACAAACGTTGTGACATCGATTTTTTGACGGCCCTTTATGATGCGGGAATGAATGTGGTTCGACTAAATTCGGCGCATTTGGACGCAGAAGGATTTACAAAAATCATTACCAATATAAGAGCCGTATCCAATAAAATAGGAATATTAATGGATACCAAAGGGCCGGAAGTACGCACAACCATTGTGAAAGAACCGATTGAATTAAACACCGGCGATACGGTTTATGTGAAAGGAGGCGGAGATCAAGAAAGTACGCGGGAATGTATTTATGTTTCCTATGAAAACTTCGTCAATGATCTGAGCATAGGCAGCGACCTGCTGATCGACGATGGAGACATTGATTTGAAGGTAATCGCCAAAGAAAACGACAAACTTCTTTGTCAAGTGCTGAATGACGGAACACTGAACAGCCGAAAATCGGTCAATGTTCCGGGCGTGCGCATCAATCTGCCTTCTTTAACGGAAAAAGACAAAAGAAACATTCTTTTCGCCATCGACAACGAGATCGATTTCATCGCCCATTCTTTCGTCCGTAGCAAACAAGATGTTCTTGATATTCAGGAAATATTGTACCAACACGACAGCGACATCAAAGTCATTGCCAAAATCGAAAATCAAGAAGGCGTCGACAACATCGATGAAATTCTGGAAGTTGCTTACGGCATTATGGTGGCTCGCGGAGATTTGGGAATTGAAGTGGCACAGGAAAAAATTCCCGGCATTCAACGCATATTGATTCGAAAATGCGTTCAAGCCCATAAACCGGTAATCGTGGCGACACAAATGCTCCATTCGATGATCAATAACCCCCGCCCCACCCGCGCGGAAGTCACCGATATTGCAAACGCCATTTATTACCGCACGGACGCATTGATGTTAAGCGGCGAAACTGCCTACGGAAAATATCCGGTCGAAGCGGTGCAAACCATGTCTAAAATCGCCGAAGAAGCCGAAAAAACCAAATTGTCCGAAAACGACATCCGGATCTCCATCACCGAAGATAAAATGGACACCACCATTTTTTTATCCAAACAGGCGGTTAAATCCTGTTCAAAATTAGGAGTAAAGGCAATCATCACCGACAGTTATACCGGTCGGACAGCGCTTTGCCTCGCCGCTTATCGGGGAAAAAGTCCCGTAATGGCCATTTGTTACCGGGAAAAAACAACCCGTATGTTGGCGCTTTCTTACGGAGTATTCCCGATTTATCAGAAAGAAAAAGAATCGAACAGAGCCTACTTTTTCGCCGCATTGGATATGTTGCTGAAAGAAGGCCGGATCGACAAATCCAATATGGTGGCCTATCTTACCGGAAGTTTCGGCGAAGGCGGCGGCACCACTTTTCTGGAAATCAATCAGGTCGACAAAATACTCGCCAAACGAAACGAATTCGTACTGCCTAATTTTTAGTAGACGAGTAAACAAAGTAGACGAGTAAACGAGTTATAAATTTGTCAACTCGTCTACTTGTTTACTCGTTTATTTTTTTACTGACTGAACATGGAAGAATATATTCTGCAACATATCGACGAAGAGCCTGAATTATTACAAAAATTAAACCGGGACGTGCATGTAAACCTGCTTCGACCGAGAATGCTTTCGGGACATTGGCAAGGCCGGGCATTGAAAATGTTTTGCCGGATGATACAGCCCGAACGGGTGTTGGAAATCGGAACGTATGCGGGATACTCGGCGCTTTGTATGGCCGAAGCATTGGATGACGACGCCGTTTTGCATACCATCGAAATCAACGATGAACTCGAAGATTTTATTTCAGGCTATTTCCGGCAATCCGAACACGGGCATAAAATCAAGTTGCACATCGGCGATGCATTCGATATTGTTCCGGGCATTGACGAATCCTTCGATCTGGTTTTTATCGACGGCGACAAACGAAAGTACGTCGAATATTTCGAATTGGTTTTCGATCAAGTTGTACCGGGCGGCTTCATTATTGCCGACAATACCCTTTGGGACGGAAAAATTTTGGAACAACCGCATCAAAACGACCGGCAAACCGACGGCATCCTTCGATTCAACGATATGATTGCCCGAAACCCCGAAATCGAAAAAATAATTTTACCTTTACGAGACGGAATGACAATCATTCATAAAGTAAAAAGTTAGCGGTAAGTTTGCGAACGATAATACATCAACTTATGACATAGTAATGATTTCCAAGCCGATTATTGAAAAATTGATACTAGATTTTAACTTTGATGAAGAAAAAGCGACAAATTTATTTTTTAGTTCTGATGCCTATGTTAAATTATCCAATATAGAAACCAAATTTTACGAAAAAGATTGGACTGAAACATATAAGTTATTGTTAGGCGAACTAAAATTATAAAAACCTGCCTACAGCGAGCAGTTTGATAAAAACAGAAGTGTCTGTTTACAAACAGTTTAGTGGGATTTTGAAGATTTGTCTCTTATGTGAACTTTTGTGCTCCTTCCCTCCGCACGCCAAGCCGTTGAAACGTTAAATGAGATACTGTAATTCTGAATTTCAAAAAATGTTATAAATGTAAAAAGTAATTGCAATTTTGCATATATTTAAGAGTTGGCTGCAATCGGCAGGGACAAGACAGTGCGGTGGGACACCGACAACGAAACAAGAAAATATGTAAATTTGTAAAACTAAAATAGAATATATTATGACAGAAAGAACATTGGATTATTTCCAGAAAAGAATCAAAGAAGCCCAAGACTTCTTTGCGGGAAACCCAGAAATGGAAATCCTTGAAAAACTTAAAGTATACCGAGAAAAGGCTCAAGGAATTATTAACGAGATTCAAGCAATTCCGGAAAAAGAAAGAGGATACGAGTTAAGTATGATTCTCGTAAAAGCTTGTGTTATTGCAAATGATGTAGTAGAAGCCATTATTGCTCTTATTGACAATAAAGAAGGTGGTAAAAATGACCCGCTATGGTACTATTACATGGGGCATTGTTTTCAATGCCACCCCAAAAAACCAAAGTATGATGTTGCCCTAAAACATTATCAAAAATTTTTGGAGTTGGCAACTGAAAATAACCTCAAAGAAGAAGACAGGCAATTGATAGAAAATACAAAAAGTTTAATCAACAACTTAAAGATGATGATAGACCAAGAATAAAATGAAACTAAAATACACGATAATAATATTTTTAATCATTGTTGTTGTGAATATGAATTTTGCACACGCACAAACGACTGATGAATTTAGGGCTGAAGAATTTTTAGCCGAAGTTTTTTATGGTTATATGACCGAAAAAAGTCCAAAAGTATATCTTGAAAAACAAACATATTTGCCGACTTTACTTTATGACTACAAAGTTTCCAACTTAAACAACGCTGACGATGTGTTTGAGGCGACAACAGATGAAGGATTTTTTGACGCATTTAATCAAACGTGGAACGAAAACGCACCTGTTTTTCAATTGCCAAAGTACAGAAATCTGATTTTTGTTGATGATATATCAAAGCTTCCCAAAAG
>JGI24699J35502_11134150_pt1 | contig 37878 bp, 51 predicted proteins | sample TergutMp193P4_FD_35502 | JGI IMG/M metagenome (IMG submission 35502)
AAGTACAGTCAGGCATTGCGGTTGCTCAAATAATCAGAATAATTTTAAAAAACAAAAAATATGAAAAGAACGCTCTTATTTTTCGGCATTTTGCTTGTTGCGGGAACAGTCCATGCGCAAGATATTTTAAAGAACTACGGTTGCAACAAGGAAATATTGACATTGAGTAAGGGACGTTACAAGGAAACGTTTATCAATGAAAATGTAATGCAAATTGGTACCGTACTTATCGACACTCGTACAGAGAAAGTGGTTAAGTTTTTGGAGGAAGATACTACTGAAGTAAGCTACAAAGCAGATGACACAAGCCGGTTTATGACGATTGATCCTGTGGCGGAAAAATATCCGGAGTTATCGCCATACGTCTATTGTAGGAATAATCCGATGAGGTTTGTGAATCCGACGGGAATGATTGTTGAAACAGATGAACTGTCTCAAAACAACATAAAAAACACACTAACAGATCAAGAAGCAAAATATGTAAGATTTAACAACAACGGAGTGCTTGATGCAAAAAGATTAAATAAATCAAAAAGTACTTCTGATAACATGACGGCTTTGAAAACATTGGCTAAGAGTGAACTTGTATATAATTTTCAAGTTACAAAAGAAGACCACGAAGGAAATTCATTTTATGATAAGACAGCCACAGGAGGTAATTTTTATAGAGGCGTTACAGAAATGCCAGGAGCAGAATCAAATCCATCGCCAGATAACAAAATATATGTACTTGTTGGAGAAGTTTTGAATAAAAAACAGCAAGTAATGACTACTGCACACGAAGGTTTGGGGCATGCCTATTTTTATGAAATTACACGCAATGTTGAGAAAGCAAGCCATACCTATAAATCTGAAGGTCGTATGGTCTGGGACGAAGAAATCCAAATGAATGTTTTTGAAACAACAAAAGTTCCCACAAATATTTCTTTAGAAAATCAAATAAATAAAGTTGTAAAACAAGCAGAAAATAATTATGATAAGAAAAACAACTAAAATAATGCTTATATTGCTATGTTTAACTAATGTTGTTTTTGGACAAATGCAAACGAAAGTAGATACAACATTATGTCATGGTAAAAATATAATTGTCGAATATCCATTAATTAATAAAATTGATATAGTTAATTATGAGGAAGGTTATTTCAAAATAATAAGTTGTATTTTAGATACTGCTGTAATAACAATACATTGTGGAAGTATGGTAAATTTGCCATTAACAGATTTAACAGACAAAACAATATGCAGTATATTTATATTAGGTAAAGATATTCGTAGTATAAGAGGTTATTATTCGTTAAATGGAAAAAAATATTTTAGAGAAGATAATTATTTTAAATATAACATTACCATTACCTATGAGAATGTTGATGAAACAAAATTGACCTATTACGAACACTTTTTCAATGATATAAAAATACAATAATTATTCAGTACATACATAAGGATTTTTGTTTAATGTAATATGTCAAAATTTGCTTTAACTCGTCAAAGCTTTTGCCTTTGGCGGACAAAAAGCAAGCCTCAGTTGGCAAAATTAAGTAAATAAAAGAGTGATAGGCTCATGATCATGCCAAATAATTGCGTAAATTTGTCTTCGTTTGGAATGAGTTTTGCAGAGTGTTTACTGCCCAGCCTCCAGCCCTACAAATGCAACGGGAAAGAGGTGGATCAAATGAGCGGATTGAATCAGTACAATTACTTATTCCGTAATTACGATACGACAACCGGGAGGTTTCCGATAATGTATCCGTTGGCAGAAAAAGATTATTCGGCAAGTCCGTATGTTTATTGCGCGAATAATCCGGTGAGGTACATTGATCCAGATGGAAGAGATGTTAAACCTGCTGATAACGAAGCTTTAAAGATGATTCAAAATACTCTTACAACTAAAGATATGAAATATGTCCGATTTGATGCGAATGGCAATATTGATAAAGACTATCTTAATTCTCATATAAGCGAAAGTGGTAATTATAACGCATTACGAGAATTAGTTAATTCAGATATTTTGACAGAAGTTTCATTAGCAACTCACTACACATACGTGGATCGTAATGGAAAGCAGCATCCATCAGTAACCATGTCGTATCAAAAACCCGATCCTGAATTGAGTGATCCTACAGGAAGTACTCTAAATGGAACTACAACTGGTGAAGGTGGATTAATGGGGCAAACTCTATTGCACGGAAAAGGAGTATATGATGTAAATTCACCAGATAATACGATAAGAGTAATAATGAATAGAAAACTCTCTCCAGCAGCAAGGGCTGAAATGTATAGTCATGAAGCAAACGGTCATGCTCTAATGTACGTTAGAACACGTGATAGGTTACAATCTGGACATATATTTAGTGGTTCAAAAGATATAAATAAACCTTTAGTAGACATGATAATAAAGTCTAAAATGGAAACTGTTAAAAATATGCAAGAAAGCGGAAAATGAAAAAGATAATATTATTCATGCTTTTGTTAATATTTCCACTATTCTGTTTTTCTCAAATAAGAGATAGTCTTATTATTAGAGAATATTCACTATGCAATTGTGTGGAAAATTCCAGTGAAATTTTTAGTGTTTTATACGAAATAAATAATAATACTTGCGATGTATTCTATTTATGGATTGAAAAGGAGATTCATTCGCCAGAACTTGAAAGAATAAATGATTATTTTAAGAAAAATAAGGGGGATGCGAGTTTGTATCAAATGGCAATGGAAGTTAATATTTCATATGAATGTCCATCTCTATTTACTACCTTTCTCAAGAAAATCAAGCCACAGGAAACATTTATTATCCAGATTATTTCTACGGGAATAATGTCTGAGTGTGAAAAAAAACAGATATATACATATTTAGACACACATGTGGTGATCATGAATGAAAATATATTAACAAAATACATTGAAGGATTATCTAACTTTAATCCTCTATTATTTTACAAAAATGATTTTATTACATTGCCTGTAGAGATGATTAACTTTTAGACAGTTTTGTAAATTTATGTTTCGAATGAATTGAAACAGATGAATAGAAGTATCTCCTCTATATAGGCCATAGTCTATAGAAAATAAATCATTTACATTTTACAGAGGTAGTGACAATAATGCACAAACAAAACAACAGGGAAAAACATTTATTTAGAAAGACAAAATAAAATAAATGGTAAAAACGTTTCAAAAGACCAATCAAAAGCTGCCGAAATGCAGGCAAGTATTGATAATCTCAAAGCTGGAGTTTCTGAATTAACAGCAATGGGCGCTACAAAGGAGCAAGTTTTTACTTATAATAACATCGATGGAAGTGATGGCACCACAAAGATTGTAGATGGAGTTATTGTAATGAATATAGCTGGTAATGGAAATTTACCTAATGGAGTACATGAGTCATCCCATGGATTTGATATTTGGAAATCAGGGATGCTTAAAGATATTGCTGCTTTTTATTCAGGAGAAGCAAAAGCATATGGAAGGCAATTCTCATTTGGAGGTAAATCTGCAATGCCGCATTCTGAAGGAGGAAACATTAATAGTTTGAAAGATGTAACAATAAATTGGGTTATAGGAATTATAGATTCCAATGGAGATTATATGTACCCGAAACAATTATTAGGAAATAAGTACAATAAAGCCTATATAAAATCACTTTTATTTAATACAAAATAAGGTGAAATCGATTAATAGTTTATTATTTTGTTGGTTGTTAATGATTGGATTATCTTCATGCAAAACTTCTGCCGATGTGGAAGGAACTTATTTATCTTTGTTCCGAAATAATCCTCATAAATTAAATATTTATACTGCACATAAATTTGTCTTCAGTGCTGATTTTACATTCAATTATTCTTATATTGTAATAGGAGATACAGAAAAATATTCTTCGGGGACATGGGAACAAATAGATAAAAATACGATTGTACTAAACAGTAATATACAATCTAACGTTCTCCCATTACAAGTAGAAAAAGTTAATAGCGAAGACTCACATATTCAAGTTTGCGAAAATTTAGTTATCATTCAAAAAATAAGTAAATATGAATACGAAAATGAAGATTTTTTGGTAACGCCATACATTGATGGAATCAATTATTTGGATTTGCATCCTGAATTATCGGATGAGCCTTTACAAATAACGAAAAACGATTTTTGTAAATCTATGGGATTAGAGACTGATACAATAAATCTCTCGGAAATAGTAATGACTTCACCTCCCATAAAAAGAGGCTCGTATTGTATTTATCCCGAAAAACCATTTGACACTCTTTATTTCAAAATATTAAAACAACCTCGAAAAGTTGAACGAATGGGACCTCGCTCTTATAAAGAATATTATATTTTAGAAACGGAACATAAAAAATTAACTACGAATGATGGGGATATTGTCAATGTCACGATTACTCTGCTCGATTCATTATTTTCATACAGAATATTTGATAATGAAAAAATTAAATTAAGCGGAAATAAACTAATATTTAAAGATAAAGAAGACAACAATAAAAAGAATAAACTTTACATTAAAGATTGAATTTGGTAAATTTATATTTCGAATATTTTGAAAATAAAAATTAGAAAAAAATGTAAATTTTAATATGAAGATATTATTATTAATTGCAGGACTATTTTGGATCATTTCGCTTTCTGCCCAACCATTGGAAGCATATCAACAATCGTATGATTTTATCCATAAAATGTTGAGAGATGAAATGCCATTAAGTTTTAAAGACGCTGTTTGGGCAACTGAAAATGCTTATGAAAATGATCGTTTGGATATAAAAGCATGCGATCAGGAAATAGAATTCCTCACACAACTCTGCGGCATCATTTCCAACACCGAATTAATCGCCTATACTGGAAAAGATAAAGACGTTGTAACAAAACATGCCGCTCTTTTCAAAACTCTTATGGATACTGTATCTTTACCAATTGATTCTACTCATATACTGTTCCATTTGCCTTACACTTACGATTTCGACGACCCGACCGGTCAAAAAGACTGGACAAAAATGTTTGTATCTAAATTATTGAAAACTGGAAAAGGCAACTGTCATTCTTTACCCTATCTTTACAAAATACTGTCCGACGAATTGGGCATTCCCTGCTATCTTGCTTTTGCACCCAACCATATCTATATCAAACTATACGCCGAAAATACCGGCTGGTACAATACGGAACTGACCAGCGCTTCCTTCCCGATTGACGCATGGATTATCGCTTCCGGCTATGTTGCGATTGACGCTATCCGTAACGGACTATATATGGATACTTTAAGCAATAAACAAGCGGTGGCTAATTGCCTACTCGATTTAGCGCAAGGTTACCAACATAAATATGGAAAAGAAAATCCGGAATTTGTCATACAATGCTGCAATACGGTTTTAGAATATCATCCGACAAACGTAAACGCTTTGTTGACGAAAGCCGAAGCGCAAAAACAATATATTCATTCATTGATGAAAACAAAAAATCTGAAAAAGCCGGAAGAACTTTTTTCTGATCCAATGATCAAAGAGATGTTTTCAGACATGGAATCAACTTATATCCAATTACATAAATGGGGATACCGGCGGATGCCCGAAGAAATGTATCGGCAGTGGATGGGATTGCTTAAGAATGAGCCAAATGCTTATACAAACCAAAAATTAAAAATCCCGAAATAGATTTATCCAGTTTCCAAGGCATACATCCTCTAACGCTTCAGAATATTTACAAAATAAGAAAGAACAAAAACATTGGTTTTACAGTCGTTTATTTTTCAAATCGAAGTAAATCTATGCGATTGTAATAAAATTTTATTCGTCTGAAAGTTTTAATTGACCAAATGTTAAAAACGCACCCACGGAACAAAATTATTGCCGAAAAAAATGTCCCTTAACCTTCAAACATGATGATAGGGTTCTTGATGAAGAATCGTCATTGCCCGATACAATTGTTCCACAAAAATCAACCGAACCAATTGATGGGAAAATGTCATTTTCGATAGCGCAATTTTTTCTTGAGCCGCTTCGTAAATTTTCCGGGAAAAACCATACGCCCCGCCAATCACAAAGACGAGACATTTGGGGATGGTCTGCCTCTTTTTTTCCAGATATTTCGCAAAATCCAGAGAGGTAAACTCCTTTCCTTGCTCGTCCAACAAGACTACGTAATCGCCCGCTTGAAGGTATTGAAGAATTCCTTCGCCTTCCTTTTCTTTTTGCTGATCGAACGAAAGACTCTTGGCATGCTTTATAGCGGGAATCACTTGTATTTCGAAAGGAAGATAATGTTTTATCCTTCCGCCGAATTCGTCCAAGCCTTTTTCCACAAAATCCTGACTGGTTTTACCCACAACTAATAACAGAATTTTCATTGAAAAATGTATTTCATGTTCCTTTTATAGCGGCCTGAATTTTTAAGATTGCTTTATTTTTTTCTTACTATTTTTATTCGTAACGCAATGCATTGATTGGATCTAAGGAAGCCGCTTTTTTGGCCGGATACCACCCAAAGAAGATGCCGGTTGCCGCACAGACCAAAAACGAAACTCCTACAGCCGGAACGCTGACGATAAAAGGCCACTTCAATCCTGCAGAAGCGCCATACGAAAGAAGCAAACCGAGCAAAATGCCGATGATTCCGCCTATCAGACTTAAGATAATGCTTTCGCACAGAAATTGCAGCAGAATATCTTTGTTCTTGGCTCCGATGGACATACGCAAACCTATTTCTTTTGTTCGCTCTGTTACAGTTACATACATAATATTCATGATGCCGATTCCGCCGACGAGCAAAGAAATGGAAGCGATAGCCGACAATAAGACTGTGAGGAAACCGCTAACCGAATTCATCATATCCAGCATTTCTTTTTGAGTGCGAACGTCAAAATCGTTTGCCTGGCCAGGTTTTAATCTGTGGGTGTTGTGTAGAATCGTTTCGATTTCCTGCGTCGCCAATGTAGCTGTTTCTTCCGACGATGCCGAAGCCATGATCATGTGAATATACGTAATAGCCAATATGCGCTTTTGCACGGTTGTGTAAGGCGCAATCACCACATCATCCATATCTTGTCCCATTTGGTTTTGACCTTTGCTTGCCAATACGCCAATGATTTTAAGCGGTATTTTGCTGAAACGAATCGTTTGCCCCAATGGATTTTCCCCATTGGGAAAAAGGTTGTCTACCACGGTTTTTCCGACCATGCAAACTTTGGCGGAATTTCGTACATCCTGTTCAGTAAAAGAAATACCTGAAGCTATTTCGTATTTGCGAATGGAAATCAACTCCGAATTACCCCCTTGCATGCTGCCTGGCCAGTTGTTGGAGCCGCTAACCAACTGTCCGCTGGCATTTACCAAAGGAGAAATGGAGCTTACGTATTGTGCTTTTGCACGAATAGCTTCCACATCTTTATCCGTGAGCGTCTGTACATTGGCCGAACCAATATTTACTCCCCCCTGCCTTTGGCTTGTACGCATGACCATAATCAGGTTGGTTCCCATGGAAGAAATTTGATTGTTAATGCTTTTCGAGGAACTTTGTCCCAAACTAACCATAGCGATTACCGACGAAATGCCGATAATGATGCCCAACATGGTGAGGAATGCCCGCGTTTTATTGCGAAGCAAGGCTTTATAAGCTATTTTAAATAAATTGAGAATGCTCATATTTTAGTAATCATCGTTAACAGGCAAAACGTCCAAACTTGCTTTTGCAGATTGCGTTTGAACTGGAGCGTCTTTCACGATATGTCCGTCGCGCAACTGAATGGTACGGTTCGTAAAGACGGCAATGTCCGGCTCGTGCGTTACAAAAGCGATGGTTTTTCCTTCGCTGTTTAATTGTTGAAATAAATTCATAATTTCGTAAGAAGTGCGGGTATCCAAGTTTCCAGTCGCTTCGTCAGCTAACAAGATAACCGGATCGTTTACCAACGCTCGCGCAATCGCTACTCTCTGCTGCTGTCCGCCTGAAAGTTGGTTGGGCAAGTGCATCATTCGGTCGTGCAAACCAACTTGCTCCAGGGCGCGGATGGATCTTTCCCTCCGTTCTTTGGTGGAAACGGTATTGTTGTAGAGCAAAGGCAATTCTACGTTTTCTAAAGCCGAAGTTCGGGGAAGAAGGTTATAGGATTGAAAAACAAATCCGATTTTACGGTTGCGCAACGTGGAAAGTTCGTCTTTACTGCGTTGACTGACCGAAATTCCGTCGATAAAATATTCTCCCGAAGAAGGACGGTCTAAACAACCCATGATGTTCAGTAAAGTAGATTTTCCGCTTCCGCTCGCCCCCATGATGCTCACAAATTCTCCTGAAGAAATCGTGAACGAGATGCCTTTTAAAGCATGTACTTCTTCGCTTCCCACTTGGAAAATACGGCGAAGCTGTTCGATTTTGATAATATCGTTCATTTTTCCCATCTCTTTACCTTCTGCGCCGCTGCGGCATAAGAGGATTACTAACAGGCTTTTCCGGTGTGTCCTGTTTTCCGACGGCAACCGATAAAACGACGGTATCGCCCGGTTTCAAGCCTTCTTTTACAATTGTATTTACATCGTCGGACAATCCGACTTTTATTTCTCGTCGAACAAGACTGTCGGACATTTGCAACCAAACGGTTTTCCTTGTGCTGTCATGTTTTTCTCCTTCTGCGTTTTGTTCTTGTGTGTGGGGATGAGGGGAGCGAGGTTTCATTTTGAAATGAGCGAACACCTCTTGCGTAGGAACGAAATGCAATGCTTCCGCCGGAATAGCGGGTCCGGTTTCTACCTGCGTGACAATCGAAACATTGGCTGTCATTCCCGGATACAGTTTTTCATCGGGATTAGGCGCTTCGATAATTACGGTATAAGTAACCACATTGTTTGTCACTGTCGGCTGCAAACGGATTTGGTTAACCACGCCGTTGAACGTATCGTCGTTATAAGCGTCTACTGTGAAGCGGACTTGCTGTCCCAGTTGCACGCGACCTATATCGGCCTCATCCACATCAGCTTCCACTTGCATTTTTGTCAAATCATTGGCAATTGTAAATAACGTAGGCGTGTTGAAAGAAGCGGCAACCGTTTGCCCTTGATCCACAGAACGATCGAGGATGATGCCGTCGATGGGAGAATAAATTTCTGCGTAAGACAAGTTTACTTCTGCCTGCTGCAGATTGGCTTTTGCATCGGCCAGAGAGGATTGCGCCTGCGCCAAACTATTGACAGCATCTTCGTAAGAAACGTCGGTAGCGGCTTTCACATCATGAAGCTGTTTTATTCGGTCGAAGTTTTGCTGGGAATATTTCAGGTTGCTTTCGGCGCTTACCTGAGTTGCTTTTGCTTGCGTGACCCGTTCTATAAGCGTCGATTTGTCGATTTCCGCTAATAACTGCCCTTTTTTTACCAGCGAATTATAATCGACAAAAATTTTCTCTATCACTCCCGAAACTTGCGTACCCACTTCGACTTTGTCCACCGGCTGAACATATCCCGTAGCGGTTACCGTGTTTTCGACGGTTTCGTCCTTTACCTCCGCCGTATTGAATTGAAGCGCAGCGCCTTCTCTCCTTTTTATTATAAAGAAAAGAATGAGAAGGATTACGACGGCTGCGGCAATGCCGATAATAATTAATTTTTTCTTCTTCATATTTTTACATTGTTATTTGAATACCCATGTATACATCTAAAATTTTGCGTTTCAGGATGAATTCGTATTTACTTTGAATATAATCGCTTAATGCGCTTATGTAATTGTTTTGCTGTTGTAATAGATCAACGACCGTAATCGAACCGACATTGAATTGCGCTCGGTAAACATCAAAGGTTTTTGAATAGGCAATTTGCCTGATATTCGTTGTCTGATATTTATTGTAAGCCGATACCACCGATTGATAATCGGTAACTACCGTTTGTTGAATATCCAATTCGGTTTGTTTTCTGTCCAATTCGGCCTGTTTCAAAGCAATCCGGCTTTGCGTCACTTTCGATTTAGTTCGGCTATTATCGTAAATAGGAATGCTAAGCGACAATCCGATTTGTTGATTCAGATAATCGGAAAGTTGCGTACCGAAATTGCTGGAACCTGTGTGGCCGGTTCCGAGACTTCCGTGCAGGCTAAGCGTAGGCAAATAATTGGCTTGCGACATTTTAAGACTTACTTTGGCAATATCTATATTGTATTGACTAATTTTTAAGTCCGGCAGCGTTTGGTTTGTTTGGTCTAAAACCTCGTTCAGAGAAGGCAAAAGACTCATCCGTTGGATGGAGGTCGTATCCGGAGAGATAATCTGAAGATTATCCATTACCGGCATGGAGAGTAAACTCTTTAAGGTAAGCAGACTATTGTCGCGGGAAATTTGGGTGTCGAGAACATTGTATTGGTCGTTAGCATATTGAGCTTCAAGCAATAAATAGTCGCTTTCCAATATACTTCCGTAGCGGAATTGCTCTTTGCCTTGATTCAATTGCTCTTCGCTGGCTTTAACCACAGCGGCCTGATATTTAAGCAGTTCTTCGTCGCCCAAGACCGTTAAAAAAGCTTGCAAAATCTGAATGGTCAAGTTATTCTGGTATTGGGAAGTTTGATAAGTCGACTGCACTTTTCGTAATTTGTTCTGTTCGATCGTATTGGAAATATTTCCGCCCTCGTACAAAGTCATATTGGCATTCAAACTGTAGTTGCCGCTCAACGCAGCATCAGAGCCTTTGCTATGGTTGAGGTTCTCTCCCACGGAAGCGCTCAGATTGGGAAGGCGTTCCATTTTGGATTGCTGATAAGCGTCTTCACTGGCTTCTTCCGTCAATTTCATGGATTGAAGATTGTAATTGTTTCCAAAAGCATAGTTCAAACAATCTTCCAATGTAAAATGATAATCAGCAACCGTTGTCTCCTGCGCTTTTACTGCTCCTGCCGTCATCACCAATACAAAACCTAAAATAATTTTTCTCATATCGCCTTTGTTTTAATTAGTCGGACGCAAAGGTAAAGTATATAAAGGGAAGAGACAAGTAATTATTAGAGTTTATGTAAATTAGTTAGTGGCGTCCTAAATCAGCTGGCGGCGAAATTTAACCCCTAAGTTCCGATTTTGTAATAGAATCTTTCAAGGTACCTTCCAATTACATTACTATGAGCGGTTTCGTTCTTGGAAAAGTAAATAGTCTTGCGATTTAGACGTTTTATAGGCGTCCTAAAATTTAGGTTTTTTCGTTCGATTTTCTATGTATTGTCTTTTCCTGTTCGATGCTTTTCCGCTCTGTTTTTAATGGAATACAAAATGTACGCGATATTGAAAACTGTTGTCTGTTTGGTCAAGGCTAAATCTCCACCTTGAATTTTGCATCTCTTGCCGAATCTTATACTGCTTTTTTTTATTTGGAAATTCTTCTACTTCGATCGCATCAACCATTCCCAAACGATTTACATAAAGTAAAATAGTGCACTTTTCCCCCTTTTTGAGTTCCTTGTATATATCTTTTAAACTATAATTGGCAATACATACATACAAAAGTTTAGGATAATAATTAGGATGAATCTGCTGTGATTCATTGAAAGCGCGATTTCCATTTTTATAATATACCGGAGAACGGTCAGCATAATAGATTTGTGTTTGGGTTTCGGTTTCATCTGTGATTATCGGTTTTAAAAAAGTTTGTCGAGGGTTAAATGGATATTCTACTTTTGTCAACAGGATCGTGCAATTATAAATGTGAGGCGTTAATTGAACAGCGATAGAATTTTCGTTTTGGATACTATTTATAGCTATGTCTAATGGTTCGTATCCTATTGCACGGAATATTAATTTTGCATCCTGTTCACAAGTATCTGGAATTACAATTTTGCATCGGTTATCCCTATCCGTTGTTCCAAGATAATTATCCCGCTGTCCCAATTCTTCCCAATATGGATAAGTTTTGTTTTCCATACGGGGCGAATAGTAAAAAATGTCGGCATTTACCACGACCGTATCATCAACTTCTACACTAATTGCTTTTGAGGGTATTATTTTTGGAGGAACCATCAATTCCCAACCATCATCTTTCGATATCAGCGGGAACGACAGAATGGGCATCACTACAAAGAGCCAACATACAAAATGAAAATAATGGTTGCCCATATATAACCTAAACATTGTATTTTGTTTTGTACAAACTTTACTTCAACGCACAGCCGCTATAAATGCCATGAGTTAGATAGTCATTATAACTTTCTTCCCGAATAATTGGTACTTCATTCATAAAATCTTTCAGAATTTATCATTATTCCACCACTTATCAAATGTTTTAGGACATACTTTTCTGATAGATTCTTCGTCGTTTTCGTCCCACTCAAATTCTATTTTTGGCAAAGGCATTATTTGATAATCTATATTTTTCTCCGCTTCGTAAAAATCTTTGTTAAATTTCTTTTTAAACACTTCTTTAGGAAGATAATCTACGTCTTCCCATTCGGGATATTCATCATCTGTTAAATTGTCAAATTCGTCGCAAAGACTATCCGCATCCTGAATAGCTTTCATATAGACCGATTTGCCTCTTGTGAGCAACCAAAATCGGAAGTAGTCAAAACTGTCGTCACTACAACCTCCTAATACTACATAAGCGACTGCCCATAATGCTTGATTGTAAGATTGCAGATAAAAATGAATCCACCAGTATTCATATCCGAAAATCTCATCTTCGGATAATTTGCTTAATTCATTTTCTAAATCTCTACCTTTGTTAGAGTTCTCCATAATGTCCCAAAATCGTTCTTCGGTCAATAACGTGGACGCTAATTTTTTCATGGTTCAATCGTTTAATAATTATTTATTTTCAAATTCCATTAAATTGATCATCTTATCTTCATTAAAATACTATTTTATCATTCTTATTCAAATGAAATCATAGTTAGAAGGAAGAGAATAAACCCATTTTATCTAATGGAAAAATTATCTATTTATCAAGATGGTTTAATGGCTGATTTACATCAAACCACAGTTCTTCTAATCCATCTTCGTTAGGCTTTAAATATAAAATATCGTATCCCCCGTTTGCCAAAGACTGGCTTTGCATTGATAAATGATTCAAAAACAAATAATTGTATTCACTATACACTGCGATAACATGTATGGCAGTTTCCTTTAATAACCCATCGCCTGTCGAGGTTAACGCATCTGCAATGCACCGTATTTTATTGATATTTTTATCGGCATCAACAGATTTATTTAAAGCATCATACGCAATACTTTGATAATATAGATAAGTGCAATTAAACGGCTCTACACTTAGTGCAGAATCGAATAACGACACCAATTTTTCCCATTCTTCTTTGCTTGGCTCTTCTTTGTCTAATATGGTATCAACTTGTTTTGCGTCGTATGCGGATGCATAAGGCGAATAATTTTTATGAAACACATAACCATAGTATAAATGCCTTTTTTCGTCCAAGTTCATAGTACTATCTCCTTGTTGAAATCTATCCCAAAGTTTAGAATAATAAAAATCGGATTGGTCGTCTTCTATGTCCAATTTTATCTGTTCATAATCAGGTTTTACAAAATTATCCTCCCACAACATTTCATTGCTGATAAAAATTTGTTGAGCCAATGTATCTCCCAATTGTGCCGCTTTTTTGGCATACAGCAGCGCATAAATCGGATTGCCCTTCTCTTGATAAAACAAACCCAAATAATAGTATTCCTCTGGAGAATCAGGCTTTAAATTTATACCTTTTTTAAACAGTTCAATAGCTTTGTCATAATCTTCTTTTTCCGCATAAATACCGCCTAATGCAAAAAAAGTATCTGCAATCGTGTCGTTAATAGCGATAGCTTTAGCATAATATTCTATCGCTTTATCTAAGTCAGGAATCTGAGAAAATGTATTACCCAAGTTATAGTAAGCATCAAAATAAGTACTGTCTGTTTCTATTGCTTTTTGATAATATTCAATAGCCTTGTTGTAGTTAGCGCTGTCGGCCTCTGCATTGCCGAGTTCTTTCCATTCTTCTGCTGTTTGTGCGAATAGATTAATACCCGTAATAAAAAATATTACTGTTAATAAAATTGTTTTACATCCTCTCATCATTTAATTTATAATTACAGATAAAAAATATATATCTTTTTTTATTCTTCAAAAAATAATCCTTCTGTATCCTCGTCATCTATTATGCCAACGCCTTTTCTTTTCGCCCTATTCCACCAAAAACTTTCCATGGGTTTGCCGTCGATAGAGTCAACTTTAATGTAATTGGCCTCGCTGGCATAATTTGATCTATTTGCTGAAGTATTTTTCCTTGTTGGTTTTTCCAATTTTCTTCTTTATGATACTTGCATTGTCGTCTGCCTACCAATCACTTTTCTAAGTATACGTAAAGATACAAGAATTTTTATATTTTATCGTATTTCCTTAAAATTATTTACATATTCGCTGTATTTACCTTATCTCTTTATTTTCTTTTCCAAGACAGTTGGGACATATTATTCTGCATTTGTTGCATTTAAAATAAAAATTTTCACCTTCGTTTGTGTGAAATGCATAATTAAAACACGTTAATTGCTCCATTTCTATTGTGTCTTTTTTCAGAGCATTTACAGGACAATGCCCTATACACAAAAAACAATTTGGAGGACATTTTTCTATAATTATATTATCGGGATCAATTTCTCAAAGAAAAAAACAATAAAATATTAGACTAAATGGAAAAGAAGGCATTTATTTTGAAACAAATCATAACTATATCCCCTCCCCTTTGGTTTTTTAGCGTTGGATTTATAATAGTGGGTATATTTTGACTCTTGGGAGATATTCTCAAACGGTTTGCCAACAGCATGCCTATTTGTCTGTGGAGTATACAAACCTTTGCTTAGCGCAGCTGCTTACTAAAGGTACCGTTTAAGCGTCAAATCAACTGTTGCAAGAACCTTGCCCGAAGCAATCCCCAAAGGAATTCATAGGATTGCTTCGGGCAAAGCTCTTGCACTGACGATGCATCTATTTTTTTTAGTGACAGATAGGAATTTCATCCTCATGGTATCGGTATCGTCACTGCGCGACTTCGTGATTCTCTGTTTCTGGAGTTTCCGTTTTCGAAGCTTTTACTATTTCTTCTGCAATTTGGGCATTTTCACCTTCCTGCGCTTTGGCAACAGCAGGAGCAGCAGGCGTTGCCTGGACAGACGACTTGCCGGAACCTCTCCGTGTTGAGCGGCGGGTTCTTCCGCTTTTAACGGATTCGTTCCCTTTCAACATCAATTCGTTATAATCGACCAATTCAATAAAGCACATGGAAGCATTATCTCCCAAGCGATTGCCGATTTTTATAATACGAGTGTAACCGCCCGGACGGTCGCCAATTTTCTGAGAAATCTCCTTGAACAATTCCGTAACCGCATATTTATCATGCAAGGATTGAAAAACCAGACGTCTCGAATGAGTTGTATCGTTTTTCGATTTCGTAATAATCGGCTCCACGTATTTACGAAGTTCTTTGGCTTTAGCCAGAGTTGTAAATATCCTTTTATGTTTGATCAACGAAACAGCCATGTTGGAAAGCATGGCTGCCCGGTGAGAATAGGTACGCCCCAAATGATTGATTTTATCGTTATGTCTCATCGTTAATTTTCTAAAATTTTCTAATTTTCTTTATCTAATTTATATTTTGAAATATCCATACCAAAATTCAAATTCAATTTGTCGAGCAACTCGTCTAATTCGGTCAAAGACTTCTTGCCGAAATTTCTGAATTTCAACAAATCGTTCTTTTGATACCTGACAAGTTCTCCCAACGTTTCTACATCCGCCGCTTTCAAACAGTTTAGGGCACGGACAGAAAGATCCATATCGGACAACTTGGATTTCAGCAATTGACGCATGTGCAATACTTCTTCATCGAATTCTTCATTCGTCTCGTTGTTAGTTGGTTCTAAATGAATTTTTTCGTCGGAAAACAACATGAAATGATGAATCAAAATACGAGCCGCTTCTTTCAACGCTTCTTTTGGATGAATAGAACCATCGGTCATTATTTCGATCGTAAGCTTTTCGTAGTCCGTTTTCTGTTCTACACGAAAAGGCTCCACCACATATTTCACGTTTACAATAGGCGTAAAAATAGAATCTATGGCGACTAAATTAATCTCATCATCTTCGGTGCGATTTTCTTCGGCAGGTATGTATCCTCTTCCTTTACTGATATTTAATTCCATCTTAAAACTTGCGGTTTTATCTAAATGACAGATAATAAAATCTGGATTTAATACCTCAAAGCCTGCTAATTGTTTTCCAATATCGCCTGCTCTAAATTCTTCCACGCCAGCAACGCCAATTGTTACTTTTTCATTCTCGATGTCTTTCACCGTTTGTTTGAATCGCACCTGTTTAAGCCGAAGAATGATATTGGTCACATCTTCCAAAACGCCCGGAATGGAGGCAAATTCATTGTTAACGCCATCAATTCGAATCGAAGTGATCGCATAACCTTCCAAAGAAGACAAAAGGATACGGCGAAGAGAATTACCTATGGTAATGCCATAACCCGGTTCCAATGGACGAAATTCGAATTTTCCATATTTGTTATCCGCACCCAACATCAATACTCTGTCAGGTTTTTGAAATGCTAATATCGCCATAAAAATTTGTTTATTTAGAATATAATTCTACAATTAATTGCTCTTTAATATTTTCAGGAATATCTGCCCGTTCCGGAATATGCAAATATTTAGCGCTCAAGGAAGCCTGATCGTATTCGATCCATGGATACTTGCTGTGATTTATGCCTGAAACACTATCAAGAATTACTTCGAGGGATTTGGCTTTTTCCCGTACGCCCACTATTTGTCCCGGTTTCACCGAATAGGAAGGAATATTTACCACCTTACCGTCCACAACAATGTGACAATGCGAAACCAACTGACGAGCGCCTGCCCTTGTCTTTGCCAATCCCATACGATAAACAATATTATCTAAACGAGATTCCAGAAATTGGAGAAGCACTTCGCCCGTAATACCCTTTGCGCGGGAAGCTTTTTCAAATAAATTACGGAACTGTTTTTCCAATACTCCGTAAGTATATTTTGCTTTTTGTTTTTCGCGCAATTGAATGCCGTATTCCGAAGTTTTCTTTTTTCTTCCATTCCCGTGTTGTCCCGGAGGATAATTTTTTTTACTTAGAACTTTATCCGGTCCGAAAATAGGTTCGCCGAATTTGCGTGCTATCTTTGTTTTTGGTCCTATATATCTTGCCATTTTCGTAATTTAAAAATAATTAAACTCTTCTTCTTTTAGGAGGACGGCAACCATTGTGTGGAAGCGGCGTAACGTCGATAATTTCCGTTACTTCAATCCCTGCGCCATGCACTGTACGAATGGCGGATTCACGGCCATTACCCGGACCTTTCACATAAGCTTTTACTTTCCTTAAGCCGAGATCATAAGCCACTTTGGCGCAATCTTGCGCCGCCATTTGCGCGGCATAAGGAGTATTTTTTTTAGAACTTCTGAATCCCATTTTACCCGCCGACGACCAAGATATTACTTGTCCTTCACTATTTGTAATCGTAATAATAATGTTGTTAAATGAAGAGTGAACATGCAATTGACCGTTTGCATCGACTTTTACCACTCTTTTTTTAGCTACTACTGCTTTCTTTGCCATAATTCCATTATTTCTTATTTCGTTGCTTTTTTCTTATTCGCAACTGTTTTCTTTTTACCCTTCCGAGTTCGGGCATTATTCTTGGTACTTTGACCTCTCACGGGTAATCCGATACGATGACGTACTCCACGATAACTGCCGATGTCCATCAAACGTTTGATATTCAATTGAATCTCAGAACGAAGATCCCCTTCCACCTTAAAATTGTGACTAATTACTTCGCGTACTGCCGCCGCTTGGTCATCGGTCCAATCTTTTACTTTAATATCTCTGTCCACTCCTGCTTTTATCAGGATTTTGTTAGCTGAACTGCGACCAATGCCGAAAATATACGTCAGTGCAATTTCGCCTCTTTTATTTTGAGGTAAATCTACCCCTACTATTCTTATAGCCATTTTTTAAAAGTTTAACAAAAATAATAAATTTATCCCTGACGTTGTTTGAATTTCGGATTTTTCTTATCAATCACATACAGACGTCCTTTCCTCCTCACGATTTTCGAATCGGGAGTACGCTTTTTTATCGAAGCTCTTACTTTCATATTGTTTCTTTTTTTAATAAACAAGTTAACGGTAAAGCAAAGTACATGTTTAACAAGATTTTTCTCGTTTATTCATTTCCTTCGTATTTGCTTATATTTATTTATATCTGAATGAAATCCGACCCTTGGATAAATCATAGGGCGACATCTCTACTTTCACTTTATCGCCCGGAAGAATTTTGATGTAGTGCATCCGCATCTTTCCCGATATGTGAGCCGTGATTTCGTGTCCGTTTTCCAATTCTACCCGAAACATTGCATTGGACAATGCTTCTACGATGATTCCATCTTGTTCTATTGCCGACTGTTTAGCCATATTTTTGTTTTTCTAACTCTCTTCCTCTATTTGAAAAATTCTCCTTTAGTTAGAAGAGATCGAGAGAGGGGGTTTATTTATAACCTGATCTATCAAATCAAACGTGGATAAAATATCCGCTTTTCCCGGACGAATAGCCACCGTATGCTCAAAATGGGCAGAAGGTTTGCGATCGGCTGTACGCACGGTCCAACCATCTTTTTCAAACTTCACATTTTTTGTACCCATATTAATCATCGGTTCTATCGCTATACACATTCCGTTTTTCAACAATGAGCCGTAGCTTTTCTTTCCATAATTTGGAACTTCGGGTTCTTCGTGCATGTTTTTTCCGATTCCGTGTCCAACTAACTCCCTGACCACGCCGTAACCTTTGCTTTCGCAATACTTCTGAATCGCATGTCCGATATCCCCAATTCGTTTTCCTTCTACAGCATAGCTGATTCCGAGATACAAAGCGTCTTTCGTTGTTTGCAAAAGTCTTTTTACTTCTGGAGCCACTTCGCCCACCTCAAAAGTGTAGGCGGAGTCGCCGCAATATCCATTCAACTTGACGCCGCAATCTACCGAAACGATATCGCCTTCTTTCAAGCGATAGTCGTTTGGAATGCCATGCACTACATTTTCATTGACCGAAATACAGAGCGCATTAGGAAAACCGTTATATCCCTTGAATAAAGGAATGGCGTTCTGATCACGGATAAACTCTTCTCCTATTTTATCCAGATGAAGCGTGCTAACTCCCGGAACAATATTTTTGGCTATTTCAGCCAAAGTAGAGCCTACCAAATGGTTAGCCGCCCGCATATATTCTATTTCTTCGTCTGTTTTTAGATAAATCATTTATTTAATAAGCATTGCCTTGCCGTCCTTTAATCCTTCCCGATTTCAACAATCCATCGTAATGCCGCATCAACAAATGACTTTCCACTTGTTGCAAGGTATCCAGCACCACCCCCACTAAAATCAGCAAAGAAGTTCCTCCAAAGAAGGAAGCAAATCCCTGTTGAATTCCAAACACATTGGCAAAGGCTGGCATAATAGCAACTAAAGATAGAAAGATAGCGCCGGGCAAAGTGATTCTCGACATAATTTCGTCAATATATTCCGCCGTTTTCCTTCCTGGTTTGATGCCGGGTATAAATCCGTTATTCCGTTTTAGATCCTCCGCCATTTGTTTCGGATTGATTGTAATAGCCGTATAAAAATAGGTAAACATGATAATCAATACCACGTCTACGAAATTATACCAAAAACCATGAATATCCGTTAACGGAGCAAATATTTTCATAGCCCAACTGTCGGGATTGGAACCAAAGCCCATCAAAGATACGGGAATAAACATAATAGCCTGTGCAAAGATGATCGGCATCACATTCGCGGCGTTCACTTTCAAAGGTATATATTGTCTTGCTCCTCCGTATTGCCGGTTTCCAATCATTTGTTTGGCATATTGAACCGGAATCCGTCTTGTTCCTTGCACTAAAAGGATAGCGCCTGCAATTACCGCCAACAGCAACAATAATTCCAACAAGAACATGACTAAACCTCCCGACACTTCGCTGACTCTCGATACAAGTTCTTGAGACAAGGCTCTCGGCAAACGCGCTAAGATACCCACCATAATGATGAACGAAACGCCGTTTCCAATTCCCTTATCGGTAATCCTTTCCCCCAGCCAAAGAACAAACATCGATCCGGCAGTAAGGATAATGGTCGAACTGATACTAAACCACACGCCTCCCGGAATGCCTGCTCCTACATGCCGCATTTGAACATTCAGGTTAACCAAATAAGTTGGCGCTTGAAACAACAAAATAAGAACAGTCAGATAACGAGTGTATTGATTGATCTTCCGTCTTCCGCTTTCGCCTTCCCGTTGCAATTTTTGAAAATAGGGAACTGCAATGGCTAACAATTGAATTACAATGGATGCCGAGATATAGGGCATGATTCCCAAAGCGACAATAGAAGCATTGGAGAAAGCGCCTCCCGAAAACATGTCCAGCAACGACATCAATCCGCCTGCTGTTTGTCCCTGCAAAGCAGACAAGCTTTTAGGATCAATGCCCGGAAGCGTAATAACTGATAAAAAGCGATAAATTGTAATCAATAGGAGAGTTAAGAGAATTCGGCTTTTCAAATCCTCAATCTTCCATATATTCTTTATTGTTTGAAATGCTCTCATTATCGTATTAGCGTTTTATGGTGGTTGTTCCTCCTGCTTTGGTGATCGCCTCTTCTGCTGTTTTAGAAAAAGCGTGAGCTGTAACTTCCAAAGCAGAAGTCAGCGTGCCTTTTGCAAGAATTTTAACCAAATGCTTGGACGATACAAAACCTGCATCTACCAATTCATTCACCCCTATTTTTGTTAAGTGTTGAGAATCAGCCAAATGTTGAAGTGTATCGAGATTAATAGCCTTGTATTCAACACGATTGATATTTTTGAAACCATATTTAGGCAAACGTCTTTGAATTGGCATCTGTCCCCCTTCAAATCCGATCTTTCGGGAATAGCCCGATCGTGATTTTTGTCCTTTATGACCTCTCGTAGAAGTTCCTCCCAATCCCGAACCAGTCCCGCGTCCAATTCGTTTGCGAGGTTTTATCGAACCTTTAGCAGGTTTTAAATTTGATAAATTCATATTTTTTTTATTATGAATTATAGATTATGAATTATGAATTATAAATTTATACTGTGCAATAGATAATTCATAATTCATAATCTATAATTCGACTGATACTAAATGTTTTACTTTCTCAATCATTCCTCGAATAGCCGGATTGTCGCCATGTTCCACCACGCGGCCTAATTTTCTCAGTCCCAAAGCATCCAGAGTTCTTTTCTGAACTTTCGGACATCCGATGCGACTTCTTACTTGTTTAATTTTTATCGTTGCCATACATTTTCCTCCCGATTATCCTTTAAAAACTTTTTCGACTGATATTCCTCTATTTTGCGCCACAGTGGCCGGATCGCGCAATTCGCTCAGTGCGGCAATAGTCGCTTTCACCAAATTATGCGGATTGGACGAACCTTTGGATTTGGCCAATACGTCTGTCACTCCTACGCTTTCCAATACTGCGCGCATAGCGCCGCCTGCCTTGACTCCCGTACCGTGAGTAGCCGGCTTGATCAATACCTGCGCCCCGCCGTATTTAGCTATCTGTTCGTGTGGAATAGTGCCTTTGTAAATCGGAACTTTTATCAAGTTCTTTTTAGCTGCTTCTATTCCTTTGGCAATAGCCGCTGTTACTTCGCCAGCTTTACCCAATCCCCAACCCACAATTCCGTCTTCATTTCCAACTACCACAATAGCTGCAAAGCTGAAAGTCCGACCTCCTTTCGTAACTTTAGTTACACGATTGATGGCAACTAACCTGTCTTTTAATTCTAAGTCGTTTGTTGACTTTACTTTATTATTTACTGCCATTTTTATTAAAAATTAAGTCCGCCTTTACGAGCTGCATCCGCCAATTCTTTCACTCTACCGTGGTATAAATAACCGTTCCGGTCAAAAACTACAGCAACAATGCCTGCCTCTTTAGATTTCTGCGCAATCAACTCGCCTACTTTGGAAGCTTGTTCCTTCTTGGGCGTTGCTTCTGTCATTGCAATAGAAGAAGCAGCCGCCAATGTTTTGCCCGTCGTATCGTCGATGACTTGTGCATAAATTTGTTTGTTGCTTCTAAACACTGTCAAACGGGGACGTTCTGCTGTTCCATAGATATGCTTGCGTACCCGTTGTTTTATTTTGATTCTTCTTAATTCCTTTGTTGTCATAATAATTCCCGCTTAATAATTATTTACCTGCCGATTTTCCAGACTTTCTACGTACCTTTTCGCCCACAAAGCGAATACCTTTCCCTTTATAAGGTTCCACTTTCCGGAAGGAACGAATCTTGGCGCAAACTTGTCCGATCAGTTGTTTGTCTGCTGATTCGAGAATCACCATCGGATTTTTGTTTCGTTCGCTTTTTGTCTCTACTTTAATTTCCGGAGGCAATTGCAAAAAGATATTGTGCGTATAACCCAAAGAAAAATCCAAAACGTTGCCCGTACAGGAAACGCGGTAACCAACACCTACTAATTCAAGTTCCTTCCGATAGCCTTCGGATACGCCGACAACCATATTATGGATCAAAGCGCGATATAAACCGTGCAAAGCGCGATTCTGGCGTTCATCGTTCGAACGGGAAATAGTTAAAATGTTGTCTTTCAATTCCAGTTGCATAGCTGGACTAATTTTTTGAGATAATTCTCCTTTCGGGCCTTTCACGGTAACCACATCGTCTTTTTGCGTTATGCTTACTGCCGCGGGGACTGTAATGGGTAATTTTCCTATTCTTGACATACTTCTTTCCTCCTTCTATTAATAAACATAACATAATACTTCGCCGCCGACTTTCAAGTCGCGGGCTTCTTTGTCTGTCATCACTCCTCTCGAAGTACTCAATACGGCAATACCCAAACCATTCAATACACGCGGCATTTCTTTATAACCGGTGTAACGACGCAAACCTGGAGAGGAAATCCGCTTCAGGCTCTTAATAGCATTTACTTTATTCACAGGGTCGTACTTCAAAGCAATTTTAATCGTACTTCTCGGCCCTTCTTCTACAAACTTATAATTCAAGATGTAGCCTTTGTCAAAAAGGATCTTCGTGATCTCTTTCTTTAAATTGGATGCTGGAACTTCCACCACTCTGTGTTTCGCTTTGATGGCGTTCCTCAACCTTGTTAGATAATCTGCAATAGGATCTGTCATAAACTATTAATAATTAAATTGATTCCGACGGATCGGAACAATATTTAACACTCTCTTCTTTTCTTATGAATTATAAACGCGTACAGCTATAAAATAATTCATAATTCCTTTACCAACTTGCTTTTTTCACACCCGGAATCAATCCTTGCGAAGCCATCTCGCGCAATTGGATACGGGAGATGCCAAATTGGCGAACATACCCCTTGGGACGCCCTGTTACTTTACAACGGTTGTGTAAACGAACGGGTGAAGAATTTTTAGGCAAGGCTTGTAAAGCTTCATAGTTGCCTTCTTTCTTCAATAAAGCTCGTTTCTCGGCATATTTGGCAACTAATTTTGCGCGCTTCACTTCGCGGGCTTTCATCGACTCTTTAGCCATATCTTTTATTGTTCTTTTTTAATGTTTTTAAAAGGCAAACCAAATTCTCTCAAAAGGGCATAACCTTCCTCATCTGTTCGCGCAGAAGTTACAAAGGTAATATTCATTCCCAATATTTTAGTAATATTGTCAATATTTATTTCAGGGAAAATGATTTGCTCCTGAATTCCGAGCGTATAATTACCTCTTCCGTCCAATTTGCTTTCAATTCCCTTGAAGTCGCGAATACGCGGCAATGCGACGCGCACTAAACGTTCAAGAAATTCATACATTTGTTCCCGACGCAGGGTTACCATAGCGCCGATGGGCATCTTCTTGCGAAGCTTAAAATTGGAAATATCTTTTTTAGAGACAGTTGCAACTGCTTTCTGACCGGTTATCGCGGACAATTCCTGAATAGCCACATCAATCAATTTTTTGTCGGCTACAGCCGATCCTAATCCTTGATTGATCACTATTTTCTTTAATACAGGCACCTGCATAACGGACGTATAATTAAACTCCTTAGTCAATGCAGGAATTATTTTTTCCTGGTATACTTTTTTTAGATTCGCGTTATTGCTCATTACTTAATTTCCTCCATTGTTTTTTTAGCATAACGAACCAAGCTTCCTTTTGCATTTCTTTTACGACCGATACGTGAAGGCGCTACTTTTCGTTCTTCCTTTCCGTCGTTATGTTTAACGGTTACAGTAACCGCCACATTCAAATTGGATATATGAACGGGAGCTTCTTTCCGTTGAAATCCTCCTTGCGGATTCTTTGAAGTCGGTTTTACGGCTTTCGATACCATATTGACTCCTTCAACCAAAGCGCGTTGTTTGTCGACATATACTTTTAATACACGTCCCGTTTTGCCTCTGTCTTCACCGGTATTCACATAAACCGTATCGCCTTTTTTAATATGTAATTTACTCATTGTCTGATGAATTGTAGATTATGAATTATGAATTGTAAAATAATTCATAATTCTAAATTATTATAACACTTCTGGCGCTAAGGAAACAATTTTCATATTCACGGCACGAAGTTCGCGAGCTACCGGACCAAAAATACGGCTGCCGCGGATTTCTCCTGCATTATTCAGCAACACGCAAGCATTGTCGTCAAAACGGATATAGGAACCGTCGGCACGGCGTATTTCTTTTTTTGTGCGTACGATAATTGCTTTAGATACTGCACCTTTTTTAATTTCGCTTGATGGAATCACATTTTTAATAGCGACGACAATCACATCTCCCACCGAAGCATAACGTCTTCTCGTTCCACCTAAAACTCTAATACAAAGCACTTCTCTCGCTCCGGAGTTATCAGCTACTATAAGTCTTGATTCTTGTTGTATCATAATTATTTCGCTTTTTCAATGATTTCCACTAAACGCCATCTCTTTGTTTTACTCAAAGGACGAGTTTCCATAATGCGTACGGTATCGCCGATGCTGCATTCATTTTTTTCGTCGTGTACATGGAATTTTTTCGTCTTATTTACGAATTTTCCGTAAATAGGGTGTTTTTCTTTCCATTTCACAGCAACAGTAACAGATTTATCCATTTTGTTACTGGAAACAACCCCTATCCTTTCCTTTCTTAAATTTCTAGTTTCCATTCAATCGCCCGATTTTTTATTGTTAATTTCCCTTTGGCGTAATTCAGTTTTCATACGCGCTATTTCTCTGCGCAATCGTGTGATTGAAGATGGATTATCTAATGGAGAAATACTGTGGTTGATTTTCTTCTGATCGTAAGACTTTACTTCCACCTCCAATCTTTCTTTCAATTCTTGAGTCGTTAAATCTCTGATTTCTGCAATTTTCATAACGATTACACATTTTCATTGTTAAAATCATAATCATGCCTTACAACAAACTTCGTTGTAACGGGAAGTTTTTGCGCAGCCAATCTCAAGGCTTCTTTAGCCACTTCAAACGACACGCCTTCTACTTCGAAGAGAATTCTTCCCGGCGTAACAGGAGCTACGAATCCTTCGGGCGCACCTTTTCCTTTACCCATACGCACTTCTGCCGGTTTTTTAGTAATGGGTTTGTCGGGAAAAATCCGTACCCAAACCTGACCTTGACGTTGCATATAACGGGTTACCGCAATACGCGCAGCTTCAATCTGCCGTCCCGTAATCCATTTACACTCTAAGGTTTTTATACCAAAAGAACCGAAGGCCAACTGATTACCTCTTTGGGCATTGCCTTTCATCCGGCCTTTTTGCGACCTTCTGAATTTTGTTTTTTTCGGTTGTAACATTTTTCTTCTTAATTCTTATTGTTTCTTTCTCTCCGACGATTTCTCTTATCGCCTCTATCTCCACGACCGCCTCTATCGCCTCTGTCGTTTCGGTCGCCTCTACCGCCGGATTCTTTAGAAGCTCCAAATTGCGGAGACAAATCTTTTTTGCCGTATATTTCGCCCCTGCAAATCCACACTTTAATGCCCAACAAACCTACTTTTGTCAGCGCTTCGCCCAAAGCATAGTCAATATCTGCCCGCAAAGTATGCAAAGGGGTTCTTCCTTCTTTATACATTTCCGAACGAGCCATTTCGGCATTGTTTAAACGACCTGAAATCTGGATTTTGATTCCTTCCGCACCCATGCGCATAGTAGAAGCAATTGCTGTCTTAATAGCGCGGCGATAAGCCATCTTGCCTTCCAATTGGCGAGCGATATTGTTTGCCACAATTACGGCGTCTAATTCAGGCCGCTTTACCTCGAAGATATTAATTTGAATTTCCTTGTCGGTAATTTTCTTCAATTCTTCTTTCAGCTTGTCTACTTCCTGACCTCCTTTACCGATGATGATGCCCGGACGCGCCGTACACACGGTAATAGTTACCAATTTCAATGTACGTTCAATAACAATGCGAGATACACTTGCTTTAGCGAGACGGGCGTTCAAATATTTACGGATTTTGCTGTCTTCATACAAAGTATCGCCATAATTATTACCACCGTACCAATTTGAATCCCATCCGCGAATGATTCCCAAACGATTACTTATCGGATTAACTTTTTGTCCCATTGAGCAATTAATTTTGTTTTTCGGTTTTTTTTGTATCTACAAACAATGTTACGTGATTCGACCGTTTACGGACACGGTAGCCTCTTCCTTGAGGAGCCGGACGCATCCGTTTCAGCATGGTCGCCGAATCTACGCTTATCGATGTTACATATAATTCGCCATTTTCCGCCTTCTTTTCGTTTTTCACTTCCCAATTGGCTATGGCCGAACGAAGTAGTTTTTCAACTCTTGCGGAAGCTTCTTTATTTGAAAATTTCAAAAGGCCAAGCGCCCGAAATACTTCTACTCCGCGAATCATGTCTGCTACGAGACGCATTTTACGGGGAGAAGTAGGCACATCCCGCAATTTTGCGAAATACATGCTTTTCTTAGCCTCTTTTTTTCTATCTGCTGATATTTTTTTTCTAGCACCCATATTGTTAATTTCTTTTACTTCTTTTTATTTCCCGCGTGGCCACGGAACTGACGTGTAGGAGAAAATTCGCCTAATTTATGCCCCACCATATTTTCCGTAATATAAACAGGAATAAATTTGTTTCCATTGTGAACTGCAAGGGTATGCCCGACAAAATCAGGCGAAATCATTGAAGCTCTTGCCCATGTTTTAATAACAGACTTTTTACCTGTTTCATTCATCGTCAGAATTTTCTTTTCCAACTTGACATTGATGTAAGGGCCTTTTTTTAAAGAACGACTCATAATTTATTCTTAATTAATCAGGTTATTTTTTCCTTCTTTCAATAATATATTTGGAAGAATGTTTCTTCGGAGCCCTTGTTTTCAAGCCCTTTGCATATAATCCTTTACGAGATCTCGGATGTCCTCCGGAAGCGCGTCCTTCACCGCCGCCCATCGGGTGATCTACCGGATTCATCACAACGCCGCGCACACGCGGGCGACGTCCCAACCATCTGGAGCGGCCTGCTTTGCCTGATTTTTCCAAGGCATGGTCAGAGTTTCCCACGCTCCCAATAGTCGCTTTACAGGCTGCAAGTATTTTGCGCGTTTCGCCCGACGGCATCTTGATAATAGCATAATCGCCTTCGCGTGAAACTATTTGCGCAAACGCTCCGGCAGAACGCACCATTTTGGCTCCTTGCCCCGGACGCAATTCAATATTGTGAATCACTGTTCCCAGCGGAATAGTAGACAGTGGAAGCGCATTACCAATTTCGGGCGCCGCTTCTTTTCCCGATATCACTGTTTGGTTGACTTCCAATCCGTTGGGAGCAATAATATAGGTTTTTGCTCCGTCGGCATAAAACAACAGCGCAATACGCGCCGAACGGTTCGGATCGTATTCAATGGTTTTTACTGTTGCTGGAACACCATCTTTGTTTCTCTTGAAATCGATGATCCGGAATCTGCGTTTATGACCCCCGCCAATCTGCCGCATCGTCCGATGCCCTTCAGCGTTCCGTCCTCCGGTTTTATTTTTACCGAAAACAAGAGATTTTTCCGGTACAACAGCCGTGATTTCACTGAATGTACCGATAATCTTGTGTCTTTGCCCCGGTGTAGTAGGCTTTAATTTACGAATTCCCATTAAAGAAAAATTATGAATTATGAATTATAAATTACTATCGACATTAGCCGCCATCATTAATAATTTACAATTAATTAAATATTTATATGTTACTAAAGAAATCAATTATATCGCCTTCTTTCAAGGTTACGATCGCTTTTTTGAAAGCGGATTCTTTTCCATTCACCACTCCCGACTTAGTAAATCTCGATTTTCGTTTGCCATCGTAATTCATTGTATTGACTTTTATGACAGTCACTCCATAAAGCGCTTCAATCGCCGCTTTTATTTCCAACTTATTAGCGTCGGGAGATACGCGAAACCCTACGCGATTAGGAAATTTCTCGGTAATTCGCGTTTGTTTCTCTGTTACAATAGGTTTAATGATGATTCCCATGTTTTATTCCTCCTTTTCGTTAAAAGTTATTTATAGCGTTTATCGAGCTTTCCATCAAAACCAGATGAGCTGCATCCAATACTTTGTATGTGTTGAGTTCGGAAACAGTTATTACACTGGTTTTCGGCAGATTACGTGCTGACAAATAGATATATTGGTTTGTTTCCGGAAGCACCAGCAACAATTTTTTGCCATCGACTTTCAGGTTTTTCATCACCGCCAAAAACTCTTTGGTTTTTGGGATTTCGAAAGTAAAATCTTCCACTACGGTAATTGCTTCTTCGCGCAATTTGTAGGATAATGCCGACCGACGAGCTAAGATTTTTTCTTTCTTATTGAGTTTAAAACTGTAGTCTCTTGGTTTCGGACCAAATACTCGCCCTCCGCCAATCAGTACGGGAGAATTGATATCGCCCCGCCGAGCGCCTCCTCCTCCTTTTTGGCGGCCTAATTTACGGGTACTTCCCGATACTTCGCTTCTTTCTTTGGATTTAGCCGTTCCTTGACGCTTGTTTGCCATGTATTGCTTCACATCTAAATAAATTACATGGTCGTTAGGTTCAATGCCAAAAACGCCCTCATTCAGGTCTACCTTTTTTCCAGTATCTTCTCCTTTAATGCTATATACGTTTATTTCCATTATTTTTGAACTATTACGATTGAACCTTTAGCGCCCGGAACAGAACCTTTGACAAGCAATAAGTTATGTTCAGGCAACAATTTTAACACTTCCAAGTTTTGAGCAGTTACCCGTTGGTCGCCCATTTGACCAGCCATGCGCGTTCCCTTGAAAACCTTAGCAGGATACGAACAAGCGCCGATCGATCCGGGGTGGCGTTGGCGGTCGCTCTGACCCAAAGTCGCCTCTCCTACTCCCCTAAATCCATGACGTCGAACTACGCCTTGGAATCCTTTTCCTTTAGACGTTCCTATCACGTCTACATACAATTCTCCGTTGAAGAAATCGACGGTAATCACATCTCCGGGCTTATAATCACCCTGTGCTTTGAACTCGGCCAAGTGTCGCTTGGGGCTTACTCCTGCTTTTTTGAAGTGTCCAGATTCAGGCTTGGTCGTATGTTTATCCTTTTTGTCCTGAAATCCTAATTGAACCGCTTCATAACCATCTTTTTCAACGGTTTTCACCTGAGTAACCACGCAAGGACCTACTTCAATAACAGTGCATGGAAGATTTTTTCCATCAGCGCTGAAAACGGATGTCATTCCGATTTTTTTTCCAATTAATCCTGGCATTTCACTTATTTTTATTTTTGTTTCTCACACTTTTATTTCTACTTCCACACCGCTCGGCAAATCTAACTTCATCAAGGCGTCTACCGTTTTTGTAGTAGAAGTGTAGATGTCGATCAATCGTTTGTAGGAAGACAACTCGAATTGTTCGCGCGATTTCTTATTCACAAACGTAGCGCGATTCACTGTAAAAATCCGTTTGTGAGTAGGCAGAGGGATAGGACCACTTACGTAATCGGCCGTACTTTTTACCGTTTTTACAATTTTTTCAGCTGATTTGTCAACCAAGTTGTAATCGTACGATTTCAATTTAATTCTAATTTTTTGGCTCATTGTTTTTTTGTTTTATTTTTTAAGTTTTAAGTTTTGAGAAAAGAGCCATTTCCTCTCTCTCCACTCTTTCTCATCATTCTTTTGGGAGGAGCCGTTTTTTCAACGCCTCGTTTCATTTATTTTATCAAATCCACGCGCCCTTTCACTTCTGTCAGTACCGCACGGGCAATTGTCGGCGACACTTCTTCGTAATGAGAAAACGACATCGTACTTGTTGCCCGACCAGAAGTAATTGTACGCAAAGCTGTTACATATCCAAACATTTCGGCTAACGGAGCATGCGCTTTCACGATCCGCGCCCCTGTACGACTGGTATCCATGCCTTCGATTTGTCCGCGCCGTTTGTTCAAGTCGCCGATTACGTCGCCCATGCATTCTTCCGGAGTAATCACCTCTATTTTCATGATGGGTTCTTTCAACGTTGGGCCTGCCTTTTCGGCAGCGCTGCGGAAAGCTTGGATAGCACAAATTTCAAACGACAATTGATCGGAATCTACCGGATGGTAGGAACCGTCGAGTAGAGTTACTTTCAATTTATCTAAAGCGTATCCTGCCAGAATGCCGTTCTTCATCGCCCGTTGAAATCCTTTTTGAACAGAAGGAATGTATTCTTTCGGAATATTTCCGCCTTTCACTTCATCTACGAATTGCAATTCGCCTTCAAAATCAGGATCGGCCGGTTCAACGCGAACGATTATATCGGCAAATTTACCGCGTCCTCCAGTTTGTTTCTTGTATACTTCGCGCAATTCCACCGCTTTGGTGATGGATTCCTTATACGATACTTGCGGACGCCCCTGGTTGCATTCCACTTTGAATTCTCTTTTCAGACGATCAATAATAATTTCTAAATGCAACTCACCCATTCCCGAAATAACGGTTTGACCGGTTTCTTCATCGGTTTTCACGGTGAATGTGGGATCTTCTTCCGCCAATTTGCTTAATCCCAATCCTAATTTGTCTAAATCCTTTTGCGTTTTCGGTTCTACGGCGATTCCAATCACCGGCTCCGGAAAATCCATAGATTCCAAGACAATCGGGTGTTTTTCATCGCACAAAGTATCGCCCGTACGAATATCTTTAAAGCCTACTCCTGCGCCAATATCTCCGCATCCGATAAATTCTTTCGGATTTTGTTTGTTAGAGTGCATTTGAAATAGGCGTGAAATGCGTTCTTTCTTTCCCGAACGACTATTGTAAACATAAGAGCCAGCTTCCAATTCGCCCGAATAAACACGAAAGAAGCAAAGGCGTCCCACGTAAGGGTCTGTTGCAATTTTAAAAGCCAAAGCGCAGAAAGGTTCGTCGGCGCTCGGTTTGCGGGAAAGTATTTTTTCCGGATCATCCGGATCGGTTCCTTCGATTGCCATCGTATCGACCGGACTGGGAAGGTAAGCGCAAGCTGCATCCAAAAGGGGTTGCACTCCTTTATTTTTAAAGGAAGAACCCAACAAGATCGGATTGATTTGCATCGATAAAGTTCCTTTGCGAAGCGCCTCCCGTATTTCTTCTTCTGTAATGAGCGATGGATCTTCAAAATATTTTTCCATCAAAGTATCGTCTGCTTCTGCGAGCATTTCGAGCATTTTATCTCTCCATTCTTTCGCTTCGCCGAGTAAATAGGCCGGAATTTCGTCGATCGAATAATCGGCGCCCATCGTTTCATCGTGCCAATAAAGCGCTTTCATCGTAATCAAGTCGATAATACCGCCAAATTTTTCTTCTGCTCCGATAGGAATCTGTACAGGACAGGGATTTGCTCCTAACATTTCTTTTACCTGACGAACAACTTCGTAAAAATTGGCGCCCGAACGATCCATTTTATTTACGTAGCCGATACGGGGTACATGATATTTATCCGCTTGACGCCAAACGGTTTCTGATTGAGGTTCAACTCCTCCTACCGCACAAAAGACTGCGATAGCGCCGTCCAAAATGCGGAGCGAACGTTCTACCTCTACGGTAAAATCGACATGTCCCGGAGTATCAATCAAATTAATTTTATACAGTTCGTCGGCATATTTCCAATTGGCAGTGGTAGCCGCCGAAGTGATTGTAATGCCGCGTTCCTGTTCTTGTTCCATCCAATCCATAGTTGCAGCTCCATCATGAACTTCTCCGATTTTATGGGTTAATCCCGTATAAAAAAGGATACGTTCCGACGTCGTGGTCTTCCCTGCATCAATATGAGCCATGATGCCGAGGTTGCGAGTGTACTTCAGTTGTTGATCTGAACTTTTTGCCATTTATGTATTATTTAATTACCATCATGAAATAAACGAAGGAAAAAGAAAAGAACAAAATGTATTTTTCATTTGTCTTATCTTTTTCACCATTTAAAACCGGAAATGAGCAAAAGCTCTGTTTGCTTCTGCCATTCTGTGCATATCTTCTTTCCGCTTGAAAGCGCCTCCTTGACTGTTGAACGCATCTACAATTTCGGCAGACAACTTGTCAGCCATTGACTTTCCTCCTCTTTTACGGGAGTAGGCTATCATATTTTTCATTGAAACGGATTCTTTGCGTTCCGGACGAATTTCTGTTGGAACTTGGAATGTAGCGCCGCCAATCCGACGAGATTTTACTTCTACAAGCGGAGTTATATTATCTAATGCTTGCTTCCATATTTCGAGAGAAGATTTTTGTTCGTTAGGTAGTTTTGTTTTTACCTTGTCCAAAGCTGTATAAAAGATATCGAAGGCAATACTTTTTTTGCCGTCATACATCAGGTGATTCACGAATTTTGTCACCTTTTGATCACCAAATACAGGATCTGGGAGAACCTGCCTTTTCTTTGGTTTTGCTTTTCTCATTTTCTTCTAAAATTTTTGTTTTTTAACTGGTTGTTCACTCTTTTTTGGCATCTTCAACAAATTCCTCCGAATCTATTTACTCAACCCTTGTTTTTTAAATTATGAACTATGAATTATAAGCTTATGAACTGCAACAAAAGCAATAATTCATCTATTTAGATTCATAATTATTTTTTCTTAACCCCTCCTTTTACTGGAGCTGCAGGAGCTTTACCGGCTTTTGGGCGTTTTGCGCCATACTTGGAACGGCGTTGCGTACGGCCATTGACGCCGGCTGTATCCAAAGTTCCGCGTACAATGTGATAACGAACGCCCGGAAGATCTTTGACGCGGCCCCCTCTTACCAATACGATAGAGTGTTCTTGCAAGTTGTGACCTTCGCCCGGAATGTAAGCATTTACCTCCTTGGTACTTGTTAATCGTACACGCGCTACTTTACGCATGGCCGAATTCGGTTTCTTTGGCGTAGTGGTGTACACCCTTACGCATACGCCTCGCCTTTGAGGACATGCGTCCAAAGCGGGCGATTTTCCTTTTTCAACCAAAGCTGCCCTTCCTTTTCTTACTAATTGTTGAATTGTAGGCATTTTTTTAACTTTCTTTTAATGTTATTTAGTTTTTCTATTTTTTATTTAATTTCGGGCTGCAAAGTTACATATAATTATTGAAAAAATAATCTGTCTCTCTCACTAATTCTGTATTTTTTTTTGCGTAAAACGTTGCAAAGGTAAAGTTTTTCAGACGAATAACAAAATCAAAGACAAATATTCTATTTTTTTTTCTTGTTTTTCTCGATCTTTTCTTCTATCTTTGAAAAATAATATCGAAAAAACGAAATATACACACACATTATCACTCAAAATTGATTGTATGAAAACTGTCATTTTTACTCTATCGTTTTTTCTGTTTTTTTCGTATTCTTTTTCAGAAACTATTACCGTTGACCAAGCTTTATTAGTGGCAAAAGCATTTTACCAAAAAGAAAGAATACTTAGGAATTCTAACCAAGCGGGTTTATCAGAACTTTCTCTGTCGTATACTTGTACGGATGAAAAGAACGATTCTTCAGCGCTTTTTTATGTTTTCAGTAAAACTCATCCTGCCGGATTTATTTTCATCGCCGGCGACGATCGGGCAAAATCTGTGTTGGGCTATTCGGATGACAACAGAACGTTTGATATGGAAAATCTGCCCGACAATTTCAAAAACTGGATGGAACAAATGAAAGTAGAAATGCAATGGCTGAGAAAAAATGAATCCAGTAGCCGGGAATATATATCGGTACAAACAAACCAAAATCAATCGTTCGCCCCTTTTATTTCTCCTCTCTTGGGAGAGCTTTCGTGGGGACAAGATGAACCCTACAACGATTTGTGTCCTATGGACGGTAAGTCCCGTTCCAAAACAGGATGTGTTGCTACGGCAATGGCACAAATTATGTGGTATCATCATTGGCCTGCTCGGGGACAAGGGGAACATAATTACATATCCCGTACGCGAGGTTTCAATCTCTCTTCCGATTTTTCCCAATCGCAATACAACTGGAATCTGATGTATGACCCAAAGACAGCCAAAACAACAGAAACAGCCAAGCGTGCAGTGGCGCAGTTAATGTACGATTGCGGAGTGTCTTTGGATATGGATTATACAAGTTCGTTAAGCAGCACGTATTCAGAGTCCGTTCCGTATGCCTTGAACAAGTATTTTAACTACGATAAAAATATGCAAGTATACTATCGTCGTTATTTTTCTTGCGATGAATGGGAGAATCTCTTGAAGAAAGAATTAAACAATCGATTGCCCGTTTATTTTTCTGGAGAAAACTCAATTACCGGACATGCATACGTTTGCGACGGTTACGATTCCGAAAACCTTTTTCATCTCAATTGGGGTTGGGAAGGAAACAACAATGGCTATTTTGCTATTTGCGCATATAATTCCAAAATAGAAGAAGCGGGATATAGTTTTGTGGATTATACCAATTCTCAGATGATTGTTACCGGAATACAACCTCCCACGGCAAACTCAAAAGCATCCTATAATATTTACTTAGAACAGAGGGATTTTACCACTCTCTCATCGACTATCCAAAGGAACGACTATTTTATTATCAACGCTTCCAGTTTATCGAATCAAGGAATCAATCCGTTTGATGGTCAAGTCGGGATTGGTCTGTATCAAAACAATGATTTAATAGAGGTGTTCAGCATAAAAAGCATGCAGTGCGAATCTTTTGAACAAAAACATGTTCCATGGAGCTCATTGCAGATTCCGAATGATATAGAACCCGGAGTTTATGAATTTTGTCCTGTATACAAAGGCTTCGACGAAAACGACTGGTCGATTATTCGAAGTGAAGGTTCGATTTCGAATCATTTGGGCCTTGCTATTACCGCTACTTCTATCCAGTTTTTCATGCCGATAGATGCAAAGGCTCAATTATATATTCTTCCGTCTGGATTTTCGATTTCAGCGCTCTATCAAGATTCGCCAGCCAAATTCAACCTGCATATCGGAAATAAAGGGAAAGATGCCTACTCTCTGTTGGGAGTTTGCTTGAAAGACGAAAGCGGCAAACAAGAATTGGTCGCCTCCCAAGGAATAGGCATTCATGCCAATGATATATTATCTGTTGAATTAAGCGCATTTATCACGGTAAAGGAGGGAAAATATTCCGCATATCCCTGCTACGAAGCAGATTATACATGGATTTCGTTTGATAGTAAAAATGAGCAAGCAGTTGTTGTTCTTCCACCCCTGAAAGGATCACCCGATTTGTCGTTCGAAATAAAACCGCAGTTCTATTTTCTTCCTGTCGAAAACGATAATTTTATCAACATTTCGTCTTCCATCAAGAACAAAGGCATTCCCACTAAAGGAGATATGTATGCCATTGTATATAGTTTGGATAATTCCTCTTATTGGGAATATCACCGAAGAACGCTTGCCATTATGGAAAATGAAACTGTTCCGTTTGATATTCAAATACCTGTAAAATCGGGAAATGGAAATTATTATATTTCGTTCCAATATAAAGACCAAAAGGATTATGTAAAGTATTTTGACGAATCTTCGTATTTTTCCATCAAGGATAATCCTTCATTTTTATCTGAAATAAATTCAAAACCTCAATGGAGCATTTATCCGGATCCAGCCGATCAGTACATAATTATTGATTCGCAAATAATGTTGAAATCTATCCGGATTATCGGATTAACTGGCCAAACGTTTTATTGGAAACAATTCCCCAAAAATACTTTTTTTCGCCGCATTGCAATCGACAATTTGAATCCCAGCATCTATTTATTGCAAATTGAAACGGAACAAGGAAGAGATGTAAAGAAATTTACAAAAAATTAGAAGAAAAGCAGCATCCTCTCGTTGCGGGCAAATAAAACCCGCAACGAGAGGATATTTTGACTTATAATTCCGCTACGGCTGCCATCATTCCGGATACTTCCGCGAGCGCCTTCATTCGGCCTAAAAAGGAATAACCGGGATTGTAATTTTTATCTACATCGGTTAGCATCAGCGGCCCATGATCGACCCGCATCGGAAGATGCGGATAGTCCTTGAATATTTTTATCACCTGAAGAAGATGTCCTCTTCCGCCCAGATGGGAAGCTTCTACAAAATCGCCGTTGGGAAGCACGTTAGCGCTTCGCAAATGAACAAAATGAGTCCGACTTGCAAATTTTTTTGCCAAATCTACGACATCGTTTTGGATGCCGGCGCTTAAAGAACCCGCACAAAAAGTCAGTCCATTGCGAGGATTATCTACTGACTGCAAAATCCAACGGATATCTTCTTCATTAGTAACTATTCGGGGCAATCCTAAAACCGGAAAAGGGGGATCGTCGGGATGAATGCACAAATTCAAATCATATTTTTCTGCAACCGGAATGACTTGTTCCAAAAAATATTTGAGATTTTCTCTCAATTGTTTTTTGTCGATGCCCTTGTATTTTTCCAATAAACGATTGAAAATGGCTACCGGATGGCGGTCGCCCTCGTGAATGTTTCCATTGATAAAACCCTGAGTTTTAACAATAATGGAATCAATTAAATCGTCTTGTTCTTTTTTCGTAATTGTTTTGTTCAACTGGTGCGCCTTTTCTACTATTTCCAATGAATAATCATTTTCGGCTCCTTTTCTATTTAAAATGAACATATCAAAGTAGGCGAAACGAACTTTATCGAAATACAGCGTATACGTTCCATCGTCCTGTTTTTTAGCCAAATCTGTTCGTATCCAATCAATGACCGGCATAAAATTATAACAGATTGTCCGAATCCCCAACTGACCCAAATTGGCCAAGCTAATTTTGTAGTTTTCAATCAAACGATCTCTATCAGCGCCTGCATACCTGACACTTTCCGGTACTGGCAAACTTTCCACTACCGACCATCTCAATCCCGCATTTTCTATGTATTGCTTCCGATTGTTAATTTCTTCCAACGACCAAATTTCACCATTCGGAATGTGGTGCAAGGCAGTTACAATGCCTTCCACTCCTATTTGCCTCAAATCAGAAAGCTGAATAGGATCGTCCGGTCCAAACCATCTCCATGTTTTTTCCATACTGAAACTTATATAATTTTTATGATTTTTCCATTTCCATTTCCTCAATTTGCTCAAACGTCAACCCCGTTATTTTAGAAACGGTATCGGCTGCTATTCCGGCATTCAGCGATTTTTTCGCAATCTCATATCTTTCTTTTTCCATCCCTTCTTCTATTCCTTTCTTCATGCCTTTCATTTCCGCATAATCCGTAAAATTGCGAAAATCTTCATATTTGTATTTACTGATTACATAGTTTTTCATCTCTTTTGATTTTAAATATAATAAACGTCATTATTATTTACTGATAAGTTTTAATATTTATATTTATTCGATTGATTATCATTATTTTAAATTTATAAGTATACATTTATT